>Ga0190347_1000401_pt1 | contig 14067 bp, 13 predicted proteins | sample 48721356_MG_FD_161652 | JGI IMG/M metagenome (GOLD analysis project Ga0190347, IMG submission 161652) | Hydrothermal vent microbial mat bacterial communities from Southern Trench, Guaymas Basin, Mexico - 4872-13-5-6_MG | ecosystem: Environmental > Aquatic > Marine > Hydrothermal vents >...
GTGAAAAAATTAATAAAGTTTTCTGCACTCTTAATCGCGTTTCTTGTTGTTCTTCTACCGGCTGCTGAAGCAGGCGTTGGGAATATTGGAGACGAGATTGACATCTTGGAGTTCGATGATTACAAAGGTAACACACCCGACCTAATTCAAGTCTCGGGCAATGTCTACGCCATCTTCTACTCAGGTTCCAGCCAAGACGGTTACTTGACGACCGTTACGATTGGAAGCGACGGAAACATTGGCAACACGGTCTTAGATTCTGCAGAAATCTGCCCTGACCAAGGACTAACACCCGACCTAATTCACATTTCGGGCAGCGTTTACGCCGTCGCCTACTCAGGTCTAAATGGCTGGGGCAGTCTGAAAACATTCACGATTTTGGACGACGGCACTGTTTCGCCGTTCAACGAAACGCAGGTCTGGATTGACTGCTTGCGGTTTGAGGGCGGTAACGGCGTGGGCAGGGAACCCAGCATTTCACATCTCGGGCAGCGTTTACGCAATTGCACACGGCAACGAAACCGAAGCAAATAAAGGTTACATAACAACCGTCGAGATTGCGAGCAACGGTGCAATTAGTGACGCGGTCTTGGACAAAGAAGTGTTCGCTCCTTACAAATGCAAAACACCCGACCTAATTCATATTTCAGGCGATGTTTACGCCGTCGCCTACAGAGGTCACAATGATTTGGGCAGCCTAAAGACAGTCAAGATTTTGGAGAACGGCACTGTCTCGCCGTTCAACGAGACGCAACTCTGGATTGACCTCTTGCGGTTTGATACTGAGACTGGCAAAGGGGTGTACCCGGAGATAATTCACATCTCGGGCAATGTTTATGCAATTGCCTACGGAGGTGTAGACGACGACGGTTTTGTGAAGACCGTTACGATTGAAAGCGACGGTAGCATTGGCGACGCGGTCTTGGACTCCTTTGAGTTCGCTCCTAACAACGGCGGCACGCCAGACATAATTCATATTTCAGGCGATGTTTATGCAATTGCTTACGAAGGACAGACTCAACAGGGCAGCCTGAAAACAATCACAATTTCAGACGCCGGCACCCTTTCAGAGACTTGTTTAGACCTCTTGCGGTTTGACACTACTCAAGGAAAAACGCCAAGCATAATTCACATCTCGGACAGCGTTTACGCGGTCGCCTACACAGGTGAGTCTGACGACGGATACTTGAAGACGCTCGAAATAACCTCTTCAGACTGCCTAATTTCGTGCGATTCCTGGGGCAACGAAAAAAACCAATTCGCACTGGGCGAAAACGTGTTTGTGAAAGGAGAGGGGCTTGCAGCGAACACGAATTACACGATTTGGATACAACTTGACCCAGTGAGCGAGGGAGACGCGATTGTAGCGGCAGAAGACCCTTCCACGACAACGCCAAAGAATGAGACGGTAAAAACCGACGCGCAAGGGGACTTCCCTGCGACGCTGATTTGGAGCATAAACGCGAGTGCACCCGTTACCTACCACGAGTACGACATTGTTGCGGACAACCTGGAGAGCGGGACAGTCGGGACCTACAATGTTGCGAGCGATGACTTGGATTCTGCGAGTGTTGCCGGCATTGTCGCACCGATGCCGGATGTTTCAGCGCTGGTTCTGTTCGCGAGCGGGCTGGTTCTCGTTCTGGTGTATTTTGTTTGGGGGAGGAGGAAGAAGACTCACTTACGCCCTGCCTTCTTCTCCTTCTCTTTCTTCTTCTCGAACAACGAGGGCAGGTGAATTGCGTAAGTGCCGTCTTCTTTTAGACTCATTTTTTTCTACGCCCAACTCCGCCCAACTCCGAAAACCACTCTTCAAAGCCCTTGCCGCCCTCAATACTTTTCACCGTCCCCTTCTCTCCTGCCTCAAGCCGCAGAAGCGGGACCGTCTCGCCGGCTCCCGCACCGTCTCCAGCCTATTTCAGTAAAGAGCCTGAGTAAAAGAGCAGAGCGGGTCCTCGCCCCAAATGTCGCCTGCTTCCGCGTAAGCCCGCACCCTGCACCCGCCGCCGCACAACTCCTTCTGGGGGCACGAACCGCACTTGCCCTTCAAGAACTTCGTCTTCTCGCGGAAAACGGCGAGGACAGGGTTCTTGGGGTCGTTCCAGAGTTCGCTGAACCTCCTCTCCCGCAGGTTCCCGATTTTGAACTCCGGCAACTGCGCGAACTGGCAGGGGTAGACGTTCCCAGCAGGGTCAACGTTCGCAACGCGGTCGCCTGCACTGCACGAGTCGCCGGTGTACTGCAGCAGCCTCAACGCGTTCTCGTACTCCGACTCCGGGCTGCCCTCGTCCTTTAATTTGCTCAAGAGGTAAATTCCGTCCTGCGGAGCGTCCACGGTGAGAATTTCCATCTCCGCAGGGTTCAACGCCCTCGCCCGCTGGTAGAGCAGGTCAAAAATCTGGGCGACCTCCTGCGGCTTCAACTGCAAGTCGTAAATCTCCCGCCCCCGCCCGCTCGGAACGAGCCAGTAAACGCAGAACCGCGGCACTCCTAAATCGCGGGAAAGGTCAAGCAAGTCGCCCACCTCTTTGTAATTTTCTTTCGTAACCGTAACACGAACGCCAGCTTTAAGCCCAACTTCTGCACAATTCCGCAGCGCCTGCACCGCCTTCTCAAAACAGCCGGGTTGGTTCCGGATTCTGTCGTGCGTCTCTGCCTTCGCTCCGTCCAGCGAGACACCAACGTACTCAACTCCGCAGTCCCTGATTTTTGCGGCGACCGTGCTCGAAATTAAAGTGCCGTTTGTGCTCAGTGCGGTCTTCAGCCCTCGTGCAGTCGCGTGAGCAGCGAGTTCCCAGAAGTCTTTTCTGACCAACGGCTCGCCACCGCTGAACAGGACCAAAGGAACTCGCATCTCCGCGAGGTCGTCCAAGAACTCCTTCGCCTCTTCTAACGAGAGTTCGCCTCCGCTTCCGGTGTCTCTTCCGGTGTCAAGTTCGGGTCTGGCACCGCTGCCGCTGCTGGCACTAATGTAGCAGTGCGAGCACGCCAGATTGCACTTGTTCGTGATGTTCCAGAAAATCACAGGTCGGCGAGTCTCGGCGAACGCCAGCAGCCTGCTCGGAACTTGGTGCGGCGGTTTCTTTCGGTGCTTCAGTGCCTCGCTGACGGTTCCTTTTCCGTGCACGAGTTGCGTAATTCGGATCATTTTTTTGTTTGTAGTTTAGTTTGTTCAGTTAGAAAGGGTTTCAGTTAGTAAGGGTGCATAACGCTCGTCCGCTTGAACTGCTCCCCGCTGAACAGCACCAAATACTCGGAGATTCCGACAGCGTCAGAGAGCCGTTTCGCAGTCGCTTCCACTGACGCTCGGTCGTAGCCGTGAATTACAGTGAAGAGGTTGTGCTCCCACTTTCCCGGCACTGTGGCTCGCTCGTAGCAGTGCGTGATTTCTGTAAAACCCGAGAGAAGAGTTCCAACGCTCTCTACCCGCTCTGCAGGGACTTTCCACGCCACCACCGCGTTTGCGACAATTCCGACTCTGCGCTGGTTGACTGAGACGCCGAGCCGTTTTACGACGCCCGTGCTCACCAACTTTTTTAACCGCGCTACCACTTCCTCCTGACTCACCCCTGCCTCTTCTGCAACCTCTGCAAAAGGCTCTTTTACGAGTGGGACGCCGTCCTGCGTGCTGCGTAGAATTGTCTGGTCGATTTTTTTCTTCTTCTCACTGCCCTTGACCACTGGTTTCACCTTCTCCTTTCTCTCCTCTTCTGCTTTCTTCTCTCTCTGCTCCTCTTCTGCTTTCTTCTCTCTCTGCTCTGCGTCGGTAACTGCGTCGGTAAATCTGAACCGAACGTCGATTTTGAAGACGCGAGTTGTGGGCAGGTCGAGAGTGTCAGCGTCTGGGACTCCTGTCCGTCTTTTTATCTCCTCTACCGTTCTTTCCAAGTCCTTCCCGCCGCAAGTCGTAACCGTGAACCAGAGGTTGTAGTCGTGTTCGCGGCGGTAGTTGTGAGTCACGCACAGGTATTCGTTAACGACGCCTACGACCTCGTCCAACCGCTCCGCAGGCACTCGCATCGCCAGCAAAGTCGAGGAACAGGCACCCACTTTCTTGGCGTCAAGAATCGTGCGCAGTTTTCGAATCACACCCGCCGCCGAAAGCCGCTGCACACTGGAGAGCACCTCGTCCTCCCCGAGCCCCAGCCGCTCTCCTACTACCGCCCAGGGTCGCTTCTCCACCGGGAAGTTGTCCTGCAGCAGTTGCAACAGTTCCTTGTCCCTCTTGTCCAGTCTGACCGGCACAGGCTCTTTCGCACTCAATTTTTGTCTCCTCTTTCTCCTCTTTCTCCTTCTTCTCCTTCTTCTCTTCCTAAAGGAATGTAAGGGCACCACGGCTCTTCGGCTAAAAAGTCACCACTCAACTCCGCAGGCTCTTGCAGACCGCCGCAGACGTCCACGAAACTCGTCAAGCCGTAAGCCCGCGCGCGGCACCCACCGCAGACCGCCCGGTACTCGCAGACGCCACACTTGCCTTTTAAGTTGTCAAAGTCCCGCAGCGACTTCAGCACGGGCGAGTTAAACCAAATCTCTTTGAAGTGCGTCTCGCGAACGCTACCCACTTTCAGCGGGAGGTAGGGGCAGGGCGTGACTTCGCCTGTCGGGTAAATTCGGCAGTAAGTAAGCCCTGCGAGGCACCCGCGGGTCCACCTCCGCTTTTTGAGGTCAAGCCCCTTCTGCTGCAACGCGATTCGCATAAATTGCGGTGCACAGACAGGACGGAGAGCGAGTTTAGTCTTCCCCGCAGCAACCTTCTGAAGCACCTCTGCGAGCATTTGCTCGTACTTCTCCGCCGAAATGTCCTTCATTTTCACGCCCCTGCCCGTTGGCACGAGGAAGAAGAGGTGAAAGGCGGTCGCACCCACTCGCTCCGCCAACTTCATTATTTCGTAGATTTCGCCGTAGTTCTGCTGCGTTACCGTTGTGTTAACCTGAACCGCGATTCCGTTTCGTCTGCAGGCTGCAATTCCCTCTAACGCTAGTTTCCAGGCTCCTTTAACGCCGCGGAACGCGTCGTGCCGCTCGGGGCTGCTCGAGTCGAGGCTGACTGCAACTGCACTCACGCCGCACGATTTCAGGTCCCTCGCAACCGAGTCGGAAATGAGCGTCCCGTTGGTGCCGAGCCCCACGGTCAAGCCCTTCTCTTTCGCCGCGTAGTGGGCGAGTTCGAAGAGATCGTCGCGGAGCAGCGGCTCGCCACCGCTTAAAATCAGAATTGGCTTGCTCACTTCTGCGATTTGGTCAATTAGCTCCTTTCCCTCCGCCGTGCTTAACTCCCCCGCTCCTGCCTCTCCTCCTCCCGCGTTCTCTCCTCCCGCGTTCTCTCCTCCCGCGTTCTCTCCTCCCGCGTTCTCTCCTCCTCTCCTCTCTCCTCCCCTCGCTCCTGCACTTTCGCTCGCGTCAATGTAGCAGTGCGGACAGCGCAAATTACAACTAAAGGTCAAGTTCCAAGAAATTAGGCGTGGCAGAAAGTTTCCGTTCTCGTGCATTTTCGTCAATATCTTGTGTTCTTATTTAAGTTGAGATTTCTTAAAATAAAAGTAGAAAGAAGAATAGAAGAGGGAGAGAGAGAAGGAAAGAGGGAGAGAAAGAGAAGGAAAGAGGAAGAGAGAGAAGGAAAGAGAAGAAGAGGAGAGAAAGAGAAGGAAGAAAAATGAGCGAAACAAGACCGAATATAAGAATCGTGAAAGATGTGGGCTACAAAGTGATTATGAGGCGAGAGGACGGCAGCCCGAGACAGGTGTTTAGGTGCTTTATCAAGGAAGGAGACTACGGCAAGTTCGTCGCGATAGAACAGCACTGGGTGCAAAGAATGGACGGAGAGAAGATTCTGGAAAGCGAGTGGGCAAGAAGGAGTTACAATTTCTCTTACGACCGCGAAAGGGCGGTAGACAAGTGGAATTCTATAAGAGAGTTGTTAGAGGATGCTTTGAACGCTGACCTTGAGGGAGAGCAGGGTCAGGAGGAGGTAAAAGAGGTTTTAGGGGTAGGGCAGAGCGAGTAAGAGGAAATTAACAGGCAGAGCGAGTAAGAGGAAATTAACAGCGGGAAAAATAAGAAAATCCAAAAATGTTCCCGAGAGTTAGAATGAGGCGTCTGCGTGGGCTGAAACTGGTGCAAGAGACACGGTTTTCCTGCGACGACCTGATTCTCCCGCTCTTCGTTGACGAAAATCTGGACGGCAAAAAAACCGAAAAAAGACCGATTAATTCAATGCCCGGGCAGTTCCGGTTCTCAGTAGAAGGCGCGGTAAAAGAGGTTGCAGAGGCGCGTTCGCTTGGCGTGAAATCGGTCCTGCTCTTCGGAATTCCTGCACAAGCAAAGAAGGACGAAGGGGGTAGCGAGGCGTTTAACAGCGAGGGCGTGGTTCAAAGAACGGTTCGAAGGCTGAAGAGCGGGAGTGAGGGGGTGGGGAGGGGGGTCGTAGTTGCTACGGATTTGTGCCTCTGCGAGTACACGACGCACGGGCACTGCGGGCTTGTAGAAGCAGAAGCAGGAGCAGAACGGGGAAAAGGACGGGTGCTGAACGACGCTACGCTTGAGGTTTTAGGAGAAGTGGCGGTGAGTCAGGCAGAGGCGGGTGCGGACATTGTAGCGCCCTCGGGAATGATGGACGGAATGGTAAAAGCGGTGCGAGAGCGGCTCGACGACGCGGGCTTCTCTAACACCGCAATTATGTCTTACTCAGCGAAGTACAACTCCGCGTTGTACGGTCCGTTCCGCGATGCTGCCAACTCGGGCTACCAGTTCGGCGACCGCAGCGGCTACCAAATGGATTTTTCTAACGCACGAGAGGCGCTCCGCGAGGTGGAACTTGACATTTTGGAGGGAGCGGACATTGTGATGGTGAAGCCCGCCCTCTTCTACCTTGACATCATTTCTAAGGTGCGAGAGCGTTTTGATCTCCCGCTCGCGGCTTACAGCGTCAGCGGCGAGTACGCAATGATTTCGGCAGCAGCGGAACAGGGCTACTTGAACCGAGCGGAAGTGGTGCTGGAAGGGCTGACTGCGATGAAACGGGCGGGGGCGGATTTGATTATTTCTTATTTCGCGAAGGAGGTTGCGGAGACTTTAAGTCGCCCTCGGCAGTAGCCAAGAACCGCTCAAACATCTTCTTCGGCTTCTTCAGCCTCTGCCCGCTTTTTATTTCTGCCACCGCCTCCTCAAGCCGTACAGAACGCAGGTCGCTCCCTGCACTCCCTGTTTTCATTCCAAGCCCTTCCCAGACCTCTGCCATTTTTTCAGGCAGCACCGCGTCCAAAAAGACGCAGACCGCTTTTATTATTTGCAGCACATTCTTCACAATCTCGCCGCACCGCTCTCTGCCAGCCTCGCCCTGTTTCAGCAAATGCCACGGCTCCTCACGCTGAAAGAAGCTGTTTCCGAAGTTCGCAAGTCCCATCGCCGCGTCAACGAGCTTCTTGAACTCGTACTCCTCAACCGCTCTCACCACCTCCGCCTTCGCTTTCTCGATTTCAACAAGAACCTCCTCTTTAACCACCCCCTCGGGAACGACGCCGAAATTTTTGTAGCCAAACGAGAGAACGCGGTGGACGAGGTTTCCGAGAATTCCGACGAGTTCGTTGTTGAGACGCGTGGCAAACGCTCCCCAAGAGAAGTCCAACTCTTTCGTGTGGCTCGAGTGTGCCACCAAAAAATACCGCAACGCGTCGGGGTGGAACCGCTCCAAAAACTCCGAGACCCAAACCACGTTCCCGCGGGTCTTCGAGAATGTCTTGCCGTCGATTTTCACCATTCCCGAAGCAACGACCGCGTTGGGCAGCGAGTAGCCCGCTCCTTTCAGCATCGCGGGCCAAAAAATGCAGTGGTGGTAAATAATGTCTGTCCCGATGAAATGCACGACGGTCGCTCCGTCCTCTTTCCAAAACCTCTGCCAGCCCTCTTCCTTTCCTCTATTTTTTAGCAATTCTTCGGTGAAAGAAATGTAGCCAATCGGAGCGTCGACCCAGACGTAAACGACCAAGTCCTCTCTGCCCGGGAACTTCACGCCCCACTCCAAACTCCTCGTTACGCACCAGTCCCGCAACTCCTTCCGCACCCACTCCCTCGCGTAGTTCCGAGCGTTCAAAGTCCCGCCCAGCCCCTCCAAATAAGAAGCGAGGAAGTCGGCGAACGAGGAGAGTTTGAAGAAGAAGTGTTCTTGGTCTTTGAAGTCCGCCTTGCTCCCGCAGACCTTACACCTCGGCTCCAAAATCTCGCCCGGCTCGAGGTGCTTGCTGCAGCCCTGGTCGCACTCGTCTCCCCTCGCAACCGCCCCACAGTACGGGCATTCCCCCTCCACGTACCTGTCAGGCAGGAACCGCCCGCAAGTGTTGCAGAACGCCTGCTTCAGCACCTTCTTGTACACGAACCCGTTCTCCACGAGCCGTTGCACAATTTCTGCCGTCCGTTTGTGGTTCGTCTCCGAGTCGGTCCGCCCGAAGTAGTCGAATTTCACATTCAGTTCCGCAAAAGTTCGCCTGAAGTGCTCGTGATATTTTTCAACCACCTCCTCAGGCGTTACGCCCTGAGCCTCTGCACTCAGCACAATCGGCGTTCCGTGCGTGTCCGAGCCGCTCACGAAAACGACCTCGTAGCCCATTTTCCGAAGCATTCGCACGTAAATGTCTGCGGGGACGTAAGTCCTGAGGTGTCCGATGTGGCACTCGCCGTTGACGTAGGGCAGAGCAGAGGTTACCAAGACCGGCTTCTCGGTTGGGAGTTTCATTTTCACTCCTGCGTCCGCTCTTCCAAAGGGGTCAGAAGCACGACGTTGTTGCCCCGAACCACCACAGAGCCAAGCTGTCTCTTCCGTTCTCCGTCCTCCAACTCATTTACCTTGCTCAAATGCAAATTCAAGTACTCGTCTGCACTTGTCAGCACGCCCTCCAGCACGCTCTTCTCGCCCTTCATTTCTACGTGCACCCTTCGCCCTACCAAACTCTGCACCCTTTTACTTGGAAACATTTTCTTGCCTCTGCTTCTTTTATTTGCCTCCTTCTTCTTTTATTTTACCGCTTTATTAAAACAAAAATGGGCAGGCTGCACAATTTGGTTGTCGCAGGCAGGGTTGTAAGTCCCGAGTGGGTGAGCGAGTGCGAGGCTCAAATAGGCATCGACGACGGAAAAATTACAGCAGTAAAAAAGCAGGGCTTGCGAGGCGAGAGAAGAGTAGAAGCGGCGGCGGGGTGTCTGATTTTCCCGGGGTTCATCGACATTCACGTTCACTTGCGGGAGGACAGCAGCCACGAGTGGGACTACAAAGAAGACTTTATGACAGGCACCGCGGCTGCAGTTCACGGCGGCGTGACTACTGTCGTGGATATGCCAAACACCCCGCTGCCTGGCGTAAATTCGGAGCGAATCAGAGCGAAGCACGAACTTGCACGCAGAAAGTCGGACGGGCAGGCGCGGATTGACATTTTTTTCTACGGCGCCGTAACGGAGTCTAACTTGAATTTGAACGCCGTTGCCGAGATGCAGGACGAGGTGGTAGCTTACAAAATATTCCTCGCAGAAACTACTGGAGGGTTGAAGATTCGAGAGGAGACGCTGCCAAAAGCGTTTGAGGCAGTGGCTGCGACCTCAAAGCCTGCTACAATTCACTGCGACGAGTCGGAGTTGTCCGCGGTAGAGCGGGTCTTGTCCGCTGCCTCACAAACTGCCTCACAAACTGCCTCACAAACTGCCTCACAAAGCGGGGCAAAAATTAACTTGGCACACGTCTCCGCCTACGAGAGTCTGCGTCTTTTAAAGTGGTTCAAAAGCAAAAGTAAAAGCAAAAATTTTTACTGCGAGGTCACGCCACACCACCTCTTTTTTAACGAGACCGACGCGTTGGAGAAAGGGGCGTTTTTAAAGATGAACCCGCGGTTGAGAAGCGAGGAGAACAGGCGGTTGCTGCTGAACGCGTTTAAGAACGGCGAAATTGATTTTCTGGCTACCGACCACGCACCGCATACGAAGGAGGAGAAAGCAGGTTCAGGCTCTGGCTCGGAAGCCTCTGCACCCGCGGGCGTTCCGAATTTAGACACCTACGGCAACTTCGTGGCTTGGCTGATTCTGCGTTGCGGGGTCAGTCCAAAGCTCATTTCGAGAGTCTGCTCCTCCAACCCCGCAAGGTTCTTGGGTCTGACCGACCGGGGGCGAGTAGAAGTAGGGAAGCGTGCGAACTTGACGGTTTTAGATTTGCAGAAGTCGGTAAAAATCCGCAGCGACGACCTGCAGACAAAGTGCGGGTGGTCGCCGTTCGAGGGCTACGAGTTCCCCGGGGCAGTGAAGCACACGATTTTTAACGGCGTGGTTTTAGAGCCTTAAACTTAAAATAAACTTAAAACCTTCGGAATATTTTCCACAACGTCAGTAGCAAGCAGCCCGTAGCCCTTCTGCTCAAAAGCGAGGTCGCCCGCAGCGCCGTTCACGAACGCAGCGGCGGTTGCTGCTTTGAAACCCTCGACGGAGGGGACTGCAAAGAACGCTCCAACCAGCCCTGCCAGAACGTCCCCTGTCCCCCCGACCGTCATTCCTGCGTTCCCTGTTCGGTTCAGTTTCACACGAACGCCGTCTGAAATAATGTCGGTAGCACCCTTCAACAAAGTAACCACCCCGTTTGCCGCCGAAAAATCCTTCACAAATTCTTCCGCCTCTGCCTTTGTCTCTGTCTCTCTTTTTCTCTGAATCTTCGCGAACTCGCCTGCGTGCGGCGTTAGGACAACAGATTTCTCCTCTCCTTCCACTCGCTCCTCTCGCTCCCCTCGCTCCGTCTCAATTGGCAGACGCAGTCCGTAGAAGCCGTCTGCGTCCACTACCACTCTCCTGCTCGCTTCGTCCTCAATTATTCTCCGCACCGCCGTCTTCGTCTCTTCCGCCGCACCCAGCCCCATTCCAATCACGAGTACGTCGTGCCGCCTCACCAAACCCAAGACCTCTGGCACGTCCTCTTCTACTAAAATCCCTGCCCCCGCACCTGCAGAAAGCGGCTGCACAATCAAATTAGGCGAAAACGAGGCGAGGACTGAAGAGACGCTCTTGGGCGCTGCTACCGTCACCCAGTCCGCACCAGCACGGAGCGAGGCAAGAGCGGTCAAAGCAGGAGCGCCAAAAAACGCTCCCCCGCCAACTACTAACACTCGCCCGTTCTCGCCTTTGTGACTGCTCGGTCTTCTTTTTCCTCGCCCTCCTCCCTCCAACACCTGCCGCAGATCCCCCGGACCCGCCAACCTCTCCAGCCCCTCCGGAATCCCAATTCCCGCAACCACCAACTCTCCTACCCACTCCTTAACACCGCTTTTAAGCAAGCCCTTCTTGGCGCGGTGGAAGGTAATCGTGAGGTCTGCCCTCACCGCTTTCTCCGCTTCGCCCGTCTCCGCGTTCAGCCCCGAAGGGACGTCCACCGAGACAACGAACGCACCTGCGTCTGCTTTTGCAGAATTTACCAAGTCAATCGCAGTCGCCTCCGGCTCTCTTACTCGCCCTCGCACGCCCGTCCCGAAAATCGCGTCTACAACCACCTCCGCGTTGAGCCCCCCCGAAAGTTCCGAAGAATCCGTTATTTCTACTACCTCGCACCCGCTCTCTTTCAAGATTCGGAAGTTCCTCCTCGTCTCCTCCGTCCTCAAGTCTCTCGACCGCCCGAGTAAAATCACCCGCACCTCAAACTCGTGCCGCAAGCCGTGCCCGTCCCCCTGCAAGTGCCTCGCAGCCACAAAACCGTCCCCGCCGTTGTTCCCCTTTCCTGCGATTATCGTAACTCTTTTTTTTACACCCGCAGCACCACCAACAGCACCAAATCTCGCCTTCACCTCACTCGCGAGAGCAGCACCCGCGTTCTCCATCAATTGCAGAGCAGAGAGCCCGAAGAAACCGCAGTTCTCGTCCAACCCCGACTCCGCAGTTACCAAAATTCCTTCTTCCTTTTTTGACATTTTTATTTTATTTTATTTATCTTTTACCGGAATTGTTTCTTTTAGAAAAAATTATACGACACAAAAAATGGAAGACGCGTCGCGAAGCCACCTGCCACCAAAAGAGAAAAAAAAGAAAGAGAAGATTTTGTACCTCTTCTCTGCTATAATGTTTTCCCTGCTTAGTCTCGCTTCGTATTATTTTAAGATAGAGATTGTCGCGTTGCACGACGGCTACATTTTAGCAGCGATCGTTGCGTTCGTCCCGCCTGCATTTTACACTTACCGCAAGGAGAAGCGGGTAAAGAATGCGGAAAAGAATTTCCCGAACCTGCTTCGTGACCTTGCACAAGCAAAGAGAACGGGGCTAACTCTGATTGACGCGGTCAAACTTACCGCTGACGGAGAGTACGGCGAACTTTCAGAAGGAATAAAAACAATCGCGAGACAGTTGACTTGGAGTGTTCCGTTTGAGGACGCCTTGAGGACTTTTGCAAACCGTTACCCTCACTCAACAAAGATAAACCGTTCAACAGAACTTATTATAGAAGGGTACAGGTCAGGAGGAGAAGTAGGAAATGTGCTTAAAATCGCGGCTGACGATGTTACCGAGACGATCGAGTTGGAGCGGAAAAGGAGCGCAGAAATATCATCTTACGTGGCAATATGCTACATCACCTTCCTCGTCTTCTTGCTCGTGCTGTTAGTGCTTTACAAAGAATGCATTTCTACAATGATCGAAGCCGCAGAGAAAATAGCAGAGACAGGAACAGGACGAGGCGGTTCCCTGATTCATAGAGTCGACGCGGAGAAGTTGAAGATGATTTTGTTTCACTGTGCGATTGTAGAAGGCGTCTGCTCGGGTTTCGTAGCAGGTAAGTTGAGCAAAGGGAAACTTATTGCAGGCTTGGAGCATATAGTTATACTTTCGTTCTTAGCATTTGCGGCTTTTGCAGCTTTGACCTACTTCGAGTTTTAAAAATAAAATTAAATGGAAACATCAATTGTGGTCTTTTCAAGTCTTAATTTGACACCTTTTCTGCGTCCGTAGAAATCGACTTTAACGGCAGAAGGGGTGCTGTCAATCTTGTAAAGGGAAGTATTTATATCGGATTCATTGAGAACCCTCTTAAACCGCCGTTCCCACAGGGCAGGGTACTCGGTCGAGAGTGTGAGTGTTAAGTTGGGTAGCACGTTGTCCTTCTCCGAGAGCAGAGCAGAATTGTTGAACGAATTTTTTACCGAGATAGTGGTTGAACCTGCGTAAGAAAAATTGCGACCGGCTAAATCTGTCATTGAAATTTCTACTACTGTTTGGTTTTCTTTGGTAATGTTAACGCCGGGTAAGCAGTAGCGGTTGTAGGGGAGAAGCATTACGGCTCCGTTGCGCTGGGACTGGATCACCGCACCGTGCTCGTAGACGATTTCTTGGTTAGGGTAGTAGATGTAGCTGCTCTTGAACTTAATTCTGCCGGACGAGTTTGCTACTATTATTGGTGGCTCGCTGTAGTAGTACTCGATTTTGACCCAGTGCAGAACAGGGGTCGTAGCAGGGTCGTCGGTCTCTAACTCCGCGCGGTACTGAATGTAGGGGAGAGCGTTTATGACCGAGGGCAGGCTGGAAATGTTCTCGCCATTCGAGACCGCGACGCATTTCTCCCAAGGTGTTGCATTTCCTTCCGTATCCGGGAACAAACTCGTTCTTACTTTCATCGTAATTTTCTGCCCTTCCGCCACTGTTGCGTTCCAACTCATCCTGCCGTAGCAGGTCTCTTTCATTTTAGTGTCGTGAACCTTAGAGACGAAGTAACCAGAGGGGTGGTGCGTGATGAAAGATTCATAATAATCTATTTCTTCTTCGTAGAGTGTGCCCTCTCCTCCTTTAGTTCCATTTTTCTCGCTGCTACTACCCGGCGGTTTCCCTCCTTCCACGTTCCCAGAATATGGTTCAATTCCAGAACCATTTTCATAAAATATTTTTATTCGTCCGCCTGCACCACCGCCACCGCCAGAACCATTAGTTCCGCCAGTGGCAGGGGAACCACCGGTTCCGCCGTCGCCGCCTTTTGCAGTGAATTCTGCTGTCTCTGCGATTACAACCTCTTTTCCACGAATCAGAATGCCACCACCGCTACCGCCACCACCCCCTCCGCCTGCTTTACCA
>Ga0190347_1000402_pt1 | contig 14063 bp, 16 predicted proteins | sample 48721356_MG_FD_161652 | JGI IMG/M metagenome (GOLD analysis project Ga0190347, IMG submission 161652) | Hydrothermal vent microbial mat bacterial communities from Southern Trench, Guaymas Basin, Mexico - 4872-13-5-6_MG | ecosystem: Environmental > Aquatic > Marine > Hydrothermal vents >...
ACTTCGAGAATGGATCAATTCCAAGGAAAGACGGTATCTGCTATGGACAGGAGTCTTTGCAGGTGAAATATTGCTTGATCTTGCCATGATACAAATCTTGATACGTATGGGTATCAACGTCATATTGTCTGTGAAAAAGGCCTTTTACTATGATTCAGTTACATTAGTTGATGTACTGGAAGATCCCTATCTGCAGGAGATGTTGTCAGGGGCGGAGATTATTGCAAATCCGAATATCTCAAAAAAGGAGCTTTTGGAAAGACTTAAAAGCGACAAAACTTTATATATTATTTCAGATGGTACCCAGGAACACTTTAATCCGCTTCTTACGTCGGTAACATTTGCCAGGGCATTTAAGGAGGCGGATGCAATAATCAGCCGCAGTGCAGAGGATGCAGACTGCTTTATCGAGTCACACTTCCAGTTCACGAGAGATGTCCTGTCCATGGTCTGCAGAAAACCAGGCAAACTCGTGCTGCAGGAGAAACTGCCCCATACAAAAGTTATACGTTTTTCAGAGACAGCTTTAAGGGCCAAGGCGGAGGCCATGATAGGTGATCTGAGAACAAAAAAACGTCAGGGTAAAAAGATCTTGTTTTACAGTGCTATTGTAGGAAGCATACCACACCAGTTAGAGACTGCTAAGAAGATATTAAACGTATTTGTAAATCACCTTCGTAAAAGACAGGAGGGCGTAATAGTGATAAATCCGGCAGAACACTTCGAGCCGGGTATGGATGCTGATGACATAATGTATATGTGGGAGATTGTACAGAGGAGCGGATTGATAGATACCTGGAGGTTTCAGACTGTAGCCGATATTGAAAAGGCCTTTGAGCTTATGAATGAAAAGATACCACCCGAGTGGGTAGGAAAAGATGCCACTTACAGCACTGGTTGTACAATGGAGATGAAGATAGCGCTTGAGGTCCAGAATGATAGACATGAAATGCAGATTATAGGACCGCCATGGGAGAAATTCCTGAGGAGGAAGGAATATGGAGTGGGTAAATTATATGACAGGGCACTTAGGGATATATGAAAAAGGTCTCTCCCCAGCAACGGCAATTACACTTTGATGACAATTCATTGGCTTTAAGCCTTTATGGAGAGCAGGGAAAAAATTTTGAGATCATTGAAGATTTACTAAAGGTTACAATAAACGTCAAAGGGAACCAGATCAGCATCACCGGTGATCCCATAGGAGTGGACTACGCTAGCCGCACCTGTTCCCAGCTCTATGAACTACTTAAACGGGGTTATCCTCTTCATCCAAACGACATAGAGTTTGCAATTCAAATTCTCAGCACTGATCCAAAGGCCCATCTAAAAGATATCTTTCTGGACAAGCTGAGTGTAAATTCAGGGAAAAGGCTTGTCACACCCAAGAGCCTTGCGCAGAAGCTTTATGTCGAGGCCATGCGGACCAACGACATAGTTTTCGGGATTGGTCCTGCAGGTACGGGCAAGACCTATCTCGCCATGGCTATGGCAGTCTCAGCCCTTATCAAGGAAAAGGTGGCCAGGATCATACTGGTAAGGCCTGCGGTTGAAGCTGGAGAAAAGCTTGGCTTCCTGCCGGGTGATCTTGCTGAAAAGGTAAATCCTTACCTTAGACCACTCTATGACGCCCTTTATGACATGCTTTCTTTTGAAAAGGTCTCGCGGCTTTTAGAACGCGGGGTTATTGAAATAGCCCCGCTTGCCTTCATGCGGGGCAGGACATTAAATGATGCCTTTACCATTTTGGATGAGGCACAAAATACCACATCTGAACAGATGAAGATGTTTCTTACCAGGTTGGGCTATGAGACAAAGGCGGTAATTACCGGAGACCTCACACAGATCGATCTTCCGGAAAAGCGGGGATCGGGTCTTATCGAGGCCAGAGATATCCTGCAAGGCATAGAGGGCATAGCTTTTATCGGTTTTTCCAAACAGGATGTGGTAAGGCACAAGCTTGTGCGACGGATCATCCAGGCCTATGAAGAAAAGCAGGGGGCTGATAAATGAAAAAGAATTATCTAGAGAGTTCGGGGCAGAACACAGCGTGCCGGTCCTGATCAGATCCACTTACTCAAAGTTCCTGCCGCTTCTCCGGCTCAGACGTGCGGCTGAAATACTCTTGAGGTCTATAGGACGATCCGGTACAGAACTCAGTATCCTCCTGGTGGACGATGCCGAGATGATGCAACTCAACAGACAGTGGTTGAGAAGATCTTGTTCCACGAATGTCATTTCATTTAGTCAACACGGAGATGATTTTCGTCAACCGGATAACGATCTGCTTGGCGATGTTGTAATATCAGTTGATACCGCAAGACTTGAATCAGCGAATGCCGGCGTAGAACTCGGACAAAGACTTGAGGAGTTATTGGTGCATGGTCTGGTTCACCTCCTGGGAGAAGATCACGAGCTGGGACCTGTTGAAGCGGAACGCATGAAATGTAAAGAACAGGCACTATTAAGTGCCTTGTATAAGGAGTTGAGAATGGCAGATCTTTGTATTAATATTGATCACGTAGCTACAGTAAGGCAGGCAAGGGGGACCGCGGAACCGGACCCTGTTACGGCTGCAGGAATAGTCGAGATGGCGGGTGCGGATGGTATTGTGGTACACCTGCGTGAAGATCGTCGTCATATCCAGGACAGAGATGTCAGATTGCTCAGGCAGACAATAAAGACAAGACTCACTCTGGAAATGGCCGCCACAGAAGAGATGATAGGAATAGCGTCTGATATAAGGCCGGATATAGTCACACTCGTGCCGGAAGGTCGTGAAGAACTCACGACAGAGGGTGGACTGGACGTAGTAACTCTTGAGAAACAATTGACTACGGCTGTAACCCGGCTGCACGATGCGAATATACCGGTGAGTCTTTTTGTTGATCCGGAGCGGGATCAGATCATGGCTGCAAAACAGACAGGTGCGGATTGCATAGAGATCCATACCGGGCTATACGCAGATGCACCTTCTTCGAAAATTCAAGACAGGGAATTCGAAAAAATAGTAGCCATGGCAAGGGCGGCCATGGACCTGGATCTGCGTGTCCACGCGGGTCACGGGCTCAATTATCGCAATACCGCAAGGCTTGCGGCGGTCAGCGAGATACAGGAGTTCAGTATAGGACATGCCGTTATAGGCCGGGCCGTTTTAGTGGGATTGGAGAGGGCCGTGAGGGAGATGCTCTCTCTCGTCCAAAAAGGTTATTTAGAGTAATTTAATGATTTTGGGTCTCGGAATTGACCTGGTTCACATTCCAAGGGTTGAAAGGGCATTAAACCGCTGGGGTGAGAGATTTCTGTCCAGGGTATTTACCAGTGAAGAATGCCTATACTGTCTGAGGCATAGACAGCCGGCTCAGGGTCTTGCCCTCCGTTTCGCGGCAAAGGAGGCATGCTGCAAGGCCCTGGGTACTGGCATGAGGCTTGGAGTGGCCTGGCGGCAGATGTCCATTTCGCATGAGCCTTCCGGTAAGCCTGTGCTCAATCTCTCCGGTTACGCATTAAAAAGGGCAAAGGACATGGGGGCAGACACATGGCATGTAAGCCTTTCCCACGAGGGAGAATATGCAACCGCAGTGGTTGTCATGAGCGTCTAAAATATTGTAAACATATTAATTTAATTTATGCCTTATTTAAGCTAATCCAGCGAACACATCAGGGAGGTTGTTGATTACTTCAGAAAGTCCTGCCTGATTTTCTGTTATGACATAATCTTTAACAAAAGCAAATTTCATTCGAACTGCCTCATTGAGTCCAAAGGCCAGGGAAGCTGTAAAAAAGCTCAGATCTGAAAAATATGTTTGGCGAAACGAGTCATGCCATGGGGCCAACTGCCCTGACAACTTTTCAATTTTATCTGCGGCACGAGTGAGTGTTTCATTATTCACTGAAGTGTCAGAATCCGGTTTTACATAGGGACAGTAAGGAACCTGGAAATCCACCACTTCCTGTGGAAGAGATATGCCAAAATTTTGCCACAGACGCTGATTGTGACGGTTTACACAGTGACTGCGCTCCGCCAGCTCATCGTAGTGATTCTTAGGCCAGAGTCCATAGGCCCTGCACCCGAAAAACCGATTCTGGTAAATAAGACAATTCCTGTTGCTCAGGAATGGACAGGAGTTTATACAGACCGAATTCAGAAAAAAATATCGGACAAGGCCTTTGGTCAGTTGAAGACGCATGTCAGGATCCAAATTCAGCAGACACCGAATGGCAGCAAGGGCTTCCAGCAGCGTTATCTCAGGCAGAAGAGAGCAGCAGAGGGCTTTGCGCCGGCAGTGGCTTGATGGAATAAGGACATAACTCTCTATTAGTTCAGCCCTCTGTTTTTTCGATCTGTCCAGCAGATCCTGTATTGTCCGGAATGAAATTTTCACTTTATCAGCAAGAAAAGCCCGGCTAATTTTCCATGTCCTCGCCTTGAAAAACAGGCCTTGACCTATTGCGAGTTCACTAATTCATTTATACGGGCAAGCATTTTGTTATAATGTGATCCTTTCCAGTAGATCCTTCCACATGTTAAGCAGCCATTAAATTCTTTGTAGTACAATGCAGTTGCCGTCGGCAACTCATGCATCTTTGTACTTTTATCGATTTTATTAATTATGCCGTTGCACATCATGCAACGATGAAATGGCCTGATCTGCGAGAATAGATCAAACCGTCTGAGTACTTCCTGAATCTGTTTTTCAGGTCTTGTAGACTTGATCCAATAGCCATGTGTTACAGCCTTTCTTTTCAAGACGCCCCGATCCCTTGTCAATATGATGCGTTTTTCTTTTAGTGAAATGCTGATGATTTCAGAATCTTCATAATCATTTCTATAAAATGAATCGAATCCGAGCATACGTAGTGATTTCGCCAGTCTGCCTAAATGCACATCCAGTATAAATGTGGATTTGCGAAGCGGCTTTTTTCTTAAGAGGACTATAGGTGATATATCCAAACTTTCAAAAACTGGATATATAGATACACGGTCTCTGTGCAGCAGATGATAATCGAATCCCACGGATTTGCCATTCACAAGGATCAAGTCTACCTCGGTGTGAGGTACATCTATGGCTTCTATAACATCCCTGATTCGTGGGGTACCGTCAAAATGATAAGAAAATGGAGTCTTCTTTTTGTCAAAAGGAAGGAAATCATTTAATTCCTCGTAAAAACGGAATTTTGCTGTTTTGGAGTATTCATGATCCATTTGCATACACCCGATTCCGGTGTAACAGAAATTCTCGATTTTCTATACTCAAATTTAATACCTTAAAAAAAGGGGCATTTATTTCATTTCACATTGTGCCTCAATATGAATAATACTGTGATTTAATTCGTTTTATGGTTAACTCATCTATATCAAATGGATTATTCGGACTGCGAGGAATGTTCAATTTATTTATTGAGAAGGGGATATCATTTAATTTTCTATTATATGCCTCTACCATTAAATACTCCAGATTCAAGACATCTTCAATGTTATAGGCGAGCAGGGTTTCCAGCGATTTATCTTTATGCTTCTTCTTGTAATCATTCCATAATAATACCGCAAAAAAACCGTCTACATCTGCGAGGACACCTTTTCTTCCGATACCCAGTCGTCTTTCACATAATTTCAGTCCACCCGAATAACCCAGGCTATAAAGAATATATCTCAAATCCAGATGGGCATGAGAAATGCTGATATCAAAGTAATTCTCTATAAACGGTATATCAAATGTCTTTCCGTTATAAGTTACAATTACCTTATACGCCATTATGTCATCCCTGAAATCATTCAGATTTTTTCCCTGTACATAATATTTAATGTCCTTTCCGTCATATAGTGCGATAGTGGTTATTATGTCGCCCGGCGCACCCAGACCAGTGGTTTCAATATCCAAATACACGGTTGAATCTTGAAATTCTCTAAAAATACGCCACTGATCTCTGGAACAAAAATTAGTATAAAAATGAATGACATCTTTGCTGGCGATTTTTTCTTTTGAAATATGTATATGATCCACGATCCTTCCTGAATTATTCTTTGATAGAAAGACCGGAGGACTTGCAATAAAATCATCCATGGAGCAAACACCGCTACCCCATATTTTTCTCTCAGTCTTCACGCCAACCGATGGTATATGAGAAAAACTGTGCTGCAACATAGATTGCTGATTTAATAATGCCACTTGGATATCTAATTAAGACTTTTTCTATAGATTCAATCGCCGCGGATCATTCCGGAATAAGGACAAATGAACGTGGGATCCACAGCGCATCTGCCTCAAATCTTGAATCCTGCCTTTGCGAAAACTGCCAGATCAGATAGGTCTATGTGCCCGGCTAAATCACCTAAGCAAATGTTGCTTGGATCAAGGCCCAAATATACCCCCCGATCCCGAAGAGTCTGCAAGTCAGCACAGGCTTGAGCACTAGAAAGTGGATTGTTATAAAGATTGACATAGTCTTCATTTCCCAAGCCCGTATTTTCAACTAAGGCAGTAATATCCGGAATCTGGTTCCAACCCAGACGCAAATCAGTCAGGTTAAGAAAATATTCCAGACCTGAAAGATCAAAGATTGCACGAGATTCGGCATTCAGGGTGGTGAGTATATGTGCCATATCCTGAGTTATAGGATCACATGGGCCTGTTTCCAGGGCTTCACGAATAGCAGATTCCAGGTTGGGGTCCGGGATAAAGATCCCTTGATCAAATGTTTTTGTGACCGTTATGGATTTCAGGTATTTGGACTTGGTGACAGCCGCAAAATCGAATACGTCCTGGGGGTCATCGGTGCACCAAGTGCCCGATCTGCTGGCTCCTGCCATCGCCTTGATTACATAGTTTTCCATATCTCCTTCATTGCCGGGGAGGTTCCCCACGCAAAGTGATACTGTAGCAAGGACTCCGTATCTTTCAGTGGTTGTTCCTGCCCAGACCTTGTATCCAGGTTGGGGGGAGTAAAGAGACTCAATGGCCAAGTTTTCCTTTAGGGGGTATTGTGTTATCATTACGGATACATTGGCGCTGATAACCTCCCAATGTTCCGGAATTTGGAGAATCAGGCCGTACTCCGTAGTATTTGAACTTTCGGTCCCCTGCCCGGTTATGGTGAGATTAATAATAGCGCCGGTTTCAGACGTGTCAGGCCCCTGTAATGACGAGATCGTCAACTTGCAGGCTGCATCGTTATTACAAGTATTGCACCTGCTATTCCAATGACTGCTTTTAAAATCCCCCTGGTATTTTCCATCATCTCCACTCCTTGAATTTGTAACTTTAGTGGAATAGCAAGCTTCTTTGCCCTCGGGTATATCCAACCTTGGTTTTTTGTGATTTAACATCCCTTCGATTGAGGCGAAACGTGAATAATAAATAATTGGCATTTAATCAGGAACCTAATGTGCAAACCTTCATAATTTCGGCCAGGTTGAGGGCAGAAACTATCTGTTATTCGCCAATTTTGATTATGGACCTGAAGGGATGGGCTGTCAAATTTAAAAGGTGAAGTTATATAGAGAGGGGAAATTAGATTATCCTTGGGTGAGGTGATTATGGATAATGGTGAGGGCGAAGGTTGCAAAAACGACTGTGAGGGGGTGGATGAAGGATAAATAGGGTATGCCAAGGAGAGTTTTTAAAAAATTCTGACTATCCCTTACCCTGTCTTTGTATGTAGCCTTAAGGATTTTGGACTTTATAGGAATGTTGCGGATAATGATTTGGTGGAGATGGGGGGACTCGAACCCCCGACTTCCACGTTGCGAACGTGGCGCTCTCCCAGCTGAGCTACATCCCCCTTGGTGACCTGTGAAAAAGAGGTAATGCCTTCAGAATATCCCCCGGTTTTCGAGGCCGGCTTTGGTCGTTTGAATTATATTCTTTCCCGCTTTTCCTGTAATTTCCAGCCGTACTTTTTTACCAGTAAATATTTAATAAATCAATCAGCAATTTTTTCGCAACTGCCCGGTATTTCCCAATAATTTTAGAGTGAGTGAAGTGTACCCGATTGTCAAGACAAAAAACGTGGTATTTAAGGTGTATTGTTTTGAGGATATACCCATGAGGAGAGTTGGCTGGCATAATAGTTTGATAGGCTATAAATCAATCAGGAGGGTCGTCATGAAAAGGACGTTTTTGATTCTATCGGCAATAGCTCTTGTTCTGGTGATGGGAAACTCATTAACATGGGCTCAGGATATGTACTTTACCGGTAACCTGGGGGCAGTCTGGGTAGAGGATTCGGATATCACCTGGTTTGACGGTATCCGTGATGAAGCTGAATTCAACACCGGTTTGGCTATGACCGTTGCGATTGGCTATGATCTGGGCACCGGGCTTCGGACGGAATTTGAGATAGGTTACCGTTTTAACGACGTGGACAGACAGCTCCCCGGCGGCATTGGTGGGGATATCGACTCTTTTTCAGTCATGGCCAACGCCTTTTTCGATTTTTTGCCGGGTCATCAGATCAGCCCTTTTATAGGAGCAGGCTTAGGTATCGCTAATGTGGAATTCAATGTTGATTATTGGGGCGAAGACGATGATACCGTTTTTGCATATCAATTCATGACGGGTGTGAGTTTACCGGTGGGCTATAATATGAACATCGATTTTCAATATCGCTACTTCGCTACTGAAGACCCTGATTTTTATTACTTTGAAGCCGAATACAAAACGCATAGCCTGATGGGCGGGATCCGCATAAACTTTTAACTCAAGAGCGCTGGCCCGGGTCGTACGGAACGGATAGTGCCGCGCTGGCATAAAAGCACTATGGCGGCCTTTGACCGTGCGAACCGGCATAAAATACCTGCAAAGACTTTTCCCGAGTAATATCCATCAAGGCCGCCATCCTGATTAGGCCTTTTTATGTCCATTGCTTGATTTTGTTTCCATCTTTATCTGTAAACTCTCCCACAATAATCAAAATGCAATCAATGACCGTCCAGATGCCAAAGCAGCCCAGTGTCAACAAATGCAATATGCCGGTTCCGATTTTTCCTACATAGAATCGGTGAATGCCTAAAATACCTACGAAAAGACAGAGCAGAAAAGCCGGCAGAATTCGCTTTTCAGTCATTTTTATCTCCTTCTATCGAGTTGTTGAGGGTTTCGAGAGCCGGTGAATGTTGCCAAACCAAAAATATACCGGTAAACATTCAATCGGCTGAAGCGCAAGGATGATTGTAAAACACCATTTCACGGGCCTTTTCTCTTGCCAGAATATCTGCCTGCTTCAGTATAGTCGGTATTCGATAAGCCCCATGCATCGTCCTGATTTTCTCAGCTGCCTTTTGCTGGTCTATCCCGGCAGATGTTATGTACAGAGGACGTGTGCTTTTTCCCCGGAAGACCTCGATTCCAAAGGATCCCTTAAACTTGGATTTTGCCACACCAACTACTGATATTTTGCTATCAAGGTATTTAAAGAGGTGCTGTCCAAGACCAGGCGAATCCCCGAGCATCACGTAACCGTCAATGACTATCTCATCCGGCAACGGATTGATTTGCTGGAGCAGCGTTACAATACATGGAAGTTCCCGTCTGTAAAACTCCCCGGGCACATAGTCCGCTGGTGTTGGCAAAATTCTGGTATATGATGCTGAAGGCCGTCTATCTCTATAATCTGAGAACAGCACACAGGCTGCCGTACAGCCAGTCTCAAAGTAATGAACATCCATGGCCGCTATCATCATTTACAGTGACTTCCTGATACGTTGGGTCTCTGATGGATATAGCGGATACCAATATCTCTCATATTGATGCTCTCAGGCCTTAAAACGGTCTGTCATATAATAAGAGGCCTTTCTGATAGCTTTGTTTATTATATAATATTTCTATATATTCAGTAATCTATTTGACCGCCTCTTTTCCGGTTTGGTAATGTCGGTTCGGCCGAACTAGCTATAGCGTCCAGATTCCTGCGAAAGGATATCTCACTCGACGTATTCTAATCAATGGAACCGTCGCAGCAGGGTCGGCTCACAACATCCCTGCCCGGCGAGGCAGATAGCTTAAAAAATTTGCCGAATCTTAAAGTTTTGCGTATAATTGGTCGACAAGAAGAACAGATCAAAAATACTTCTTGCTTTTATACCGTTAGCCGGTGACTTGTCCAGGCCACCGGCTAACACCTCCAAGATCCTTCTGCCCTTTACTGTTCTGGCATAAATTCAACTGAATACGGTATGACGCTGAGGCCGTGTTCTGTAACAAACAACGGTTTCAAGCGCAGTTTAATGCGGGAAGGCACAAAATTGCCGGCCCTTGTTGCAGATTGAGACCAGGAGAGATATGATTTAAAAAGGCTCAGAAAACATAGTATAGATGGAAAAGACCCGGTTTCTTTCAGATGGCTCAATCCTTTTTTTATGTGCAAAAGGAGGTGTGTGATGAAAAAGATCGTTGTTACTGCCTTTACTCTCTCGTTGTTTTGGGTTGCTTTCGGGCAGGTCGCATGGGGTAAATCCATCACGAATATCCGTCTGGATCCGCCCGCGCCATACACCCTTGTCTTCGGACAGGAAGTCAATGTTTCGTTTGATTACCAGGGGATCAATACATCGGGACTTCGAATATTTGTCAGGCCCTATTCGGGGCAGAATCCCAGCCCCCGCTATACAGCCGAAGGGTCCCCATCTTATCCGTCGGGAGCCGGACACGGGTCCGGGAGTTTTACGATCAGACCGGGCGACCCTGTGACTGTAGATGCAATTAAGATCTCGGTCTATGGAGACAACGGCCAGGACCTGCTCTTTGAATTCTTTCTTCCGGTGAAATACGCATTTAAATCCGAACGCATGGTCTTAAACAGGCATTTGGAGATGACCCCAGCCGAGCCGTTGCGACTGCGAGAGTCCCGCCTGATGGAGAGTCCTGCCCTTGCCGGTCCCCGCATGAGGATTCGTCCGGACCTCAGCCGGAAACTTGTATCCAGGGTCCCTCTGAGCATACCACAACGCGATAATCAGGTATTGTATCAGCAGGTGCCGTCCATCCGGCCACCCGACAGCCCGTCCGGAACGGATCAGACGTGGAACGATCAGATGAATAACTGGCTGAATCAGCTGAATCACGTTCTGTTAGCCGAAATACAGCTGGTGGTGGAAGATGAAAATACCGTGCGGAATCTGGTCGAATTTGAAGAAGGAGAAGACGTCAGTGTATACGATCAGGTGGGACTGAGGCTGTATTTTTTGAGATTGACCCAGTTTCAGAGAACGGGTGAAGAATCCGATGAAGGCAACGAGTAAAAGGCTGGCCATATCAATAGTGGTCTTGGGATTGATAATGGTACCCTGGCTCTATGCCCAGGAGAAACCCAAAGACCCGGAGGCCACAGAAAAGATCGACTACGAGGGCCTCCTGGAGCAGGCGAAAAAAGACTTCCTGAATAAAAAGGAGAAATTTGAGTTCGAGCCGGCCAAGCCTCCTGAATATCTCCAGGACGAGAAGACCAGGTCTCTTTATCTGAAATCCTGGCAGGCCTATTACGATTACCTCTCAGAGGGATTGGCCTATCGGCTGAAGGTGTTTCGCTGGCAGGCCCTGTCATCGATCATCATCTTTTACTCGGTGCTCTTTTTGGTTTTTGCAGGTATTCTTTTTTCCGGCATTCAGTTTTACAAATCCATGAAATTTGCCGGGAAGAAAGAAGAGGACGGGAAAACGAACCAGGCTTTGACGGAGTTTGAGGCCTCGGCGTCCGGCATCAAGGTCAGTTCACCTGTGCTGGGCGTGATCATACTGGTGATCTCTCTAGCCTTTTTCTATCTCTATCTCGTCTATGTCTATCCGATCCAGGAGACCTTTTAGAACGTTTCCTGAAACTGTCTATTGAAGCGGGACTGCAATTCCTGGATGCCGGGTTAAAAATCAACATTCAGGAAAATTGACTTCACCAATGATTGTAATTACAATAATTACAAATTGAAATTCAATTCAATCTTAAGGAGCAAAATCCATGGAAAATCAGATACGATCAAGGGATGCCAAGCTGGTCCCCATTGGAAATTCCAAGGGCGTTCGCATACCCAAGGCGCTCCTTCAAAAATATGGCCTAAAAAACTCCCTTTTAATCGAAGAAACAGACAAAGGACTGCTTCTTCGTAATAAAGAAGAAAGCAAGCTTTCTTGGGAAGATACCTATAAATCCATGGCCAATGAAAAGGAAAATTGGGACGATTTTAATGCAACGCTTCTTGATGGCTTAGAGGATGAGGGCTTTGAGTATTAAAAGGTACGAAATATATTTTGCAGATCTCAACCCCACCATAGGGAGCGAAATAAAAAAAGTGCGCCCCGTCGTCATAATCAGCCAAGATGAAATGAATAAATATTTGGATACAGTCGTTGTCTGCCCATTAACCTTAAAATTGCATCCACTATGGAGAACTCGGATCCAGATAAAATGCGTGGACAAAAATGCCGAAATTGCTGTTGACCAAATTCGCACCATTAGCAAGCATAGGTTGAAAAATAAACTTGATAAGTTATCCGATATCAAAGCCGCCCAGTTACGAAAGCTGATAACTGATATGTATGGCGAATAATCATTTTTTTAGGAGAATTACCTCCTGCACTTCAGCGCCAGAGAGAATTACCCCACCTTAAATCCAGATTTATCTGTAAATCTAAGAATTTTACGTTTTCATTCTTGCGGGCCAACGCTCGAACTTTGCTTCCTGTCTTTATGAATCGACATCATTGGAAGGTTACAGATGGCGGGCTGTGTATTCATCTAACAGTCTGCGAATCATTTTTTGATACTGAGTATTGTATTTTTTTGCTTCATTTTTAAAAAAATCTACACTGGTCCCGTCCCCTGCTATGTCACTTGAAGAAACCGGTCTACTCGATATTATCCGGTCTATAACCCAGGAGCGGATCGATCACCGGGGCGTAATGCCCTGGGACGGGTATGGGAAAGGTCACGATCTCATATATGCCGGCCATCTCCCGCAGAAGGAAGTAGCCTGTTCCCACGAAAATGCCTGAGATGTATCCGGAAGCACATCCGGTGTCGTTAGCCCTTTTTACGATCTGCTTGGGGATCTCAACCACACCGAACGCCGTATTCAGGACACCCCGGCCGAGCTTGTCGAAGGCGAGCACAAAGGCATTGTCCTCATAAACATTACTGTTTATCCACTCGCCTCTCTGCACGCACTCTTTTTCTTCTGCCTGTGCCTGTACTGCCATTAGGATAAAGGCAATTGCACAACAAATCATAATTGCTAACGATTTCACCAGCTGTCCTCCTTACCGCAGATTCCTCTACAAGGATACACATTCTATACTGATTTTCCATGTTCATAAACTAAATTTTTCCTATTCTCCATCCTCATACCTGCCGATGTTCCTAAGCCGGTGGTATAGATAAATTATTAAAAGCACGCCGGATACTGATAACGATCAGATCCAGGATTCGTTACAGGTGAGAGTTCCGCCGGACCTTTTGCAGGAGCAGTCCCTCATTTCATTCAACCAAAGATATTCCTGCCTGTTTTGGGGTTGATAAAATCATCCGGAGCGACAAGTAACCTCCCGTTGGTTTCCGGCTCAGGTATCATTTTCCATAATCTGATCCAAAGCCCCTGCCAGGGAATCTTCGGCGAGGCCATAAATCGATAGTACCTTTTCTTCTTAATGGAGAACCCGAACAGGGTCTCAAGGGCCCTGAGAAGATTGGACGTCCTGGATGAGACAAAAGGAAGAATGATTGCGGGCAAGGTATATATGAACCACGGCCCACGTTCTTCACCTTTTTTGGATTTGGCAAATTCTTTTTTGAATTCTTTGAGTAATGAATGTAGTATAAGCATGCGAGGTCCTCTTGTTATGATTTGTTTTTATACGATTACAATATACCATAACCTGGCCTCGCTTTCACTATTTAACTTACTGTTTTTATTAAAAAAGATGTATTTTTCATCAAGAAATATCTAATGATATCAACAAGTTAAACAAAAACGGATTTTTGGCTGTCCTATTGAAATCATTGGTTTTTTGTTGAACATTTGCGCATCATAAATTGATTCCGGATTTACCTCACCCCAAAAAAGCGGGAAACTTCAG
>Ga0190347_1000405_pt1 | contig 14032 bp, 9 predicted proteins | sample 48721356_MG_FD_161652 | JGI IMG/M metagenome (GOLD analysis project Ga0190347, IMG submission 161652) | Hydrothermal vent microbial mat bacterial communities from Southern Trench, Guaymas Basin, Mexico - 4872-13-5-6_MG | ecosystem: Environmental > Aquatic > Marine > Hydrothermal vents > Microbial...
ACGAGATATACGAGTTGCATCACGAAGTACAAACGGATGCATCAGGGGCGGGGCCATCTACTATCACGGTCACTGGTAAAAAACCACATGCGGACGTGATTGCTAGCTCCGGACACAAACTCAAACGGACGCGAGTGTACATCAATGGAGCGCGCGCGACCGTTACAGCAGTGGCATTGAACGGGAGTGATACAGATATCACTGTATCAGAAGCCATTGAATTGGGTGATTCAGTCGACATCTTTCTGGCGACAGCCACAGGAAATCTGTATAACAACACGGCAACAGGGAAGTTCCCATTGGTCGAACTGCAAACTATGCAGGAATACGTTGCAACGTCTAACACGTTCAAACAGCCGGGGTGTGGTACGGAACGCAAAGAGTCGATCGCATTCGCTGCGGACGGTAATATTACGCTTGGAATGAATCGACGTGGTAATGACCACATGCGGAACTTTGAACTCGCGAGGAAGAACAAGACATATCTGATGATCATCAACAAAGACACCACCAATGCAGCAAACACGACATACGATGTCTTGCACGAAGCAAGAGTAGCATCATACGGACGTGCGGCAGAGGCAAACGATTCACAACGTGGGGTGGTGACAGATACGATAACGTTTAGTTTCGTGCCTGATGTGGCGATATCGACGTAAGAGGTGATTCAGCATGGTAAAATCAAGCACTTATAAAGATGAGCAATATGCCATTTACGAGGTATATGTTCTGTCAGGGCACGTGGTCGATTCAACAGAGGCCGGTAACAACGCAATCATTGTAGAGAATGTCCAAGCTCACGCGGATGTGATAGCACATGCGGAGTATGCTCGCGCGTACGCTGACGGCGCACTATCTGCTATCACCGGTGTTACATACAGCAGTCCTAACACAACGGTGTCTTTCTCAAGTTTGACCGAAGGGCAGATAGTGGATATATACTTCCCTATGACAGGGACTGATTGTGGGTCGCTTGTAAGCAACACCGACACTGGAAAACTCGCGCTCCCGCGGATGCAGACCATTCAAAATTGGAACGTGGCGTCGAACATGGAGCAAGTTCCGGAGTGTGGCACGGAGCGAAAAGAACCGATTGAGTTTGCTGCGGATGGCACGGTCACACTTGGTCTTAATCGACATGGGAACACTGCAATGGCTGACTTCGCTGCTGCACGTGCTGGGAAGCCGAACGGTGATGAGATATTCCTACTGATCGATGTAATCGACACTACAACAGATACAACGACGCATGACCTTTTGCTCGAGGCGAAGGTCGAGTCATATAGACGAACGTCAAGAGCAGATGATAGTATACGAGGTATCATAACTGACACGATAACATTTAGTTTTGTGCCAGATGTGGTATCACTGTGAACACAATGTTGCTCGGCTTCGTCCGAGTAACGATTTTTTTATTTAAATTGATGCACCATGCCAACCACATACGAGTTGTATCTACAATCGGTTGCAAAGCGTGGTGTGTATGACGCTAACACGATAGCACTGCGCAAGAAACTCGAATCCGAAATCTTGTCTGCGCATAATGATGCACAAGTATTGGCATCGACGCTACCATACAATGCACATGTTCCAGAAAAACAGATTGATGACTACACAAACAAAGAATTGATAGATGCGGCACTTGAGCCCGATAAAACACCTACTGATGATGAACGTGTTGAGTTATACGAAACGTTCGCGAAAAAAACACTTGCTCCAGATAAAGTCGAAGAGTCAACAAAACAATACAAGTCTGATTTAAAAGGTGTGGAACAACCCGTTGATGATCAACATGTTGTTGATCAATACACTTCTGAAAAACCATATTGGCGTGGCAAATATCTTGGTGGTGGGGGGGTAAGTGATCTTTTTGATGTTTTAAGGACATTTGAGTATGCTGCCGGTGGTGTCATTGCACGAACACGTGAAGCTGGTGAAATTGCCAGACGTGCAAAAGACCAGGGCAGGGAGATGACGCCAGAAGAAAGAAAAGAATTTTTTAAATCGATAGAATCGAGTATATCAATCGACTCAGTGCGATATGGTATAAAACATCGTATCAGTCCATCTGCTGCATTGGATATCAAAAATCCATTGGCAGCATTGTTGGTTGATGTGGGTCTAGATCTCACAACATATCTTAGCATGGGTACATCCGGATCCCTAAAAATCACAGTACATGGGGCAGAGAAAGCTGCTGCTGAAATTGGTATTAAAACATCTGGCAAAGTTGCTATTCGGAAAGAAGGAGTCGAAGTAATAGAGAGGATGGTTAGATCGGGCAGATATTCGTATGACGAAGCAAGTGAGTTGCTTCTTGAGTGGATGGCTAAACATCCACAAGATGCGGCGAAGTGGATACATCCAGGGGGTATACGATTTGCTGGATTTCCGATCGTGGCTGGCAAGACTCTCGAAAAAGGATGGGACGTGATCACTGGGCTTCGATATGTTGGTGCATCAATGCGCATGGCTGGGAGTGCAACAATGCGAGGATATGAATTTGCAGAAAAGTTGCCATCTCGTGCAGTACGTGCTGTTGCTCGTCCGGTGTTTGGAGCGATTTCATGGGCGATTCCAAAAGTAACGACTCCAATTCGTCGCAAAGCTACACAAGTCACCGACTGGATAGGAAGATCATTCGTTCTTGGGTATGAACTGAAGCGTTCGGGGGAAGAAGGTGCTGCATACTTCCGTGATTGGTTGGACTGGGTACATCGTAAGAAAGGGGCACAAGCGCAAGCATTTTCCGACCTTCGAGAATTGGCGGGAGACTATGCAAAGCGCGGCAAAGATATTACAAAATATATTGAGGAGGGTGTGAGTACAGGGAGCGCGGAATTTGATAAGTACATAGAGGATGTCATAAAACCACATGCTGAAAAGATGCGACTCGAAGAGGTCGCCCGTAATATTGACACGGGAGAATTATTGGGGTATGTTCCTCATGTGCTTACAAAAAAAGGTAAAAAGATTCTAAAAGAACGCGGCACTATTTCAGAAGTATATCGATATTACGGGCAAAAGGTTAGAGCGCATTATGCAGAGGCACGTGAGATACCCGGAACGATTAGAGAGATTAATGAGGAACTTGGTGTAAAGTTTTTTGAGGAAGATTATTGGAAAGCAATGGTGCAACGTGAGCAAAAACACATTGCAGACATTTATACGGCTGACTGGTTTAAATATGTTCAGAGAAAGTATGGAATTGAAGCACCGATAACATCAGTTAAACAGGTGTTTACTGGAAAATATAAGGAAGCTCCTCTTGAAGTGGGGATATATGAAAAAATAGACGATGCTATCGAAGAAGCATATAGAAATGTTCCATCTCCATTTAAATATGAAGAAGTATCGCGTGTAACACCATTTGAAGAATTGATAAGACTAACTGGAGAACTAAAAAACATATTGACTCCCGAAAACTTAGTGAAAACTGAGTCACCCACACTCCAACCACTTAAGGAATTTATCGAATCAGAAAAAACTGGACTTTTTAAAGGTACATACAAATCATCGAAGCGCAAAGTGAAAGAATTAGAGGAAGTCATTTCTGCTTACCGGGAGATGTATGGTGATATCGACAAGCGCAAAGAATGGATAAGCACACATCTCGGCGATCTCCGTGCTTTGAAAATACAACCAACCGGCGAAGAGGACGTTGAAGTGGTCGAGAAGTTTTTGACACAACGTATTGGATCGATGTTGCATGATATATCGATGTTGCCTTCTGCGTCGAAAGCACCGATGGAGCGGGTGTTCAAACGTCCTGTGCTTCGCTCATCAAAAGAACTACAAAAAATAGAAGACGATTTTATCAAATCACTTGAACATATTACAGGATTATACAAGGGCAGACGAAAGGTTGGTGAGCCAATATATGAAGATGTTGTTACTCGCGCAACAACAGTCACTGACAAGGGCATTGATTATGTGTTGTCGAAGCACCCACAACTGCGTGAAAAACTGCTGCCAGATGCAATCGCAAAACATCTTGAAGAAATGGTAGAATCGCCTCGTGACGAACCTATCCGCGATATATTGCGATGGCTACACTCATGGTGGAAGAGGACGGTGACAACTGGAATAGGGCCAGCTATACACACTGCATTTTTTGGAAGGAATATAGAAAGTGGCATATTTCAGAATATCATGGCAGGCGTGTCTCACCCAATGGCGTATGCTCGCGGATTGCAAGCACGATTGGGAGTGGAGACACCAGATTGGATGGTAAAGGCAAGATTGTGGCCTGGTAAATTCAAAACATTGGAGTTTGGTGACGTTTCTGCAAAAGAGATGCAAAAGATAGCGAGACAGAGCGATATATTCGGGCAGCCTGGAATGACCGATATTGAAGTTAAGCGATTGTGGCATAGAAATCCTTTTGAATATATTAGAGATATTCCTGGAAGGGTAATGGCAGCAACAGAAGACATTGTTAGAATGCCACTGTTCACAAAACGACTCGAAACAATGAGCGCTCGACAAGCACGGGAAGAGGTGGATAAATATCATTTTGCGTATGATCGTGAATTTGCTACAGAATTCGAGAACCAATGGATAAAAGATATTTTGTTCCCGTTTTACACATGGCCTCGTCGAAGTATACCACTCGCTGCGGAGTATACTATACAACAACCTGGAAAAATAGGGACACTTGGTAAGGCACAGCAGCAATTGTATAATTACTATGGCATACAAGTTGCAGAATCAAATGAAGTTCCAATTGCACCATCACCTGATTTTGTGGATTTATCTCCATCCGCCCCATTTGTGACTAACCCAACAGCGGACATTAGAGACACTTCACGATATGTTCCGATCAAGACAAATGCTGCTGGAAATGTCACACAAGTTTATGATATAAAGAAAAAACAACTTGTGTATCTGACAGATTGGCAGCGTGACTCTTATCACATTCCAAACGTGTTTCGTGGCGGAAAAAACGTAATGATGCTTGATCTGCCGTTCACGGGATTAACAACTGATACAAGTGATATATACTTCATGGTGAGCCCGTTCTTGAAAACACCATTTGAATACGGTATGATCGAGTCCGGGTACGGCAGTCCTGAATACAAGCGCGAGAAAGAATGGGAACTTCTTGGACCATTCTTTGGGCAGCGATATTTCAAAACCGCTGAAAAACTGGGAGAAAAAAGAACAGCGACCGATAAGGCGTTATATATGGCAGGGATGCCGACTTACGAGTTCGGCGAACCACCAACAACAAAATCGTTCCAAGCATCGCGATGGACTGAACCAAAGCCGACAAAAGAACAAGAGTTGGCAGCATGGGTGGCGGCAGGAATGCCAGAAGGCTTTAGAATAAAAACTATAGCAGGAACAGTTGGCGGACCGCGCGGTGTCAAAGAAAAAAAGAAATTATCAACAACGGAGTGGGCAAAACGAAAAATAATGTTCTGGAAAGATATTTGGCCTAGCGAACCCGAAGAACCCACTGGCGAGTTCTCATTGCTTGCTCTCCCTGAGGATGTGTACGAACGATCGAGACGGTTTAAGTTAACACCAGAACAAAAAAAATATGTGTTCACATCAGTTGGACCGGAACTCCCTGGCGCAAAAGAAAGACGATACGAAGAGTTATTAAAAGAATGGGAGAAATTTAAAGCAGGTGAAATCACTGTAGAACAACCAACTGAAGCACAACGTATGGCATCATGGGAACGTGCCGGTAAACCTGAAAAATATATTCAAAAAATATACCGTGACGAGATTGGTAAGTTAATTGGAATTGCCACTTATACACCGGAAGAGTTCAAAGAGATGAAAAGTTATAAAGCGAGCGAGAAGCAACTTAAATGGGCATTTAGGGAGACGCGCGAGATACTTCCAAAAGAGCAACTTAAAATCTGGAGGAAGATGGAAGAAGAAACTGGATTTCGCCCATCTGATGAGCAGATGACATGGGCAACTACCACCAATTGGTTAGAAATCAACGGCGTTCGCAAGGAGATGACGTTTGATGAGCAGATGGAATACTTCTCAAAAGAATATGAAACCAAGCAACGTCTCGAAGAAGAACGTCGCAAAGAACTTGACGAATTGCGCAACAATCTTCGTGGTGTTACAAAAATCCAAAAAGGCGAACATGTGCCCGCTGCATTGATGATAACACATGGTGGCGAAGACATTGGTATCCGTATGGCGCGGAAGACAGAACTTGAGGATTTGTTAGGCATAGGAGTTGATCGATAATGGCGATTCCGTATCTCATGGCATACTCCATAGACGAAGACGGTGCAACACGAGGATCGTACGCGCGCGTCCCAGAGTGCCGACTCAGAAGTATCAGTGCTGACCACACAGCAGTGCAAGTCACACATTCGCTCTTCGAGGGCGATCGCATGACGTTCTACCAGATTCTCACATCTCGTGACAATGAACTTGACTACATGCGTCCAATACGGTTTTACACAGCAGACGACATAAAAATATTCGATGGTGTGATAATTGATACCGAATACACTTATGTAGGTAGTGATTACATGGCACTTCGAGTGAACGCTGCTGGATGGTGGCGTGAACTCGCTCGCATGGACTTTCATCAACCAATCGAATATGATGAAACATGGTGTGTCAATGATATTTACAGAGACCTCGTGCGGATCGCCAATGATATGGGCATGATGAAGGAAGCGAAGTATACGTACGACATAACCCGGATTCCCGAATACAATTTTTACTACTCTCTATATGAAACCCCTATCGGAACAGACCCAAATAAAACATTATTCACATTCAACAATGTCTATGATGGAATGCAAACATTGACACAGTATCTCAATATAGCGAGCTCAACATGTACTTATGAATTTGGACTTCGTGTCGAGGCATTACCACGCCCCGGCGATGTGGCGAGTGATCCTCCTCATGAAGTCGACCCAATCACACAGAGCGATGTCACAGACCATATTTACATTCTACCATTTCCAATAAATCAAGACAAAGAAGCGGCTGCAACATTCAAACGTTTTCAACTTGGTGCAGGATACAATGTTAAACGTGATTATCGGCAGCTGGCGAACGATTGTTATGCCGTTGGTGATGGGTATGTAACGCAACAGATACGGACACATAAAATCCTTGATGCTGGCAAAGTCACATCGAACCCAACAATTTTTAATATTCCTGAAGAAGATCAACCTTTGGCTTCGCATTATCTTCGATTTACTATAGTCAATCCAAGTTTTGTGCCGGATGACGATGGTAGCATCGAGATCACTTTTGAGGTGTACGATGAAGAAGGACACTGGGTAGAAGATGTGACTGACAAGTTCTACGTGGATTTATCCTATGATATAAGCGAAGGTGAATCTCCGCGCGGGAAGGTGGTTCATTACACGTCTGAACGATCGCGAGATCGCATAAAAACCAATGGTGTGATTGTCAGAATGGGGGCGTGGGATCCGCCAATAGAGGTCACTATCGAGGAGGTCACCAACGACGATCCACCATATAACACCACGATTGCTGGCAAATCGATCAACACGTTTGGACACGCGCCTAAAAACATCGATGGTATGTGGCTTAATTCACAAAGTCGCGTGGATTATATAGCAGGCAAACATTGTAGATTGTACCATGCGCCATTGCATCAAGTGTATGCACCCGTGCTTCAGCGATACGTGTCATATAATAATTTGATTGGCAACACTGCCAAGTTTTATTCTCCGTATGACGTGAGTCTCGGTAATTTTGTGATCACTGACAACGTGTACGGGTTTAGAGGCAAACATGTGACACAATACTTGATGGGCAGACAGCATTCGTATGATTGGGATTATGATGATACAAATGTCTATGTAGTAGTGGGTACGTATGATGTTGTTGTTGATGGGGCAAAGGTGGTACTTTGACAATATCGAAAGATTTAAATACAGTTAAAATAGATAGTAACACGATGCTAAATATGCAGAATGCGGAGGATGTTAAACAATGGCTACGATAGAACATGAAAATATAGGACAAGAACATTTACATGAAACAAAATATCATGGATCATGTCATGTCGAAGACGGTGGTCATTGGAAGATTCCGACTGCAACGACATCTGCAGACGGTCTTTTACCAAAACTCCCGAACGATAGCACCAAATATTTAAATGGTGTGGGTGTTTGGGATGTTCCCGCGGGAAGTGGTGGATCATCGACTTGGACTGGACTTAGTGACACTGCATCATCTATAGTAGCGGATCAACTGGTCGTTGGTAATGGGTCTGGCACGGCGCTTGAATTTGTTAACCCAAACACATTGGACGTCGACATGGTAGATGGGTGTCACGCTGGTGCAGAGAACGGAGACGTGTTTAAAATTCTTTCTAGTTATACCGAAAATGGGATATTTTACAAATATAGTGGGGGGATCGCACTATTGTTGCCAGGCACAGACGGTTATCAACTTACAACGCATGGGGCAGGATCAGCCCCGACATGGGAACCCCCCGGTAGTGGTGGTAGTGGCGCAGATTACACCATAGATGGTGGAAACGCCACTTCTAATTACACGGGTACTGCCGTGATTGATTGCGGCGGAGCGTCATGACACAAATCATATACAAGAGGTGAATAGATGGCAGATATAATTCAAATCCGTCGGGACACTGCGGCAAACTGGTCAAGTGCGAATCCAACTCTCGCGAATGGTGAACAAGGGTATGAGACGGATACCGGAAAAATGAAAATAGGGAATGGCTCAACCGCGTGGACATCGCTGGCGTATTTTGCAGGTGGTGGCGGTGGTGGCGGTGACATGCTTAAATCCACGTATGACCCGAACGATGATGGTGTGATAGCAGTTGCGCAACTTGATACCGGTGTTTTTTTAAAAGATGGTTCGCGGGCAATAACTGGCAGAGTGGATATGGGCAACAATGTACTGGAAGATATTACACGTGTGGTGATACATGCTGATGCATCTGGATTAGAGATACGCGATGCGTCAGACACAGTAACAAATGTTGTACTTGGATCAAGTACATACGGAATTGTGGTAAATTACAAACCCGTTCACATGGGCGGTCAAAAGATCGTGTCTCTCGCCGATCCGACTAATTCACAGGACGCAGCCACAAAAGCATGGTGTGAGGCGAATTTTGGCAGCGGCGGGGTCACAGACCATGGTGCTTTAACCGGTCTGTCAGACGATGATCACACTCAATATTTGCTTGCGAATGGCACGCGGTCATTATCTGGGAATTGGTATCCTGATGGAAATGGCACACGAAAGATAGGCGATTCAACACACAAGCTCGCTGAAATCTGGGCAGTGGATGGTATATTTGGTGATCTCGTGTTCGAGGAAAAAACATGTTACATCTGCGGCGAAACCTTTAATATAAATGACGTACTATCATTGATTGTGATAAAAACATCGAGTGAAGGAACACACACTGTACCTGTTCACAGTAGATGCGCAGGACGTGGTGACTAATGGCGTTTCCAACATCACGTGATCCATATATCGTCCGTGTGAGCGCTGTTACTGATGGAGGTAGTCCGGTATCGGGTGCATCGATTAAACTTGAGAATCTTACGAAAGCAACCAGCACTACAAAAGTCAGTAACGAAACAAATAGCAATATAGCAATAAACTTATCTGAATGCGGAGATTGGTCAGTTGGTGATCAGATCAAAGTCACCGCGACATATAATGGAAAAACGGGATCGTCCACACATACAACATCATCCAACGATGTTGGTAGATGGGACGTTGGTAGTATCGCCATAGCATCATCAGGTGAAGCAACTGGATTACGCATTGTATCGACACACACCCCTTCTTCTTCTTCAGACACGGGGACACAAGGGCAGTTCGGTGTGGATGCAACGTATTTATATTATTGTTACGCTACCAATTCATGGAAACGTATACAGTGGCAAGCATTCTAATATTATATAACAAACAATATCAAAGGAGATTATCATGAAACACACACAAACCGTACTAACAATCGCCATCATGTTATTGATGTGTGGTACAGCATCAGCGTGGCTAACCGGATACGATTACCGGATGCCGATCACAGTAAACAACGGCGGAGCTTCGGAGCTCACATACTGCCAGTTCAACTTCACGAACGACACGAACGTACTTGTAGCAGCGGGTCACATGCAGGCGAGCGGGGCGGACTGTCGGATCACGGACGCATCTGACAATCTACTTCCGTTCTGGAATGAGACGCCGTTCAATGCTGCGGGGACGAAGATATGGGTGAACGCGACCACGCTCGCGGTCGGGGACAATACATTCTATATGTATTACGGGAACGATGGGGTGAGTTCTGTGAGTAATATTGGGAATACTGCCTATAAATTAGGTGATGATTTCTCATCAGAATCAGGATCTGATGCAGGGGATGTAGTATGGACAGCAACAGTAGATGAGAGTGGGTACATCGCAAACCATGCTATTATTAAAAATGAAAAAATATACGCCACTACTGGGATAGGTGGAACATCTACATCAAATTATCTTTATATATTTAATGCGAATACTGGAGTAAAGATAACCAAGATTGCATTATCTCAGAAAGGAGACATAACCGCTCCAGTGATCAGGGACAATTTCATTTATGTTATGGAATGTTCGGATGATGGAACAGGTGCATTCCAAAAAATAAATTTAAGCGACTACACCGTAGTATATACCCAAGCAGTTACTGGAACATTTGCAGAGGAATTTGCGGTCGACGACACTTATGCATATCTACCGCTTAATAACAAAATCTCTAAAGTATGGCTCATAAACGGCACAGAGGCAGCAAGTTATACAGTATCCACCTCAAATAAACTATATGGTTCTGGAACATTACTTGTAGACGACATCATATATTTCAGGAGTCAAGATGGCTATCTTAAAGCGATTTATGCGACAAATATGACGTTGTTTTGGCAAGTTGCATTGGATCGTTCAAATAGTAACAGCTACAATTCCCCGATTTATATTAGTTCGCTTAATTACGTAGTGACTGGTGACTGTTCATCCGATCGATCTGTTGGAACGGCGTATGCTATCAACGCATCAAACCACTCAATGGCGTGGAAACATGCCTGCACAGGCGGAGGGTACACCTCAATATTTACTTATGCAAATGGTAGAGTATTTGCACCAAAGTTTAATGCAGATACTGGAAATTACACGGCAATTAATGCAACGACAGGCGCATTAGATTGGTCTGCGATCCATATCGACAGTGCGTGGCACGCAATGACCCCAATCGGAGGATATATTGTTAATCACTGCAATAATGATAAGTTATTGAGTCTTATAAATGCGAGTAATGGAAACGTAATCTGGCAGAAATCCGATACATTTGATGGATGTTGTGGGATAGGTATTGCTTATGATGGTATGTATATTGTACCTGGTCATGGAGGACTGAAAGCATTTCGGATAGGCGCATCTGGCGCAAAAAATGACTGGCTATATAAAAATTATGATATATATGGAACTGGTTACTCACCTGGAGCGATTACTGATGTATATCTTAATATCACATATACTTATCCAAATAATGCAATATGGGACATGCGTAACACTCCGACAATCGTAAACAATAAATTACAGTGCGTGGATGATGAATATGTCGTAAGTAATAAAAGTTATGATATGAGGGGCGCGATACTTGAAACGAATTGTAGGATAACTGCTGGTGAAGATAGGGCAATGCCTATGATAGATGACGCTAAAACCACTTTGTTCAGCAATCCTATGGATCAATCAGGGCACGACGTATATAATTTGAGGCGATATGATGACCGTGGCTTGGTGGATAAATGGGTAAATGGAACATACAACTCAATATGGGAGAATTCTTCTTATTTCTCAGGATATGCGATGGGTAATAATCATGGATGGAAGTGGGTGGTAAATGGTACTTCTCCTTATTACACCCAATTTTATATTAAAAAAACATCTTGGGATAATGTTCATTCGGAGAATTGGACACACTCTTCTTATAATATGTATGTTTATCTCGGTGTTCGTGGTGCAGGTACTTCAACAACATCCGAATATGATTGGGTATTCATGCGTAAATACACCTCCCCCGAACCCACCACCACGCTTGGTGCGGAGGAGACTGGCGGAGGCGGAGGTAATGACATTGTTATCGGCGCAAACAAATACGGAATGTTGCGCAAAGATGTATCCAGTGCACAAACATTCAGCACAATAGAAAGTGGATTCTCCCACGATGTTTGTTTTACATGGTGGGATGATGTAACTGATACATGGAAGTCATATTGGGTAGGCGACTCATACAACAGTGGACAATCCGTGCCAAAAGATGAGTCATATTTCGTGCTGATGGACAGTACTGGTGAGACCGTATCATGTTCGGTAGCATCAGCAGCGACCGTTGCGATTCCGTCCGGATGGAGTGTGACGTATTTAAGAGAATCTGATGCGAAAACGTTATCAGCGATTAAAGCAGATATGGGTGGCAATTGCGTTGATCTATATGCATGGGATCACACTGCATCTGGAAATGGTGCATGGACGAACGATGGATCATACACAGTGTTGCCAAATCAAGGGTTGTTGGTAAGCGCGAGTTCATCGTTCAACTGGGACGGGAGTGTGTCATGATGAAACTAATATATATTTTACTGGCTGCATTGTTGCTTTGCAGCATTGCAGCAGCATCGGTGGAAGAACTTCGACCATACACAATCAGAGTCGTCGTCTGGGATACGGACGGCAACCGTGAGGCAGGTGTGCCCGTTACGTTTGTTTATAAGGGACAATCAGAGACATTGTACAGCGCAGAAGACGGCACACTGGCTTTCAGTCTGCTCAACTTCAATAATGTTCGTGATGGATCGGAAATCAACGTCTCATGCAAATATGGGGCAAAAAACGCACCAGTGAACTACGAATATGGTGCAACAGGCGTCACGTTCAACGAACCGTCTGAAGATGTGGCAGTGGCAACATGGGCAGCAATTGGGTTCATTGCAACTGCATTAGGCGGTGGATTGTACTTGTTACGGAGGCGACAAGATTGATGGATTACGAAACAAAAAAACAGATAATATTCTTGTCCGCGATAGTGATCGGACAGATATTGATGGTGCTTGTTCCGTATCTGAACAAACAGAAAGAAGATGGTCGGAAATTCGACATCAATTACTTATACACCGCTGTACTTGGATATCTGAGCATGGCGGTCGTGTCTTTGCAATCGGAAACAATTATGAACATGGATATATCAGTGATGAACATTCTGTTATTGATGTTTGGGTCAGCTGCAATACAGAAAAACGTTATTGCATCAATAACACCAAAACAAAAGAAGAAATAAAAAAGACGGGACACAGACAAGGCGCAAATCTGGCGATCGCAGAAAGAGCAAAACGTCCAATCCCCGACACTTTATGGGGGGAATTGGGAATGGGGATACCGTATCATGGCAATGTTTCTTTCTCTAAACATTTTAATCGCCTCCTTGTCTATATATCTCATAGTCAGAAAGTTATTCAATCAGCTTTGACATAACTTCCTCCTTCTATTCTACCTATTATTTTACTTCCCGATTTCACATAAGCACCAGTAGTGTAAGTGGATATGGCTTTTTTATACCCACTTGGTGTGTTGATTTGAGGACTGTCTAATCCGTTCATGGTCGTGTATGTAGATGAACCAAAAGTATCTCCTTCACTAATTGCTTTTTCATAAGTCATTCCACCTGAATCAAGTCCCAATATTTCAGATTGATAATCATCATGACTAACACCGTCTTTCCACGCATTGAATTTTGTGCTGCCCGCATCATACAGTACTCTAAACGACCCGTCTTCCGGCCCAGATAGTGTTGTCATGAACCAGATATACTCTCCTTCTGCAAGATCATCCCAAAAAATAAGTGGAATCCATGTATATTGTTGAACTTCCTCAGAAGGAATTGTATATTCGTTACGAGCGTAGAGAGTTGTTGTCTGACTCCCTGAATAACTACCTCCCCACGCTCTCAATGATATATCTACCCTTGTTGGAACTGTATTTTTAC
>Ga0190347_1000406_pt1 | contig 14003 bp, 26 predicted proteins | sample 48721356_MG_FD_161652 | JGI IMG/M metagenome (GOLD analysis project Ga0190347, IMG submission 161652) | Hydrothermal vent microbial mat bacterial communities from Southern Trench, Guaymas Basin, Mexico - 4872-13-5-6_MG | ecosystem: Environmental > Aquatic > Marine > Hydrothermal vents >...
CATTAAATTTAATCTTATTTTTAATCTTAATTTTATTTTTATCTTTAAATTTACACTTAAATTTATTTTTATTTTTTCATTTCTGATTTACAAAAATTTCTATAACAGTATGCGCACATGCGGACGCAAAAAAGGGGCTTATTTTTACAAGAAGTATACGCCTTTGCGGACGCAAAAAAGGGGCTTATTTTTTTTAAAAAAAAAGGTGCTATTAAAATAGCACCTAAATAAAGGGGGGGATAACTTTATTCTATTGTATCTTCAGTTGATTTTTTATCGGGGAGAATATGTTTAAGTTCAAAACTATTATCTGTATATTGTATAGGAAATTCAATAAGATAAACGAGCCAAGTCATAAATGACCTACAAAAATCATAAGTAACTTCTCCCGCATAATCAAAAATCATTAAAAAATCTGTATAAAAAGGCAAATCAAGAGGATTATAAACCATAATTAACGATTGTTTTATATTTTCCTTTTGATATTTTATTTCATCATCTTTTACAACTACCTCAAAATCAAAAACTTTCAAAATTTTAATAATCAATTCCATAAGTTTTTCTTTGTTTGATTCATTTGTTAATAAACAATTTTTAGCTTCAAAAAAAGGATTCAAAACTAAAAGTTTAAGCATAGCAGCAATAATATCTTCAGGAGAAGTAACGACCATTTGAGCATCAAAAGCCAGAACATAAGAAAGCATTCTATTTTCTGGAATTGCATCTAACAATCCATTTTCATCTGCTTTTTTACATAATTCACCTATGAAGTCCAAATCTTTGAAAGCCATTTAAAATCCTCCTTTTCTACTGTTTGAGCAATAAGCTCATATAAACCAGATAAAGCGCAAAATTCTTTTAATTGTTCTCCTTTTGGTGTTTTTTTATGTTTGTGCATCATCCAAGGAAAAAAATCACAACCAATTTTATCAAAATATTCCATCAAAACAGAAAAAGCCTGTACTGCTGTATGAATAGACGTTTCATATGCAAAAATTAAAAAAGCTGCTTTATTAGGACGTTTGAAATTATAAATTACTGGATTAATTAAATCTGTTACAATAACAGCTTTTGGATAAGCTGGCAAATCTTCCTGCTTTTCTGTAAAAACAACATCAATAATTTTTTTAGAAAAATCAAGAGTAACTTTATTATTTCTTACTTCATCTTCAAAATTAAACAAAAAAGCCAATCGGTCATAAACAATCTTTAGATGTTCTGTTTTTCCTAATACATACAACGTTTTTTGATTAAATACGGGAATTTCAAAGAAATTACATAGCATACTTATTAATTGAAGATCGATATCCGTTGGGTCTAATAATAATTGTACTTGTCTTTCTGATAACATAAAAGGCAATAAATCTTCCATAGCCACATTATGAGATTCTTTCAAAATCTCTTTTGTTATTGATACAAATTTCATATTTTGATTATCAGTAAGCTCATCAAAATAATCCACAAACGATTTTTCGCCCATAAAAAAGCCTCCTTTTCCTCTATCTGATAGAGCATACCATAAAAACCAAGGTCATATATTAAAGCAATGTAAACTGTTTGTTTCTTTCTACTAAAAAAGGTTGCGATTTGCTTAATTTCTTAATTTCGCAACCTTTATTCTGTTTGATAAAAAATACCATAATATATAATAATCTTATATACTATGGTAATTAACATCAAAAATATTTCTATTTTACGAAAGCGAACATTTCACACTTTTTTAAAAAAGTGTGAAATGTTCGCCTTATAAATCTAAATTTCTAATATATCATATTCATCTGCTATTTTTAAATCTTCCTCTGTCATTTCATCCAATATTTTTGTCAATTCCATGTTTTCTTCAGGATCACAAGGTTCAATATTAGATATAATTTGATAATATAATATATCCTCTTTTGAAGTAAACCATCTTAAATCTCCTACCATTTTAATTCCTCCTTCTAAGATAAAAATGTTCCATCTTTATAATAATCAAAATATACTGGAATATAAGGTTTTTTTATTTTGTCATTACCTACAAAATCAACTCTTCCCATTACTTTATAACCAAATAATTGACAAAGTCTATCATAAAAAATTGTTACTGCGTTTTGAGAAATTTTAACATTAGATACGTCTATAATAACAGAATCATATTGACCTAAAAAAGAAGCTGTATAATAGGGCAATATAACAGCATGCGTTTCTGTAAAAGTTGTAGTTTCAAAAAAAGTTCTTATAGGAAACACATATGCCACAAATTGTTCTTCTTCTGCCATATTCACCCCCTCCTTAAAATTCAGGATTACTAATAAATCTCATTTTGCAATTCTCTTTGTAGCTCCTTTTTTAAATATTGCCTTATTTGTTTTCTTCTAGCTCTTTTTACTTTGAGATTTGCTTTTCTCTTTGATGTAGTATAACTCCATTGATTATGATTTACCGGAAAACGATATTCTTCACTTCTTCTGCTCATACTATTCCTCCTTAAAAAAATCATATATATCTACTAAATAAAGAGCTAATGGAATTTTTTCTTTTATATCTTTTTCTATGTGTAAATATAACTCTTCTAGATTTGTTTTTAAATTTTCAAGAGCTTCAGCTAAAGAATCTCCTCTACCTCGAATAAAACTAATATAATCAAACCAAGCCATCCATTCCCCATGTATTAAATCAGCACAAACTTCAATTTCTTTTCCCCAAACTTTTATAGTTCTTTTTAAAGGCTTTTTTCTCCTCCTTTTTTTTCTGTGTTTTTGTATGTACTCTTTTGATACTCTCATATAAGCACTCCTTTCAAAAGAAATATACTGATTCGTGAATTTTCTTGGTTAATTTTTCAGTTGCTTCTTTAGCCAAATCACTTCTAACAGATTGTACCATATTTATGTATACAGCCAAATTACTATCCTGTAACGTTTGTATTGCAAGCCCTAAGCCTGTTTTATACCAGGGCAGATTGATGTCTATTTGGTCTAAATCCCCTAATATAACAATTTTAGAATTATATCCTACTCTTGAAACTAAAGATAACATTTCAAGTGGGGTTGTATTTTGAGCTTCGTCCAAAATTATATAGGTATCAACATAAGAATGACCTCTAGTTAATGTAATAGACTCAAAATCAATTACATCCCCATAATCTTCTTTCCAATTACCTGAAAGACTAAGTAAATTCAAATTGTCTTGAATACCACCAAAAAAATGCAATAATTTTTCATTTTTAGTTCCCTTCCAGTATCCAATCTTATCAATACCGCCTACATGAATAGGAGCTTGCAAAGCTAAAATACGTTTATATTTACCTTCAAAAATACCCAAAAGACCTAAATAAACTGCAATTAATGTTTTACCTGTTCCTGCACGTCCAGTTACTAATACCATAGGAATATCATTTTTCTTATATAAAGCATCAAACAGAAAAGTTTGTTCTTTATTAACTGCCCCTATTGTTCTAATTCTAGAATCTCTGGGTAAATGAATATTCGTATGTGTAAGTAAACAATTTGAATAGAAAGCTAAACAAGAAGAATTATCTGCTTTTTTTACTACCCCATATTTGTTCCCTGGAAAATCTAATTTATAACTAACAACTCCTTTTTCATATAAGGAATCAAAAACGGAATCTTCTACAAATAATTCAAAAATAGATTTTGGAATTTCTTTCGTTTGTTCAATAAATTCTACATTTGCTCCAATTGATTTTAAAATTAAAGAAAGAGATAAATCTGCAGTTACAACAAGAAAATCTGATTTTCTAGAGCGACAAAGTTCAATGAATTTTTCATCTGCTGAAGATTTTGGTTGCCTTGTATCTTTCACTAATTTTAATGTTCCTTTTTCAACATTATCATTTATAAAATGAAGAGCTTTCCTTGCAAGATATCCTTTTTCATTATTTAGATACTTAAATGCTTCTAATTCATACAAAACTTCTGGTATTAATGTGGGTTCAGGATAATTAAAAACACAATTTAAATCATCCAGAAGAACAGAAGTGTCAATTAATGAAGTCAAAGGAATTACCCCCTTTGTTCTTAGTTGGCAAACCACCTTTTTGAAAGAGCTAATACTCTAGATGTAAATAAATCTTTTTTAATTAAAGCATCATCTACATTTTCTATTTCTGTATAATAAACAAATATTATTTTCGCCCAATTTTTGTGTTTTATATATAAATCTTTAATAATTAAACTCCCAATAAAAATATTTAACATTGGATCAAATAAATCTATTACTTGCAAATCTTTTTTATATAAACCATTTTTTACAAATAATGCTTTGTATTTTTTAATAATTTCTTGTGCTCTTATATATGATACTTGCATAATTCCAACATAATAATCTTTTTTATAATTGTCATATCTATAATATACATGCGCATAATCTCCATCATTTAATGCCATAATTATTCCGTATATATAATTTGGACTTATATCTATTTGTTTACAAACTTTATTTATTAATGCTCTCACTCCTTTAATCATATAAATTCCCCCAATCATTCCATAAGATCAAAATATCTTTTGCCATCTTTTTTATCATATTAGAACTAACTTTCATATTTGCTTGCCTAAATAACATAAATAAAAAAGCATATAAAACATCTTCTGTTATATGCGAAAAAATCAATAAAAAAGAAACTATTTTAAAAGAAAAATCAATAACTATTTTTTCATCTAACTCTGATGAATAAAATTTGTCCAATGAAAAATGATACCCGTAAATATGCAATAACTCATGAATTATTGTATTATAAAATAAATACAAATCTTTTTTCAAATTTTTGTGTAAAACAATCTTTTTTGCTTTCAAATCTACCAAAGCATAATTAATAAGACCTAACTCTGAAATTTTAGAAGTAAAATCTAAATTCCAATAAGTATTCAAAATAATTATTTGCATATTAAAACCCCTAAAAGTCAAAACTAAAACCTATATAAAACTTAGTTATACCTTTCTTTTTCAATAAATCTGCATATTTACGGGCTATTCCTGCATGAATTACTAAGTTTTTTGTGATATTTTTTCCTAAACCAAAAGCTAAATATTCTAAATTTCCACCTAATTCTATTCGTACATCCCCATTATCTACAATAGTTATCATATAATAAACCTGCTTCTCCATATCATTTAAATTCAAAGCATATACAACAGAATCCCAAGGCAAATCTGGTATTTCCTTTTTTAAAACAGCAGATATAGTTATTATTATGTACCTTAATAATTTTAACCAGTTATTTTCTTCATTATAAAGAGTTTTCCAAAAAAAACTACTATGTCTAATACGGTTTTAATAGTTTCTTTTTGTGCTTCTGTAATCTCAATGTTTTTTTCTGCAAGAAATTCATACGTTTTAACTTTCAAATCCTCTTTAATGAAAGTCAATAATTCCTCATCAGACATGGTGTAAACATCAGGATTATTTTTTAAATTAGACAAATATTTCAATCCAAAAACCAAAACATCAACAGATAATTCTAAAGGAGTATCTTCATCTGGGTTTTTGTCTATTTCTTCCAAAAAATTATCTATTACATTTACTGCACCTTCAATAAAACCAAATATCAAATCTACTTTTTCATTCTTCTTTTTAAAATAAAAGTAAACACCAAAAATTCCTCCTATTAACAATACAAGCGTAAAAATTAGCCATCCTATACTCATACTAATTCACCTCCTTCTCCTCTTTAAGTTTTCTTAATAACTTATTTAATTTTTTCAAATCATATAATAACATATCAAATCTTGACTCTTCTAAATGATACGGACTTTTAGATTTATAAAAATAATTCATTAAAGTATGTCTTGAATACATCCACCACCAAAGAGAATAACCTATTAATATTAAAAACAGTAGAAAAAACATAATTAATCACCTCTTTTTTTTGAATCTGAATCTTTATTTTTACTAATTTGGTCTTTAAATATATCTACAATTAAAGAAACCATAATATCTAATTCTTTTTCAATTCCAGAAAGTTTGTCTGTTAAATCTAATAATGTTTTTGTAAATGCTTTAAAATTTTTCCTGTCATTTTGTATTAAAACAAATAATATAAAAACAACAAAAACCACAAAAAATCCACCAAACCCCCCTATATCAAGAAGCTTTTCCCACGGAATATTAAACATTACAAACCTCTCTTATAATAGTATCTAATTCTTCCTTTGTAAATATTTCTTGATACTTTGGGGGTTCTTTCCCAAAATGCTTATAATGCTTTGATAAATGTGAATAAACCTTTAATTTTACAGTAGCTGGAATATTTGTTGCTTTCAACCTCTGCATTGCAGCTCTTACCCCTCCCCAAACAACTGTTAATTTTCCATTAATTAATTTGTGGTGAGGCAAATGATAATCACTTTTATTTTCAGAACCTGAAACATAAGCTCCACAAGCTCTTCCTAAACCTTTCCATCCTAACTTATTAATTATTGCATTTCCATCTCTAGACCAACTCCAATTCCACGAAGAATTAGTAGAAGATGGCGAATTTTTAACAGCAGGAACTTTATATGCCATTTATAATCCCTCCTTTATGATGTTGCATAATCTAATGAAAAAGTATGAACTACATTAAAGAAATAATTTTTCTCTTGAACAGAATAAGTTTTTGGTAACCAAAATAAATATTTATATTCATCCTTACCTGAAGAAGCAATTAATAAATAAAGTTTACTTGCATCATATCCCCATTCTATATAATCTGAAGAATCTGAATATACAACATCTTCTGGAACTATATTTCCTAAATACTTTGCTTTTAGATATTTTATATTGAAAATTGAATAATATAGTGCATTATTTAAAGAATGAGTATAACTAGAAGGCAAAGATAAAGAAAAAATATGATATGACCCTTCTGTATTTAAATTCTCATATGTAAAACCAGATAAAGAATAATCCAAAGACCATCCAGAAATTGTAGCATTACTTCTTAAAATATCAATTTTAGTAAAATATCCATTTAATATCTTTTTTATAATTTCTACATTGCTGTATAAGGAAGCCTTAGAATTTACTTTATTTAACATAATATCACCTTCCAAATAAATGTATTTTATCTATAGTCTTCGGGTAATCTTTGGTTAAATGTATATACATACTACTATTGATAATACAAACAAAACAATCTCTCAAATTTGTAATCTTATTAATTAGCTCCTGTTCTGAAGATAAGGAATATAGAGGAAACCATATTCTATAATCAGAAAAATGTACTATTGATACAAATTTAGTATTTGAAGAAATAAAATTCTGCTCTGAAGCATTTAATTCCTTCTTTAATAAAATATAATTAGTTAATTTGTATTTACTAAAAGAACTAATATCAATCGCTTCCCACATAATAACTCTCCTTATACTAATTTAGATTCTAATTCATCTAAATAATCAAGATGTAAAACCAAAAACTTTAAAGCGTCATATAAATCTGTTTCTGAATATATTACATTATTTAAAATTTCATAATTTTCATTTACTATATTATAATTTAATGTTTTTTTAGTATCTGTAATTAATTCCATCAAAATTTTTGTTGTACAAGGATATATATGAGTAAAATTATATGTTAATTTAAGAATTTCTGTCTCTCCGGCACTTAATAAATGTTTTTTATTATTAGAAACAAATACTGAAGAATTTAAAACTTTCAAAGCATAGTATACATCAGCACTAGAATAAACTCCTATATAACAAGTTCCATAACGTAAAGTAGTTCCATAAAAACCTTCTACTGTATCTGTTTTCTTTATAACTGCCCCTTCAGAAAATCCAAAAGACATTTGTGGACTTATAGTCAACGTATTTCCATTAATTTGTGTAATTGTAGCAGATTGAATATTTTGTTCATTTCCTATCACAACTTCATCTGATTCTGAAAATAAATAAACATTATCTACTACAATTTCTGTATCATTAATTTGTACTTCTTCTGATACATTTGAACTATACAAATAGATTTCCATAATAAACCCCCTATATTAAAAATACATTCACGTATTCAATATCTTCTTTTAAATTAAAAATATATAAATTATTATTTTTATGAACAACAAAAACTTCTTTAAAATAAGAAATAAAATTTAAAATATCTCTATCAGATAAATCTTCATATATTATAACTTTGTATAAATTATTATTAGTTTTTATCTCTGCTCTTGCTTTGTACTTAAAATTAAACGTTGCAGCACATGTTAATACCTCAGTTTTTAAATATATACCTTTTGAAAATTTCGCATAAATTAAAAGTTCTTCTATTACCTTTTTTTCTTTTTTCTGTTTTGTTAACAAATGAAGTTTATTAATAATTGAATTTAACTCATAAAAATTAAGAACCCCTTTATCATCAACAGGCATTTCTATAAAAGAATATTCTATAATCTTTTTTTCTTTGTTTGTTATAAATTCAATACCACTAGTGTGCATTAAATGTTTTGTCTTTAAATATGTAAAATTTATAATTTTTGGTCTTTCTGCCTTTAATACAAAAAATTTTGTAGTTGTATCAATATTCTTAGGACATCTTATATTAACAAAACAATCTTCTGAAGAAAGTATTGCTATATAAAAATTTATTGTCTTATCATTCTTATGTAATAAAATATAATTATGCTTTATTATATCTCTTAAAAATAAAAATAACAAATTAATATTTTCTTGTAATAAATTAACTTTAATGCCATCTAAATAGGGTTCAACATCAGTTTTATATGCTTTTTTTAAATTTCCAACAATAGCATTTGTTTTATGCCCTAAATTTATCTTATAAAAATTATCCCCAAATTTACATTTTGGCAAATAATAAAAATTTGTATATATAGACAGCATTAATACACCTTCTTTATACAAAAGTTACATTCCATAAACTCCTCTTTACATATGAATTATTTAAATATTCACAATACCATTCACATATATACTTTCCCGGAGCATCTGGTAATGTGTAATATATATAATAATAATTTCCATCATTAGAAATATCAGTAATAGACTCAACTAATTGATATGAACTATCATAAATATTTACTTTTATTACTGAAGGTTCTACAGGATTTCCATTAATATCTTCAATTTCTGCTGAAACTTTAATTGTGTTCTTGCATATAAACATTAAAACACCCCCTTTATTTAGACGTTTAATCTTTTATTTTGTTCTTCAAAATCTTATTTTAAACTTGATTTGTTCTTTTACTTGCGTTTTGATATTTATTATCTTTTCAACATTAAACGTCTTAAACTTTAGAACTGAAGATGTCTTCACTATTTGTTTTGAAGCTAGTACAGATTTATTAAATAATTTATCCCTAACTTGTGCATAAATTGTCATTACGCCTTCGGGATAATCACTAAGATTTACTGTACCATAAAAAGATGTGTCATCATATAATAATATTAAATCATGCCTTGTGCCTTCTGCATCAATTATATAAATGTTTTGATAAGTATCTAATTCTTCGTTTGCTTCAACAGTAAAAACAAGCTCTTCATATACAGTTGAAGGAGCATTTATGATAATTTCTGGTGCTGTTGTGTCCAAAGTTAAAACAAAATAATTAGCCATATAATACCCCCTTACGAATCATAAGGAGTCCAATTTCCTGCTGCATCTTTTGTATATATGTTAATTCTATATTGCCCTTCCGCAGGTATATCTGCATCATCAATAACTACCTCAATATCTTCACCACTATCCCATGACCCAGTATCAGAAGCTAATAAAGTACCCGTATCATAACTCGTTCCTCCAAGCATTACTCTATATTCAACTATAGGTTCGTTAGCTTCAAAAGTTACTGTACATTTATCTTTTCCATCTACTCTACTAATAATTGTTGTATCTGTATCCAAAATTGTTGTTGTTGGTGGTGTTGTATCACCCCCTGAAGTAGAATAGAAATAAAATCTATCACTTTCATATATAGGAACATAAGAATTTAATAAATGAACCCCTTTAGGTGAACCACTAACATATTTTGTTGTAGGATAAATATCCACATCATAAAAATCACTATCAAAAAAATCAGGATCTTGTGAAACAAGACTTCCATCATCAGGGGAAAATACCCGCTGCCCAAAAGATGAACTCGCTAAACTATACCATAAATGCACTAAATCATCACTACCAAAAGTTACACCCTCCAAATAAGCATAATAAGGAATAGAAACACTCCATAATTGAGAAAAAGGACTTATAGAATACTTATATAAAAGATTATTTGAAGAAGCAAAATATAAATAACCACTTGGTGAAATAACAATACTTTGAGATAATGGAGAAGCAGCCAAAGTGCCTATTTTAACAGAAGACCCGTTAGATAAAGATATTCTATACATAGAAGTTGAATAAAAATCAAATACATAATTGCCATAATAAACAGGAGTACGTTGTGCTATGTTATTAGAAGATTTCCAAGAGTAACCTCCTGTACTTTTATTAAATTTTCCCACAGCAAAATAATTACTAACAGAATATAATTCCCCATATTCATCAATAGCCCAATCTGCTACAGCATTAACTTCTGAAGCTTTAGTAACACTAAAATCAATAGAATTATCTTCTGTTTTTATTCCTGCAAATTTTGTATTTGCATAATTATCACCATATAAAATATTATTTTGACACATACTTAAAAAATGAGGCTTTGAACTATCATCTTCCGAATCATATTCCCATAGTTTAGTTCCATCAATAGTTAACTTTTGAACTTTATAATCTGTATCTGCCTTATATGCTAAAGCATATAAATAACCTAAAACATCTTGCTGTAAACTTCTATAATCATATGTGCCATCCCCAGAATAAACATTAGATACAGTTTTTGTTTTTAAATCATATTTTTGTACAGCCTTATTTCCTCTTGACCCCCAGACAGCATATAAACCTCTATCAACTAAATTATTATAAAAAGAATCAATATACATTTTTATTTGAATTTTATCTGCAATATAAGGAATTAATACACCTATAGTTGCATTAGTATGTTTGTGATTACAAGAAATAAATTGTAATACTAATTTCTTATTATTTATATCAGTAAAATAAATATTAGTAAAATTATGGTTTATACCTTCTAATTTAGGCATAGTAAATCTCACAACATAATTATTTAATTCAGCAAAATCACCTGTATTTTCATTTATAAAAGTTAAAAGATAAACCTTATAAGAATACATAATAACTCCTTATATTGAAGTATTTATAGCTTTTATAGTAGCAGTAACATCTTGGTCTGTATTATTAACAACTTCAACCGTTAAATACTTATCTCCTATTACATCACATGAAAAAACAATACGTGTATCTGTTGAAGGGGTAACATCAACAACATAAGAAGGTATATCGCTCCAATTTGTATTATCCTGTGAACTATAAACATTTAATGTAATATTTCCAGAAGTAGGATCTGACGAATAATCTAAAAACACATCAAAACCAGCAGCAATAGCCCCTGTAACATCGTAACTTGATGATGTAGCAGAAGAATCAGCTGTTACTGATTGAGCATTCATAATTGTTGTTTGAGTAGATTTAGTTAAAGCCATACTTAATCAACTCCTATTATAGGGAAAGGCACTCCCCAAGCATTTAAATAAGTCATTATTTCATCATACAAAGTAGTTAATTGTGTTTCTTTTTCTTGAATCAAAGTATTTATATCTGTTTGTCGTTGTTGAATACTTTGTATTTGCTGTAATAATTCATTTTTTTGATTTAACAATTCGTTTTTTTTATCTTTTAATAAATAATTCAAAACTACTTCAATTTTATTAGAAGGAGAATCATATATGTTATTATTTATTATATCAATTTTTTTGTTTATAGAAGTTAAATTATCTTGTAATTGTGTTAACTGTGATGTAAAATCAACACCTTCTAATTCTGTTTTTCTCCTATATAATTTATAATACTCTTTTGTTTTTGTAGTTACAATAGCTATTTCTGGATAAGTAGCTAATAATGTAGCATGCTCCCCCTTCGTAAAATATATTTTATCTGATAACTTAAAAATTTTAAATCTAATATCCTTTATTCTGTTTGGATAAGGCATCCTATACTACACCTCCCATATGTAGAAAAAATATACGAATAATTTTTATTTTGAATATTTTAATAAAATGCCCTGTAATAAATTTTTTTGCACTCAAGGGTAATTTATCATAAAAGAATAAAACTTTCAACAGCGAACGCCCTGAATAGCAAATTTGCCAAATTAGAAAGAACTAAACGCTCCAGTTTCCAGCACTATCTTTAGCAAATACTTTTATAATCTTATCTCCATCACCTGCATCAGCGGATTCTAAATCTGCCCCATAAATTTGACAATTTATAGGATCATCAGCAGAGAATGAACCTGAACCTGACATATTTACAGAACCACCAGTTGTAGGTATCTGTGTTCCTGTGTCATGCGCAGCCCCAGATGAAGCAACTACTTTAACTTTATATTCTACAAAATCATCATTTACTGTAAAGCTAAAGCTACATACATTCTTGCCACTAACTTTAGAAATTTTAGATACGTCCGGTCCAGAAATAGTAACAACTGGAAGAGAAGTATCCAATATTATATCATCAGAAGCTTGTGCTGACTCATTCCATACATCATCTCTAATTTTTAAGTATATAGTCTTTGAACCCTCGCCTGAAGATAACTTTATCTGTTTTGATTCTGAATAAGAAATCCAAGAAGAATTTCCTTCTGTATCCTGAATATCCGCATCATATGTAGTATCAACATCCCCCCAAATTTTCATTTGATAATTTGTTGTATCAGAATCATCCGTAGATATGGAAGCAGTAATTAATTGTTGTGTTGCATATTGAGCACCAGACTCTAAAGAAATAGAAGGATTTGCCGGTCCGGTTGTGTCTAATGTTAACGTAAAATAATTAGCCATTTAAATTTCCCTCCTTTCAAAACTTGTTTATCACATTTATGCTATTTTTTCCAATCTAAAGGTAAATCTATGCTAAAAAATTTTGGTATCTTTATACTTTCATCATACATTAATTCATACGCTTGATTTTCAAAATAATTATCTGTATAATATAGAAAAAAATAAGATTTAAAACCATATTTTACAAAATTTTTGATTATATTATATACTGTATACAAACTAAACCCTAATGGTGTAAAATATGCTTGTTGTACATAATGAACATATTCATGTCTTAATATTGCTTCATAATATTTTGTACCTTTCTGAGCTTCATTGGTATTTATACATATTAAAAATCCAATACTAAAACCTGCTATACTATTTAAACTTTCAAAAAAAGGAGTATTCACAACCACAGGTTGACCAACCCATTGATACCCTGTTATAAGTAAATTAATACCAATAATTAATTTAATTATAACAGGCATGTTTTGAAAAAAAGTAATCATAAATAAGACCTCCTTTTCACGTTTTAAATTCTCCCCTTCAATTTATAAAATAAACTTTTTGTTTGTTTGCTTTAAATTTTGCATGATATGCTCGTTTTTCAAAAATATTTGAACCCTTTGACATCATACCTAAATTTCTATATCTCAAATATGTATACAAAAGAAGTACTAAATATAATAAATAATATATCAATGGAGTAAATAATCTACAATCTAAAAAATGTTTAATTTCGTGCTTTAGAATTGATTTGTCAGAAACATATTCTTGTTTAATAAAAATAAACAACCAAAAACTAATAGCTGAAAGACCAAAAGGCAATCTTCTTATTTTTATAACTATAGGGGGTATAAAATACATTAAAACAGCCATTATTATATTTATAAATAAAATTATATAAAACACAAAAACACCTCCTTTATCTTTTTAATATATCATAATTAATATTCTTTCTTGTTACCAAAATATTAAGTTTTTGTTACTAATCTTTTTCTAATTTCTCTATTTGTTCCTTAGATGCTTTTGGTTTAACTTCTTCCTCTATCTGTTGCATTGCTTGGTTTATACTTTGTAGTCTCTCATTTACACTTACTAAAAAACCTTTCTTTGCATATTCAAGAGCAGATAT
>Ga0190347_1000410_pt1 | contig 13960 bp, 13 predicted proteins | sample 48721356_MG_FD_161652 | JGI IMG/M metagenome (GOLD analysis project Ga0190347, IMG submission 161652) | Hydrothermal vent microbial mat bacterial communities from Southern Trench, Guaymas Basin, Mexico - 4872-13-5-6_MG | ecosystem: Environmental > Aquatic > Marine > Hydrothermal vents >...
GAGGGCGTGGCAGTGAAGATTTTGGTTGGCGGGGGTGCGGTAACTGCTGAGTACGCTGCTGAAATCGGCGCCGACGCCTACGGCAAGGACGCCGTCGACGCCGTCAAAAAGGCGAACAAACTTTTAGGAAAAGTTTGATCAAAAATATAACTTTCTTTTAGTAAAGTTTTTCTTAAAAAGAAAAAGTTTTAGGAGAAGGTTTTGATTAATTTTAGCGTTCTCGAGGCGGTGCGTTCCCGCTTCTCCTCCTCCCGCTCTTGGTAGGTTCTCACCGCTCGGAGAAGGTCGATTTTTCGGAACTCGGGCCAGAACGGGGCGCAGAAGTAAGCCGCACACTCGTTGCCCAACGCCTGCCAAGGCACGAAATTGCTCAGCCGCTGCTCGCCGCCGGTTCGAATTATCAAGTCCACCGCGGCTTTCGCCCCTTCCTGCTGTGCCGGCTGCACTGGCTGCACTGGCTGTGCTGGCTGCGCCGACGTAGAAGACCCGTTCTGTATCTCGCTGATGTACAAATGCCGAGAGACCGTCTCCTCATTTACGCCTTCCGCGGAGAGCACGCCTCGTTTCACAAGGTTCGCGATTATTCGAACTGAATCCACAATTTCCATCCGCCCGCTGTAGGCGAGGGCGATGAAGAGCCTGAACTTCTCGTACTGCTTGGTTGCGTCTTCTGCGGTTTTTATCGCGGCTCTCACCGAGTCCGGCAGCAGACTGGGGTTTCCGATCGCCCGCACCTGCACGCCGTTTTTATGCACTCGCTCGTCTCGGCTTATTTTCTCGAACTCGGTCCGCATCAACGCAAACAGCCGCTCTTTCTCCTCGTCCGACCTTGAAAAGTTCTCGATTGAGAACGCGTAAATCGTGAGCTGCTTCACCCCAACCTCAAAGCACCACTCAATCACACGCTCGGTTATCCCCGCGCCGTAGAGGTAGCCCTCTTCGGTAGAAATCCCGATTTTCCGCGCGTACCGCCTGTTTCCGTCCATAATCACCGCCACGTGCTCGGGCAGGGGTTTCCCCTGTCCCCGGATCTCCTTCTCCAGCAACCGCTCGTACTCACCGTAAACCCGCTCCCACAGCCAGCCACGCACTCCCAGAACCTTTCGCACTGCAAAGAGCCTCAGTCCTCTCCCTTTTTCCCTTTTTCTTGTTTCTCTGTTTGTCTTTTTCTTCAGCTGCATTTTTCAAAATCCAGCACCCTCGCCTTCATTTCACGCAGCTCCACGAGCGTTGCACAGCCCGGCACAGGTTTAATGTCCCTCTTCTCTTGGTACGGCGTCTGCGACTGCCAAGTCCCGGAATTTATGAGCAGCACATTTCGGTATTTCGAGACTCCGACGGTGTGCGTGTGCCCGCAGTGAAAAATATCCGGAACCAGGTCAATTACCTCGCAGTCCTGCCCGTCGGGGACGACCGAGACCGAGCGACCGTAAATTGGGGCGACGTGCCGCCGCCTCAGCATTTCCTGCATCACCTCCTCGGGCTTTGAGTAACTCAGCCGCGAGACCGAGTTGATAAAATCGTCGTACGACTGCCCGTGGTAAATCAGGACAAGCCTGCTACACTGCCCCCCGTTGCTGCTGCTCCTTCCGTTGCTGTTCCCTCCGTTGCTGCTACCGCCGTTGCTGCTACCGCCGAGTTTTACGTACGCAGGACTGCTCACGAAGGAGGTGTTCTTCGGGAAGAGTCTCTGAAGGTCGGCGGGCAGAGGCGGTTGTGGCTCGGCACCGCGGACCGCGTCGTGATTCCCAGGCGAGACCACAACGTGCAAATGCGAGGGCAGGTCGTGAAAATACCCCGCCACCGTTTTGTACTGCTCCTCGATGTCCAAAATTGACAAATCTTCCTCCTGACCCGGGTAGACGCCGACTCCGTCCACGAGGTCGCCCGCGACGACCAAGTACGCAATCCCCATTTTCTTCGCCTCCGCTCTCAACCACTGCACGAAGCTGTTCCAAGACTCTTCCAAGAATGTCTTGCTACCTACGTGCAAATCCGAAATAAAGACCGCGTAGAGTGGCTTGGATTTGAGAGACGCCGCCGACTGCGAGGTCGCAGAAGGAGAAAGCAGAGGCACGTCAGGACGCACTACTCGGCTCGCAAAGAGAAATCCGCCGTCAGACGAGAACGAACCGGCAACGCCGATTATTTCGTCAGGAATTACCTCCTCTTGAGGCTGCAGAATTACTGGGAGACGCCCTGTAGGGTCTTCTAATTCTACGCGGAGGTTTCCTTTCGCAGTTCGGTTCACCGAGGAAACCATTCCCACTACCGAGACCTCCTCGTCCCTCCACCCCTGACCTCTGGCCTGACCTCTGGCCTGACCTCTGGCCTGACCTCTTCCCCGCTCTCTGCCCTGACCCAGTTTCAAAGACTTTATCTGCCCGCAGTTCAGCCTTCGTTTTATCAGCCTGCTCAGCCGCTCGTAGCGGTCAAGGAAGTGCGGTAAGAAATCCTTCTGCTCTACCCCTTTTCCGTCGTCCGAGAACGACTTAATTATTTCCGGCGCCTCTACCACTGCGTCAGCGGCGGCAGCAGCAGTTCCGTTGTTCTTCAGAAATTCGGCTACCTGCTCGCTAGAAATCACGAAGACCGAGGGGTCCAACGAACTACTCACGCCTTCTACGATTTTGTTGAGGTCAAACAGACTCTCGGCTTCCGCGTCGGACTGCTGACTCAGCAGTTCAGAGACTTGTTCAACCGCTTCTGGCTGGACTTGAAATCCAAAATCCGCAAACCTCCGCACTATTTCTATTCCCCTCTGCATCGCTTTTTTTACACTTTTTCTTTAGTCAAACTTTCTTTCTAAAGAAAGAACCTGTGCTAAGAAAGAGTGTAATTCTTTTAATAAAACTCTTCTTAAAAGTTTTACTTACAGCCACTCTTTTACGCGGGCTTCCAAATGCTGCTTCGGTAACGCTCCCTGAATGACATCCACAGGCTCGCCGTTCTTAAAAATAAAGAGCGTTGGAATCGCCATTATCCCAAATTCAGTCGCCACTCTCGGGTTCTCGTCCACGTTCAACTTCCCAAAGACCACCCTGCCCGCGTACTCCTTCGCCAACTCCTCTAACACTGGTGCAACCATTTTGCAGGGACCGCACCAGGGCGCCCAGCAGTCCACGACAATCAGCGGATATTTCCGCACCGTCTCTACAAAACTGTTGTCAGTCAGCGTCAACGTGTGGTCGATTTTATGACCCTGCCCTTGCCCTTGCTTCTGCCCTCGCAGTCCCTTTTTCCCCTTTTCCCCTTCTACCCTTGCTTTCATTTCCTCTTCCATTTCCCGCATCTTCCGCTCCTTTATCCGCTCTATTTCTTCACTCATTCCTTTTCTCCGTATTTAACTGCCACTAAAATATTTGTGCCGTATTGTGGTTGCCGCTACGGTCATTGCCGTTTTTAAGAGAAGCGTACCGCAGGGACCGTACAATACGGCGTTTGTCGCCCTTTGTTTGCCGTAGCGTTCATCCTCCGTCGTTCGCGGTTCGTCGCTCGCGTTCGTCGTCGCGTTCGCCGTTCGCGTTCACCAAGTCACGCTACTCTTCGAAAAGGGCATTTTTACTTTCGCTCTTCTTTTATTTAAAGTTTAAAGGCACAGAAAAAGCCTTCTCCACTGCGGGTCGGTGAATTGCGTTGTAAGAGCAGAACGGAATTATTCGGCGGTCGGGCGTGGCGTAGTGGATTCCGCAGCGCTTGACACGCTCCAAGTCGAAGTTGTAGGCGTCCTGAAAGTGCATTGCACCGATGAAGAGGGCTTTGCGGTGAAACTCTGCAAGAGCCTCCCGACTCCCTATTTTCAGCACACCTGCAAGCAGACCTAAAGGGTCAACGCCCTCTGGCATCTTCGCCTTGTCCACAAATTTCCTTAACGCCGAGACCAGCCCTGCCACTGCTTTTATTTTACCCACTCTTGATTTGCCCACTCTTGATTTGCCCACTCTTGATTTGTCCACTCCTGATTTGCTCACCCTCGACCCGCTGCTGCTCATCTCGTCCGCTCTTTCTTTCAGGAATTCCATAAAACCCTCAACATCCAGGAACTCGGTTATCGGCTTGAACCGCCCGTCCTCAACGAAGACGTAAGTCGCTGCACCGCAGTGCGGGTGAACCGAGAGTTCCAACTGCGGCACGCCCTTCCACGCCTCCACAAAACGCGAGACAGGAACAACGAAAGGGACGGGGTAGAAGCTCTCACGTGGAATTTCGCCGCCTGTCTGCTCTTCCAGCAGGTTTATAAAATCAGGAATTGTAATTCGCCGCTCCTTCCTCTCGCCCGCCTCGACCCTGCCCTCAAACGCGACAGGCTGCACGTTCACGCCCTTCACAGCATCCAAGTTCTTCGCCGCAAACCGCACCAAATCCCCAACCTGACCGTCGTTCACGCCCCGCACAAGCGTCGGAACAAGCACAACACTCTTTAGCCCGCCCCGCCTGCAGTTCTCAATCGCCCGCAACTTCGTCTTCAACGCTGGAATTCCACGCAGCACCCGGTACGGCTCCTCGGTAACGCCGTCGAACTGCAAATAAACCGTGTGCAGCCCAGCTTCTCGCAGGCGGCGGCAGAACTGCTCGCTCTTCGCCAACGCAATTCCGTTCGTCGCGACTTGAACGTGTGCGAACCCTACCTCTCGTGCCAGCCGCACAATCTCCACAAACCCCTCCCGAATCGTCGGCTCGCCGCCCGCAAACTGAACCGCAGGACAGGGAGGCGTCTCGCTCCGCAGCAGTTCCATCATTTCACGCAACTGCGGAACCGTCGGCTCGTAGAGGTAGCCTGCAGCCGCGGCGTTCGCAAAACAGGTCGGGCAGCGCTGGTTGCACCTGTTCGTGAGGTCAATGATCGCGAGCATCGTCGAACTCTTGTGCTCCGGGCAGAGACCGCAGTCAAAGGGGCAGCCCTTATCCGTCGTCTTCGTGAGCGTGAGTCCTGCACCGTTGCCCTCGTACCGCCACTTCGCGAATTTGCGGTACAACTCTGCGTCAGACCAGTAAACGTCCTCAAACTCGCCGTGCTTCTCGCACCGCTTTTTTATCAGTATTTTGCTCCTGCCCTCGCTCTCTGCTTCGTAAACTTCGGCGTCTACTACTTCGAGACACTCCGGACACAACGACCTCGTTCTCATTTTCATCTCGTTAAAATAGGGCGTTTTTGAATAAATAAAAGTCACAACAGCCTCGCGGGAATCTCCTGACGCCTTACCAAATCCTCAACGCTCTCCCGCGACCTTGTCAAATCCGCCTCTCCGTCGCAGACCAGCACTTCTGAACACCGCGGTCTGCCGTTGTACTGCGAACTCATCGAGAACCCGTAAGCACCTGCGTCCAAAATCGCAACCAAATCCCCCCGCTCCACTTTCGGAAGCCGCCTGTCCCTCGCAATTATGTCTCCCGACTCGCAGACAGGCCCAACCACCGTGTAAATCTCGGACTCCGAACCACCCTCCGAACCACCCTCCGAACCACCCTCCAAACTACCCTCCGAACCACCCTCCGAACCACCCTCCGAACCACCCAAACCTCGACGCTCGTTTACCTTGTTCGCGACCACAACCTCGTGGTAGGCGTCGTACAGCACAGGACGCATAAACAAATTAAACCCTGCGTCGATCGCCACGAAATTTTTGTAGGCTCGCTTGACTGCGTTGACCCTGCTCAGCAGAATTGTAGTCGCACCCACGAGCGACCTGCCAGGCTCAAGAATGAGTTTCAAATTTGTTTTCTCAAAGACCGGCAAAATCGCTCCTGCAAGGTCTCTCGGCGTGGGTGCTACCTCTCCTACCTCGTGCCGGTGTGAAATTCCAAGCCCGCCGCCGAGGTCCACGAATTTGAGTTCAATTCCGCGTTCGTGCAGTCCTGCAACGAGTGTCAGCATCTTTTCCGCCGCCTCTCTGAAGACGCTCACATCAAGAATTTGCGAGCCGATGTGGCAGTGAATTCCTGCAAGCGAAATCCCGGGCAGCCTCCTCGCCTCCTCGCAGACCGAGACCGCCTCGTAGAACGGAACTCCGAACTTCGAGGTCTTAAGACCTGTCGCTATTTTTGGATGCACCTCCGGCGAGACGTCTGGGTTCACGCACCGCAACCTCCACCCCCCTCTCTTGTCCTACTTCCTCCTTCTCTCGCCCCTCTTCGTCCTTCTCTCGCCCCTCCCCCTCTTCGCTCGCCACCCTTGACAAAGCCCGCAACTCGTCTACCGAATCCACAGACACCTTCACGCCCGCCTCAACCGCAGCTCTCAAGTCCGACTCGCTCTTCGAGTTACCGTTGAACAGCACCTTCTCCGCAGGCACGCCCGCCAATTTCGTGAGCTGGAGTTCGCCGACCGAGAAGACGTCCGCGCCCGCACCCTCGCTCGCCAAAATTCGCAGAATCGCAAGATTCCCGTTCGCCTTCACAGCGTAGTAAATCTCAGTCTCGGAGGTCTCAAAAGCGGTTTTGTAGCCCCTAAAATTCGCTCTCAACTTTCTCTCGTCGGTGACATAAAGAGGCGTGCCGTACCGCTCCACCAGTTCTAACACATTCACGCCACCGAAGACCAGACTATTTTCTTTTTTTAGCATATTCTCCTTTCTTAATCTAAGCAACTTCCTCCACAACCAACACCGCATTCGTTACCATCATATAATCGCGGTTGTCCTGAACCGCGGCGAAGTTGTTCGAGACTTTTAGGTAGTCGGTAACCTCGCGCTGGTCAAGCCCAATTTGGACGGTGTTGTCCGAGTGGTAAACGTCGCTCCAAGCCCCGCCGCCGTAGCCGAGCAAGAGCCTGAGCAGCTGTTTTAAGAGTGGCAGGCTGCTGAGCCAACCCTCTTCGTCGTTGAAGTAAAGTCGGTTGTGCGAAGTCGCCCCGCCAGAGATGTAACCGCCTGAGGGGACGACTGTCGTTAAGAACGCCTGCTTCACCTCCTTCAAGTCCAACTCACCGTCAAAGTAAATCTTGGTGGTCGCCATTTCTGGTGTAATTCCGTACTCCGCGAAAATCATGTCGCAGCCCTCGTTCACCCAGTACTCAATTCTCTGACAGTTCGGACCGCCACAGACCTCCCCTCCTCCCTCACCCCCCTGACACTCGTAAACCACCAGCAGCCCGACTCCCTGCACGCAGAAAGTGCTTCCGTTCGCGTCCTCATTTTTTACCACAACATTCAAACTCGTCGTGTTTAGGTTTAGGTCGCAGTTGTAAACGTTAACGCCCGAGAAGTAGTCGTATTTTCCGACGAACCCTTTGGTGTCTGTGTAAGTCGCGTCCAAATCCAAATTCAGTGCCTTCCCTCGCTTCCCTGCCGAAGCCAGCACCTGCATTTTTGGGTAGACGCCTACATTCTCGTTCTGGCTCCAGACCCAGTAAACGTAGAGCCGTGCTAATTTCACTTTTTTACCTCCCTCCTTCCCTCCTTCCTTCCCTCCTTCCTTCCCTCCTTCCTTCCCTCCCTCCTTCCCTCCTTCACTCCCCAGCGTGCTGGTTTCAAAATTGACGGTGTAGGAGTCGTTGAAATTCATTCGCCCGCTGTACTTGCTGTCGCCGAGAGTAAAGAAAACGCCGCCGCAAACTTCGCCGTGCGAGACAGTAGCAAGCGGTTTGTCGCCTGCGTACGAAGCCCCTGCCACTGCTACTGCCACTGCTACTACTACTGCCACCGACGCTGTGACTGCGAGAATTAGTGCAAAAACAAAGCCGCTAAAAATTGAACGAGATTTCATTTTCTTTAACCCTCCCCTCCTCGTCTACCACTGCACGAACGTGGTGCTTCCCTTCCGCCACCACAATTGAGAACTCTTCAGTAGCCGACTCGCCGCCTTCTAACCACTCAATCTTTTTGGTCTTGGTCTTCTCGCCGTCCAAGTAAAGAGCGAGTTTGAAGTTCCGTGCTGCCGCTTCTCCTTCGTTCTTTACCTCCACTGGAACCGAATATTTTACCAACTCCGACTCGGCTTCTGCCTGCTCACTCTTGCCGAGCAAGAAATCGAGCAACCGCTGTAAGAGCGGGGTCTTGAGGGTCTTCTCTGCCTTTTCCTCTGCTTCTCCCCCTTTCGCAGGCACGGGCGTTAAAATCCGAACAGAGAGGTCAGAGCTACTCAGAACAAAAAATTCCCGCTGCACTTCGCTCTTCCCTCCAGAGTCGGCTGTGACCTCTGCTTTGAGGGTGTGCGTGCCGTGCGTCGCGTTCCAGCGCAGCGGCTGTTTTTTAATGCCGCTGTAGTCCATTTGAAGAACCTGCGAGTAAATTTCTGACTCGTCTGCAGAGACTTTCAGCAGAAAATCGCCCTCAAAAGACCTACCGTAGTTTGTTACGACTGCGGTGAGCGTGTTCTCGCCCTCGGTCAGGTTTCCTCCCTCTTCTCTCTCCTGCCCCTCTTCTCCCTCCTGCTCAAGCCGAACCGAGAGGTCAGGCAAGACTTTCTCGGTGCTCTCGTGCCGTGCAACGAGGACTGCAAGGACAGGGTGGAGGTAGTGCTCGCCCTCCTGCTGTCCCTCGTCGTCCGTGTCTATTTTGCCGTCGTGGTTAGTGTCCTTTCCGCGTAGGAAAAGAAGGCGGTTCTCCGTCGCCTGCAGAAATTTTGTAACTTCAAAGGTCTTGAGGTCAATTCCGTAGGTCTCGCCGTCCCCGCAGTTCGCCACCTCTTCCCCGCCGCCGAGGTCCTGCCCGTTAAATTCCAGGTAGTCAGGTTCGCCGGGGTTGCCAGCGAGGTAGACGACCGTAAGGTTCGCAGCCGCCACGTTCGCAGGCTCAACCGAACCGTCAAACTGCACCGAAGCGAAGTCGTTTGTCGTGGCTAACTTTCCTGTCCAGCCCTGACCGTGCAGGTTCGCGTTCCCGTCTGCGACCCAGAACGAAATCTCGGGTGCTTTTGCGTTCGCACCCCCGTCTCCGTTTTCGTAGACTGCCACGAGAATAATGCTGTAAATTCTGCCGTCGAGTTGGTTTCCGCGTTCACCCCTACTTGTGGTCGCGGTGGCGGTGTTAAGCCCTGCCTTTACTTTTTCTGCTACTCCGTCGTAGAAGACCCAGTAGACGCCGTGTCCCGAGCAGTAAACATTCGGGTTCTCGTCGTTTACGCCGCGGAGAGCCGTCTTACCGAGGTCCTGCCCGTTGAGAGTCGTCTGCACCCAGCCCTCGTACCGCTCTGTGCCGCCCCAAACGCCCACGTACAGCCTCGCCCACTTGACCCTGACATTTTCAGGCACTGCGAAGGTTTGCGTAAAAGGAGGGTCTGCGAGTTTGTGGCTCTCGCCGACGTAGACGCCGCCGTTAAAATTCCCGTGAGCCACCAAGTCCAACTTGTCTGCGTAAGGCGTGCCGTCGAAGGAGTAGCTCGCTCCCGCTGTCTGCGCCTGCAGTGTCGCCACCAGCACCGCCACCAGCAGCAGTAAGACAACCAACAGAGATTTTTTTTTCATAATCCGAAATGCAGAGAAATTTCGCGCTTCGCCGACGCTTCTGAGTCCGAGGCGTGAATCGTGTTTCGCTGCACGTCCAACCCGTAGTCGCCGCGCACGGTTCCCGGGGCTGCACGTTTCGGGTCCGTAGCACCTACCATTTCCCTCGCCGTCGCAACCGCGTTCTCTCCTTCAACGACCACCGAAACCGTCGGAGCAGAGCAAATGTAAGCAACCAAGTCCTCAAAGAACTCCTTTCCGCGATGCTCCTCGTACTGCTTCTCCGCCAACTCCCTGCCCAGCGTTGAGAGTTTGAGTGCAACCACCCGAAAGCCCCGCCGCTCAAATCTGCCGATTATCTCGCCGACAAGCCCCTGCTCCACTCCCTCCGGTTTAATCATCAAAAATGTTCGCTCTTTTACCATTATTTTCTATTTTGCACCCCCTCCTGCACCTGCACCAACACCCGCGCTCGCTGCCCACTTCACCTTCCTCCTCTTCCTACCTAGCTTTATCATATTCCGCTCGCACTTGGAACTGCAGAAATAAAAGACCGTCCCGTCCCGCCTCACAAACATCTTCCCCGTTCCAGGCTCAATCTGCGACTCACAAAACGAGCATTTCTTTCCCATTTTTTTGTCCTCTCTTTTGTCCTTTCCTTGCCCCTGCTTTACCTCTTCCTTACCCCCTCTTCACCTCCGCCTCATTAATTTCCTCACTTCCCTCGCCGTTTCCAGCAGCACAATTACATCGCCAGTCTTTACAGGACCTCTGCAATTCCGAGTTATAACACGTCCTCGATTCTGCCCCGCCAGAAGTTTGCATTTTATCTGCGTTGATTCGCCGTGCATTCCTGTCCTGCCCACAATTTCAACCACCTCTGCGGGCGTCCCCCTCTCTTCGCTCATTTTTTCCCTTCCCTTCTTTTCCTTTCTCTTCCTCTTTTTTCCCTTCCCTTCTTTTCCTTCCTCTTTTTTCCCTTCTTTTTCTTTCTTTTTCTTTCCCGTTGTTTCTACACTTTTATTTTCTCTAACTCCTTCACAATCTCCTCGATCGCACTTTCGGCTTTTCCCGGCTCCACGATGGCGGCAGAGGCGCAGCCCTTCTTTATTCCGCACGCCGCGCCCAAATCCTTCTGGCTGCTCACAAAAACATAAGCCGCCCCTTTCTCCTCGCAGAGTGGCGGAATGTGCATCACAATCTCCTCAGGACTGATGTCGCTGGCAACAAGCACCAACTTCGCCATTCCACGCTCCACGATTTTTGTTGTCTCGTTCGTCCCCTTCTTCACGCTACCCGTGCTCTTCGCTAAATCCAACGCTTCTAACGCCTTCTTTTGCAATTCCTCTGGCACTTCGAACTTTACATATATTTTACTCATTTTTCTTCTCTCTTCTCCTCTACAAAGTTATCTGCGTTTTCACTTTGATATTAGAAATCGGTTTTAGTTTATATTTTTCAAGCAGGACGGACTAGACGGACGGACTGGACGACGGACTAGACGGACTGGACGACGGACTAGACGGACTAGACGGACTGGACGCTCTGCACACTCTCAAACTTTTTATCTGCTTCTCACGATGCGGCAGGTTTTCGGGAATGTAGGTAGGGCAAAGCACCTCTTTGCCTGTAAATATCCTGCCCGCCTTTCCCTCATCTTCCTGGTCTTCAAACAGGTTCTCCATACTTTTTTACACTGCTTTCAGTTAATAAAAAATATGTTGCAAGAAGCACTGCGGGACTACTTGGCGAGTAAATTGGGAAGACCGTTAAAAATAACGAGCGTAAAGGAGTTGGGGCTGGAGTCAGAGGGAGAGGCAGGAGAGGCAGGAAAGGCAGGAGAGGCAGGAAAGGCAGGAAAGGCAGGAGAGGCAGGAAAGGCAGGAGAGGCAGGAAAGGCAGGAAAGGCAGAAGAGGCAGGAAAGGCAGGAGAGGAGAGAGGGCAGGAAATAAAAGGGTTTGGGTACGGGAAGCCGTATTTTGTGAAGTTTGAGTTTGAGAGAGGGGGAGGAAAAGAAGTAAAAGAGGTGGTCGTCTCGTCGATGAAGGGCAACGGGTTTGGACACGACCATTTCTCGGACCGTGCGCAAGTCTTGATTTGGCAGCACCACGCGTTTAACACACTCGCGAGGCATGTCAAGTCCCTGGATCTCGGCTACTTCACGAAGGACGGCAGAATGAAGTCGGCTAGCGACGCGGAGGAGTATTTCATTGTCTGCGAGAAAGTGGAGGGTGAAGAATATGTAAAGGACTTGGAAAGACTGAGAGACGGAGGAAAACTGAAGAAGAGCGACGAGGAGAGGGCGTCTGCACTGGCTTCCTACCTTGCCGAGATTCACGCGGTCAAGAAGAACGACAAAGACACCGCGGAACTTTACGCTCGGCGCCTGCGGGAGCTGGTGGGGCACAGCGAGTGCATCTTCGGGCTTACAGACAGCTACCCGCCTGGAAACGAGTTTATCACGAGCGAGGAGTTGAAGGAGATCGAGAAGAGGTGCGTAGACTGGCGGTGGAGGCTGAAGGAGCGGGAAGAAGAGGGAGAGGAGCAGGGAGCGGGAAGGCTGTGCCAGGTTCACGGCGATTTTCATCCTTGGAATGTAATCTTCCGCGAAGGAGAAGGGACGGATTTTACGGTGCTTGACAGGAGCAGGGGGGAGTGGGGCGAGGCGGCGGACGATGTCACGGCGATGACGATAAATTACCTCTTCTTCGGACTGCTCAAGACCGACGGGCGAGAGGTTGACCGTGATTTCAAGCGGTTGTACGACTTGTTTTTTGAGACCTACCTTAAGAGTAGCGGGGACTACGAGTTGTTGGAGGTGTTGCAGCCGTTCTACGCGTTCCGCGGGCTCGTGGTCGCTTCGCCTGTCTGGTACCCAAATATTTCGCTGGAGACGAGGCGGAATATGTTTAATTTTATAAGGGGCGTGCTTGAGGCGGAGAATTTTGATTACAAAGACGCAGAGAAGTATTTTAAAGGATGAGCAGGTTTTACGAGGTGCGGCAGAGGGACGGAGCGGCGAGAATCGGACGACTGCAGCTAAACGAGGTTGTGCAAACGCCGTTGATGTTGCGGGTAGAATCTTTGACTTATTGGGAGAGTAAAGAAGGGCGAGGCGAAGTTCCGCGAGGAGCGGTCGGTGCGGTGCTCTTGCCAGAAGTTCACCCTTTCTTTGAGGCTGGGAATTCCCAATCGGGAGATTTCTTCGTTCTCGCGTTCGCTTCTGCGTTGCTCAACAGCCCGCGGGATTTTGCTCGGAGAATTGTCGGGGCGAGGGAGCGAATTCCGCCGGATGCGGCGTTGTGGGTGCCTGGGGTAGCGACTGCAGAGAATGCCGCGGTTCTCTTTTACGCGGGCGTAGATTTAGTGGACAACACGAACGCGGTGCTGAAAGGCTACGGGGGGATTTACCAGACGGAAGAGGGAGAAGTGAGGTTGGAGAGTTTGAAGGGGGAGAGTTTGGAGGAGTTGCCGTGCAACTGCAGTGTTTGCAGTTCGTTGAGTGCGGGGGAGTTGCGGAAGAAGGCGGGTAGGAAACGGGCGTTGCTGCTCGCAATGCACAACACGCTGCTGCTTGAGAAGGAGGTGAAGAAAGTGAGGGCACGCGTGAGGGCAGGGACTTTGCGAGAGTACGTGGAGCAGAAGGTAAGGTCGTCGGTGTTTTTGACCGCGGTGCTGCGGATTTTGGACAGCGAGGCGGAGGAGTATTTTGAACGCAGGACGCCTGTTGCTCGGCGGGGTGTGCAGTTGAAGGCGAACACGATGGAGTCGCTGAAGCGAGTTGAGGTGAGGCGGTTTGCGAGGCGTGTGCAGGAGCGGTACGAACCGCCTGCGGGGAGGCGGGTTTTGGTGCTGCTGCCGTGCTCGGCGAGGAAGCCTTACTCGGCGTCGCAGTCGCACAGGAAGTTCGTTGAGGCGGTTGCGGATTTCAGAGGCTGCCTGCACGAGTTGATTTTGACTTCTCCGCTTGGCGTTGTCCCGAGAGAGCTTGAGTTGGCTTACCCCGCAGCGTTCTACGACATTCCCGTGACGGGCTACTGGGACGCGGAGGAGCGGGCGTGGGTAGCCTCGTGCCTGCGGGCGTACCTTGAGCGGAACCTCCAAAATTACGAATCGGCGGTAGTGGTCGCACACCTCGGCGGTGCAGCAAGAGAAATTTGTTCAGGCGTTGCAGCGGAGTTGGGCGTAGAAATTGTGCAGACCTGCGAAGGAGAAAGAGGCGAGGAAGCGACTACCGCTGTGTGTTCAAAAGAGGGTTTGAGCAGGCTGAAAGAAGTAGTAGCCGAGTTGTGCGGCGAGAAACAGAGGTTGACGGGGTTTGAGTTGAAAGCGGGGGTGGTAAAAGCGTTGGCTGACTTTCAGTTCGGTCTCGGTGCAGGCAGCGGGCTTGTGGGAAACCTTTCTTTTAAAAAAAATTTACCAAAGAAAAAAGAGGGTGAAAGAATGAAAATAACCGGGAAGTTCCCTTTCTACAAACTCAGCTCGAAGGGCGAAGTTCTTGCGAGAATCGTGCCTGAATTCGGGACGCTGGCTCTTACGGTAAAGGGAGCCCGAAGAATCGCAAATTTCCTCTCGCC
>Ga0190347_1000416_pt1 | contig 13916 bp, 11 predicted proteins | sample 48721356_MG_FD_161652 | JGI IMG/M metagenome (GOLD analysis project Ga0190347, IMG submission 161652) | Hydrothermal vent microbial mat bacterial communities from Southern Trench, Guaymas Basin, Mexico - 4872-13-5-6_MG | ecosystem: Environmental > Aquatic > Marine > Hydrothermal vents >...
AAGGGAAGGGGGAAGGGGGAAGGGAGTAGGGAAGGGAAGGGGGAAGGGAGAGCGGACGACGAGGAAAATACCGAAAATCTTTTTAAGGCATAATATCTATTAGTAATATATGAGAAGGTAAGTATCTGCTTTCTGGGTGAGAGAGATGAACAAAAGAAGAGGCAAAGAGGAGAGAAACATTTGGGATTTAGACTTTGGGAAGATAGTAGTAAAAAGAGAAACGGTCGAGAGATTTGCTCACAAGCAGCGAGGAAGCGTCAGGATGGCTCTCGGCAGGATCTGCACTAAAGCGGACTTTGAGAAGAAGAAGAAGGAGGTTTTGAATCTGCCTCTCCCCTAACTTAACCCTCCTGATAAATGAGAATTGAATTCGATGAAGGGGAAGGGCAGCATTTCAAGGAGATTGTTGCGTTCTATCTTGAGGTAAAGGAGTTAATGATTTATGCGGAGGAGGTGGCAGACGAAAGTTTCACGCCCGCAACGGAGGAATTTAGGTACGCCTTTGACCATTTAATGAGGGTATTCGCGTTTAAATTGAATTTAAAGAAATTGGATTTAAAGACCGTCAAGCCAGCGGAGGATGGCTACGCAATTAAAAACCTCAAGCCTGCTTTTAGTCACCTTTACAGAGCGGGTTGTGATTTGTTGGGTTGGCTCTCGATTATTTTCAGGGAAAGAGTTGGGGACGAACTGAAGGGCTTTTCGGCAGGAACATTGCACGAGATATTCCCGAAATATTATCACGAGATTAAGCCTTATTTTGAGGTCGTGGCTCCTAAAGAGGCGGCTAAATTACGGGACGAAAAAGATATAGCAAAGGAGAATAATAAAGAGGAGAATAATAAAGATTTTAGAGAATATAAGAAGGTTGTTGAAAATTTTAGAGAATATAACGAGGTTGTTGAAAAATTAGGGTCTTATTACGAGGAGGCACTCAAAATTAAACCCAGTTTAATTGAATACGAAAATAAAACCAAAAATGAACAAAGGAAGTCCCTGTTGACGCAAATCATCATCACAATTCTTGCAGCGGTTGTAGGAGGTATAATTGTATTCTTCTTGACTTGATGTTTGAAGAGCAGAAGGAGAGGGCGCTTGTGCGGCTACGGAGTGGCGGAGCGGACGAAGAAGTAGTAGAAATAATCGGGCGACTAAACAGCCTCAAGGACTTCTTCACGACGAGCAGTTGCTCTGGCAGAATCGTTCTGCTCCGCGTCCCTGAAGTCGGGGCGAAGCGGGAGGCAGTGTTTCTCGGGAAGTGGCACCGCGCAGTAACGAAGGAAGAAGTGTTGGCGGTGCTGAAGCGTTCAGCGGTAGGGACAGCAGAGAAAGGCGAAGTCTGGCTCTTGTCGCAGTCCCCGATTCTGCACGTGGCGTGCAGGGGGTTAGAGCAGGCAAAGGCGTTGTTAGGGGTAGCGAATGAGTCAGGGTTCAAATACAGCGGCATAAAAACGATTTCAAACTCAAACGACAACGGAAAAGTGGTAGTAGAAATCGTGAGCACCGAGCGAATTGACGTTCCGCTGGCTGAAGGGGGCGTGCTGTTCTGCAGCGACCCGCACCTAGATTTTATCGTCTCAAAAGCGAATTTCACGCTCGCACGCGGGAAAGCCAAGTTAAAGCGGTTTTATTCTGGGTTAAAAATGCTTGAGTGAAAAAACAAAAAAATAAAAAGGGATTAGGGGCAACAGCCCCTAAATGGTGTGGGGCAAGACAAAGCAAAGCCCCACGCGGTCTGAAGCTACGCAACTACACTACTTCTGCAAACCCAACTCTCCTCGAGACTTTTGTTACTTTTATCTTCACCTTGTCTCCTTTCTTCGTATTGGGCACAAAGACCACAAATCCCTCTACTCTCGCTATTCCATCGCCTTCTCTCCCTACGTCCTCTATTTCTACTTCGTAGGTCTCTCCAATATTCAAAGGGGCATTCGGCACCCCTCTGTCTCTATTGCTGTATTCCATATTTCAGATCTCCTATTTCTTGGTGCTGCAGAGGCACTTTACTACTACTGCTACACTACGCCTCCACGCCACCTGTTTTACAATTTCTTTTCTGTCTATATAAACTTAAACCTAAATAAACGCAAAAAAGAGAAACTCACCTCGCCGCCCGTGCCATTCTTTCCTTCTCTTCCTTCTTGTTTATCGAGTAGCACTTCGCATTCCTCGCTGCGTTCATTATTTCGTCGGCGAGGCACCGCTCGATGCTCCGCCTGCTCTTGAACGCGCACTTCTGCGACCCGTGCGCGATAAAAAGCAGCGCAAGATCCACTTTTCGCTGCGAGGTCACATCCACTGGCTTGGGCACCAAAATCCCGCCAAAGCGCAGTCGAATCGTCTCTTCCCGCGGTCCCGCGTTCTGAATCGCGTCAACGAGCAGTTGAACCGGGTTCTCTTTTGTCGCCTCGTAAATCAGGTCAAACGCGGTCTTAACGATTTTGTAGGTCTTCAACTTCTTCCCTGTGTTCCGCTCGGTCAGCATCAGTTTGTTGACGAGCCGCTCCACAACGCAGACCTTTGCTTGCTCGAACTGCTGTTTGGCGTGCCTTCCTCCGCTGTGCAGCGCCGAGACCGGCTGGAGGCTTGTGTGCCTCTCGACGCCGATGTCTGCGATTTTCACTTCCGTGATGTCCCATTTCTCAAATATTTTGTCAAACACTTTCCCTTCTTCACTCCCTCTCTGCTCTCTCTTCTCTCCCTTTTCTCTCCCTCTCTTCTCTCCCTTTTCTCTCCCTCTCTTCTCTCCTTCTCTTCTCGCCCTCACTTCACCTAAGCCTTCTCTTCCTCTCTTCTCGCCCTCACTTCACCTAAGTTTACCTAAGCGCCTTCTCCTTTCTGCCCTTCACCAACTCGTGCAGCGAGACATCGGTTACCGCAACGACCTTGAATCGCACGCCCGAGAGGTCGCCGTACGACCTTCCTTTCCGCCCGCCCATTCCAACGATCAGCACCTCGTCGTGCTCGTCGATGAATTTTATCGCACCGTCGCCGGGGCAGAACGCGGTCACCTGCTTTCCGTTCTTGATTAGTTGAACGCGAACGCATTTTCTGATCGCGGAGTTCGGCTGCTTCGCTTCGATCCCGACCTTCTCCAAGACGATCGCCCGTCCCATGTGCGCCCCTTCCAGCGGGTCAGACCTCCTCGCGGTCTTCAACGTCCGCCGAACAAAGTCCGGGCTCTTCCACCTCTGCTCCTTCCGTTTCCTCTTCGCCTTCCTCGCTGCGTAAATCCCTCTTCCCATTCGCACACCTCAAACAAGTATTAGATTGTCTATATTTTGATTTCTCTTTACCAATAACTTTGCTCTTTTTATCTTTTCGCCATTTCGTCCAATCGCAGCACCCTTGTATCTCTTGGAAATCTTCACGCACGCGCAACACTTCTCGTTTTTTGTCAGCAGTTCAACGCTCTTCACACAAGCGGGACGAAGCAGATTTTCTACGAATTCGCTTAAGTCTGAAGAATGCTCTACGACCTCCACAACTTTTCTTAGCCTGTTTTCTACCTTGTTTATGTTAGCCCCGTTCTTCCCAATTGCCAAGCCCATGTCCCCTTTCTTCACCACGAAAGTCACTTTATTCACCTCGTTATCCACCACGCAATCCTTGACTCTTGCACCCGTAAGACTTTCGAATACGCCGATGCACCTAACTCCCTCAGTGTCCAGCTTTACGGTCATTCTTCTCTCTCTTTCCTCTTCTCTTCCACCTTCTACTTACTTACCCGCGACCTTCCTTTCTTAAAGTTTTCCTCGCTCGAGGTAGACAGTAGCCGAGAAATTTCCGACCCGCCTGTCTCGAGAATGCACAAAGAAGCAACAGAAAAAGGCTTCTTGCAGGCAAGTCCGAGTTCGTGGCTGTTCGCGGGATATTCGTAAAAAATAGTCTCTCCGCCACCGTTTTTACTCTGCTCCGCCCCCGTACTCGTACCAGTACCCGTAAATGCCTCTTTTATCTCGGCGGGGCAGTTAGAAGCGTAAATGACAATTTTCGCTCCCGCCTCTGCTCCTGCCCCTGCTCCTGCCCCTGCTCCTGCCCTTGCTCCTGCCCCTGCTCCCACCTTTGCCCTCTCTCTCAGCGATTTCAGCGTCTTCCGCGACCCAAACCGCACTTTACCGCTGCTCACTACTTTCTGCAACTCCCTGTTCACATCCGAGAGTTCAACCGCCTTTTTTCCTGCCCCTAAATTTCCTGCCTTTGCCATTTTCTTTACTTTCCTTACTGCCCTTTTGCCTGCGTGCTCCCGCCTCCGCTCCGCCTCGCCACCAACTCAATCGCACCAGTCCCCAATTTTATCGGCTGGCCCACAATCACATTCTCGGTAACGCCCCGCAACTCGTCCCGCTCGCCGTGCAGAGCAGCTGCCAGGAGGTTGTCTACCGTGACCTCAAAAGCAGCCCTCGAGAGAACCGACGATTTCCCGCCCGCCAACCCGTGCCGTCCGATCGACTTCACCTCTCCCTCCATCGTCATCGCGTCCGCAATCAGCGTTACATGCCGAGCGTCCACATCCAACCCCTGCTCGTCTAAAGTTTCCATCATTTCCTCGATTATCGCGTTGCGAGCCGCTTCAATGCCCAGCACTTCTGCAATCTCAGCGATGTTGTTCGTCGTTGTTCTGCGGAAATCCACACCCGGCACTTCCAGCACCTTCTTCAACGCCGAGCCTTCGGTGTAAATTATGTATTCGCCGTCCGCGTCGTCCTTCCTCACAATCGCCCTTTTTATTCCGTTGATTCCTTTCACTGCCAGCTTGCTTGACACCTTCTCCTCGAGCCTCAGCAGTTCGTGATAAGATTTGGTCTGCACGGGGATTCGCAATCTGCCCGCTCCTGTCTCTTCTATTTCTACTGCGTGCCCCTTCTCATTCGTGCCTGCCTTCGTGCCTGCCTTCGTGCCTGCCTTCGTGCCTGCCTTCGTGCCTGTACTTAAGCCGCTCAGTTTCGCAACTACTTCCTCTCTCCCAATATTCCTTCGCTCCAATTCCCGCTCATTCAGCGAAACCCACACAGACATATCCTCCGGAGAAGCTTCTATTTTGGCAATGTCCTTTATAAAAGTCTCCTCAATTTCCATCGCCAGCTGCACTGCCTTGTTTTTATCGGTCGCGTACTCTCCTGCCAATTTTATCTTCATCGCAGGTGTAGAGGGCTTCTTCCGAGCGTCCACAATCTCAATTATCCGCGGCAGCCCGAGCGTAATGTAAATTGCACCCACGCCCGCGTAGTGAAACGTGCGGAGAGTCATTTGTGTTCCCGGTTCGCCGATTGACTGCGCTGCGACGATTCCGACAGCTTCCCGCGGCTCCACCTTCGCTTCTTCATATTTCGCCTCCACCTTTCGCAAAATCGCATCCAACTTCTCCGCACTCAGTCTTCGCCTCACTGCCCTTAACTTCTCATTTAACTCAGATTTTATCTTCTCCGACAACTGCTCGCAGGCATTCACCCGCGACTTTATCTCCGCGAGTTTTAGCCCTCCCTCCTCTCGCCTGCCCAGCATTTTCAAAATATCCGCTGCGTGTGCCTCCTCAATCCCGGACTCCAAGAGTTCCTCGCGACCAACCGTCAGCTCTGCCACCGTAAAATCGCCTTTTCCATCTTTTAGCAGTTCTGCTATTTCTTCCGCCTCTTCCTTTTTCACCTTACGCCCTCTCCCTACTCCCTTTCCCTTTTCTTCTCCTACTCCCTTTCCCTTTTCTTCTCCTTCTCCCTTTCCCTTTTCCTCTCTTTCTCCCTTTCCCTTTTCCTCTCTTTCTCCCTCTCCTTCTCCCTCGGCATTTCTTCTTTTTCTTTGACTTCTTCTTTTATTATTTCGTCCAAATCCACGACTTTCCCGTACTCGCCCTTTGACGGGTCCGCTCCGTCCTCGCCGTATTTGAACTGCACGACCGTGTCCCTCGTCTCGCGGACTGTCCCGTCCTCCTTTACCTCAAGGTCGAGCAGGGCGTTAATGAGCCGTCGCTGGAAGTAGCCGCTCTGTGAAGTTCGCACCGCGGTGTCCACCAACGCCTCCCGCCCGCCGACTGCGTGAAAAAAGTATTCGGTCGGCGACAAGCCGTCTTTGAAGGACGACCGCACGAACCCGCGAGCCTTTGCACTGCGGTCGCCGGGTTTAAAGTGCGGCAGGGTGCGGTCTTGGTAGCCGCGCCGAATTCGCTCACCCCTGACCGACTGCTGCCCCACGCAAGCTGCCATTTGCGTTAGATTCAGCATCGAGCCACGCGCACCCGACTTTGCCATCAGCACGCCCGCGTTTTCAATCCCCAAGTACCGCCCCGCGATTCCGCCCGCGTCGTCCCTTGCACGACCGAGTTCCTGCATTATCAGGAGTTCCAGCGTCTCCTCCAGCGACCGCCCAGGCAGCGCCTCCAACTCACCCTCCTCGTACGCTTTTATCAACTCGTCGACCTTTCTTTCCGCCGCACGCACCGCTTCTTCTTTTATTTGCCACTGCCCTTCCGCGGGAATGTCCTCCTCGCTTATTCCGAAACTAAAACCTGTCCGCAGGATAAAATTAGTAGCGAGACGCGAATTATTTTTTATAAACTTTTTGGTCGCGTCTTCGCCGAACTGCCTAAAAATCCTGTCGATTATTCTGCCCTTGAACGACCCTACCGCCACCTCGTCGATTACGCCACTCACCAACTCTCCGTCCTTTATTTTTATGTAGCCTTCACGCGTGCAGTTCTCTCGCTCGCAAGCCCGCCTCCACCCAGCCCTCCCTCCCTTCTCAAAGCACTTCTCACACATCATTCCGCGAAATTGCAAGTTCAACCCCTTCGGCAAAATCCTGCTAAATATTTGCTTCCCCGTCCAGTAGCTCGCCGCACTGCCCTCCGCACTGCCCTTCACACTGCCCTCCGTACCGCCCTCCACACTCGCGCCTGCCCCTGCACCTACCTCCGCACCTGCCTCTACACCCGCAGGTTCTCCCAAATCGTCAATTTCTATTTTCTCTAAAATCCCCAACGCCTCCTCCCTCGTAAATTTCTTCTCGCCGTATGTGAGTAAAAAGAGACCTGTAATGTAGTCGTGAATGCCGCCGATGATTGGCTTGCCGAATCTGGGCGAAATTATGTTGTGCTGCACAGCCATCAGAATCTTCGCCTCCGCCCTCGCCTCTTCGGTCTGCAAAACGTGAACATTCATTTCGTCGCCGTCAAAATCCGCGTTGTAGGGTGGACAGTTCCCGGTTAGCAAATTGGAGGCGAAGAAATTGTGGTTTTCCGATTCTGTCGTTAAATCGTAGGCAGTTTCCAAATAGCACTCCTCTACAACCTCTATTTTGTCCCAAACAATGCCGGATTTGCTGAGACCCGCGGTTGCGGTGTTCGTGAATTCCTTGAATTCTGGGAAGTTGTTGGGTGCGGTCGGCTGCTTCGGGAAGCCACGGTGGAGCCAGCCACTAAGAGTCCCTTCCGGGATTCCGACCCGCTCCGCTATTTCTTTCGGCGTTGCTCCCTCTTCCCGCAGCGCCTTCGCAACCTCAAGCTTCCTCGCTCGCTCCTTCACCGCTCGCAACTTCTCGGATAAGTAGAAGTAGGCGTGCCGTGCCCGTTTTTCCTTCGCAGCCGCGTACTCGAACCCAACCTTGCCGTAGAGATTTTGAAGGGTTTCCAACCCGCTGCTCAACTCCACTACGACCGTCTTCGTCACGGTGCCGTCCTTGCGAATGTTCCCGCTCTCTAATTTCGTGCTTGAGACCGCGACACCGAAGTCCTTCAGCAGTCTCGCGAAGTCGTCGGCAAGGGCAAAACCGTTTTCAACGAGCCGTTCTGCTTTGGTTATTTTGAAGACCGGGACTCTAAACCGCTTTTTGCTCCTCGTGCCTGTGAGTGGCGACGAGAGTTCGCTGCCGAGGTAAGCCGCGAGGAAAGCACGCTTAACCGCGAGCGGCACCTCAAAGAGCCACTCCGGCACTCGCACCTCTTTTACAGTCCTGTCGCCAACCGGAACGCCAAGAGCAGCGAGAAGGACGCCAAGCGGCTGCGAGCCAAGTTTGAACCAGTTAGAGACGCCGTTTACGATTTTTCTCTCTCCGCTTTCGAAGCCAAGCAGAGCTAAATCTTCCTTTATCCGCTTTAAATCGCTTATTTCCCCTCTGAAGTAAATTTTGAAGTTTCTGCGGTCTTTGGCGACTTTGACCAAGCCAAGCGTCCCGTCCCCAAAAATATGCCCGACGAGGCGAGCGAGGATTTTAAGCTTTGAGTTGGAGCTTAAGTTTGAATTTGGTTTTGTCTTTGAACCCACTCGTAGAGGAAGCAGCCCCTTATTTTTCAGTGTCGCAACCACGTACTCAGCGTCGGCATTTTCAGGAACGAAGCCTCGCACTTCCTCCTCGGTCAGCAGAACTCTCGGCTCTAAACCCTCCAAATCCTCAACCCCCTCAACCTCTAAACTCGGGAATTCGACCGGGTAGCTCGCAACTTTGTCGCCCTCTCGCAGCTCCCTCGCGGGCAGCACGCCGCGAGCGGTGTAAAACGGGTGGTCTTCCGTAACTCTGAGTTCCCGCCCTTTTTCGGTCTTGAGTTTGTAGCACTTCAGCCCAAACTCCGCGGGATTTATGCAGTGGAACGCTTTTATCCGAGAAGGCACGAGTTCCCTCGTCGCCCAGTCGCAGGTAAGCACGCGCAAATCCCTCCCTCCTCCACCTTCTCCTTCTTCTCCTTCTTCTCCTTCTCCTCTCCCTCTTCCTCCACCCTCCCACAGCCTCTTCAAATCTTCAATCTTTGCCACTCCCCCATCGAGTAGAACTGGCGTGTCCCCAGCAACGCAGACCACAGGGCTCAACCTAAAAGTCTTGCCCGGCATCACACGCACGCGGTGTGCCATAATGCTAACTCTGTGCAGCGAGGGCTGACGGTTGAACAGGACGATGTCGCCGTCTTGGAGGTGTCGCTCTACCCTCCAGCCGACGCCAAGTTCGTCTGCCAACGACTCGTAGTTGCTCTCCGTTACTTTCACCTTTTTTCCGTCCGCCCGCCGCACGTAGTTCGCACCAGGGTGCTTATTCCCCCGCTTCACCGTCTCCTTCATCGCCTCGAGGTTTCGGTCAGTCACAGTAACCGTAATCGTAAGTTCCCTCGCAATCGCTTCAGGCACGCCAACCTCGTCTATTTCAATGTCGGGGTCAGGAGAAATGACGGTTCGAGCCGAGAAATTCACTCGCTTCCCAGAGAGCGAGCCCCTGAACCTGCCCTCCTTCCCTTTCAACCGCTGCTCCATCGTTTTTAGCGGTCTCCCGCTCCTGTGCCTCGCGGGTGGCAGTCCCGCGATTTCGTTGTTGTAGTAGGTGCTTACGTGGTACTGTAAGAGTTCCCAGAGGTCTTCGATTATCAGTTGCGGTGCGCCAGCGTCTCGGTTTTGCGCGAACCGTTGGTTTATCCGAATTATGTCCACCAACTTGTGCGTGAGGTCGTCCTCGCTGCGCTGCCCGCTCTCTAAAGTGATCGTCGGTCGTGCGGTCACAGGCGGGACGGGCAGCACCTTTAGAACCGCCCACTCGGGTCTCGCACTCCTCGCGTCTATTCCAAAGAGCGGCAGGTCGTCGTCGGGAATCTTTTCAAGACGCTCCCGCACATCAGTCGGCATTAACCGCCGCTTCCTCTCCTCCTCGTCGATTTCAATGTAAGTGCAGGGCTTCTCCAATTTTACGACCATTTTCGGCTCGCCACAGAACGGGCAGACGCTCGTCTTCGCCGCCTCCTTGAAGACCTGCTTCACTACCACGTCCACGTCCGCCTGCCGCTCTCTCTGCAGTTCAATTTCGTCTAAAACGCGTTTCCGCTCTTTCTCGCCGAGCAGAACCTTGCCGCACTTCCTGCAAGTCGCACTCAGCATTCGGAAAATCAACTTTGCGTAGCCGATGTGAATAACAGGAGCAGCGAGCTCGATGTGTCCAAAATGCCCCGGGCACTCGCCCATTTTGCCACCACAGGTCTTGCATTTCAGCCCCGGATCGATGACCCCAAGCCGCTGGTTCACCAACCCCATCTCAATCGGAAAGCCGTCCTCGCCGTAAGTGTCTGCAGTTATTATTTTTGAACTACTCATTTTCCGAACCTCCTTCGGCGAGAGCAGCCCGAATTTTACCGCTTTTATCCTCTTCGTCCTCATTTCAACTCAACAACCTCCTCTCCTCAACCCAACTTAACTTCAAACCGCCTCCTCCAATTCCAGCCGCGGAGCAATGCAGAGCACTTTCATCTCGTCCAGCAGCAGCTTGAACGCGTAACTCATCTCCACCGGGTAAATGTCCGTGTCTGCACCGCAGTTCGGGCAGTACACCGTCCCTGTCTTCACATCTTGACTCGCGACCATTCCGCAGTTCCCGCAGACCAGCTCAACCACGCGGTCCGACTCGTCCAAGAGCCTGTCCTTCAGCGAAATCGCGGCGCCGTAGCCGATGAGAACATCCCGCTCCATTTCGCCGAACCGAAGCCCGCCCTCTCTCGCTTTACCCTCAGTCGGCTGCCTCGTTAAAATCTGCACCGGACCCCGCGCGCGGGCGTGCATTTTAGCCGAGACCAAGTGGTACAACTTCTGGTAGTACACAACGCCGACAAAGATCTCCGCCCCACGCTCCGCCCCGATTTTCTCGCCCGTCCGCCCGTCAAACATCACTTCCGCGCCGGTGTGCGAGAAACCCGAACGCACGAGTGCAGCTCTCAACTCCTCTTCAGGCTCGCCGTAAAAAGCAGTTCCGTCAATTTGCCGCCCTTCCAACGCTCCTACTTTCCCGCCGATCATTTCTAAAACGTGCCCGACGGTCATTCGCGAAGGAATCGCGTGCGGGTTTATAATCATATCAGGAATAATTCCGTCCGCGGTGAAAGGCAGGTCTTCAGGCGGCACGATCAACCCAATCACGCCTTTCTGACCGTGCCTTGACGCGAACTTGTCCCCGATTTCGGGGATTTTGTGGTCGCGGACAGCGATTTTCGCCAAACGCCGGTTGCTGCTCGATTCCATCAGCACGACCGAAGTTACAGTCCCCTGCTCGTTAGACCGCGTGCAGACCGAGCTGTCCCGCCGCTCCAAAGGGCTCAAGAGCTCGGTCGTCTCCTCCAAAAACCGCGGCGGGCTCGTCTTCCCGATCAGCACATCGTTCGGCGCCACTGCAACCTCAGAATTTATTATCCCGTCCTCGTCGAGCTGGCTGTACGCCTCCTGACCTCGAACGCCGACCGTCTCCGCGTCCGGCACCTCAAACCTGTCCTCCTCGCCGCCCGGGTACCGCCGCTCCTCTCCTTCGTAGGTTCTGAAAAAATAACTCCGCCCCAGCCCGCGGTCTACAGCCGCGCGATTTAAAATCAGGGCGTCTTCCATATTGTAACCCTCGTAGCTCAAGACTGCGACCACGAAATTCTGCCCCGCCGGTCGCTTGTCGTGCAAAATTAAGTCCGCAGTCCGCGTCTTCACCAACGGCTTCTGCGGGGACTGCAAAAGATGCACTCGGGTGTCGGCGCGGGTCTTGTAGTTCGCAGCAGGAAGCCCCAACGACTGTTTCAGCATCGCACAGCCCATCGTGTTCCGCGGCGAGGAGTTGTGGTCGGGGTAAGGAATTACGCCTGCAACAATGCCCAAAATCAACGACGGGTCGATTTCAAGATGCGTGTACTCGCCCCTCGCTACTGCACCCCCTTCTGCGTCACCTTCCTCTCCCGCCTTCTTTCCCACCTTATTTCCCACCTTCTTTCCCGCCCTCGTCAGGTCCGCCTCCTCCAACGCTACCAGTGCGTTCTCCTCCTCTTCAGCGTCCAAATATTCTACCACCCCCGACTTCACCAAATCCTCAAACACAATCTCGCCGTTTCTCAGCTGTTCAACCTGCGATTCCGTAACCAGCGGTTTTCCGTCCTCAACGACAATTACCGGTCTCCTCGCCCTGCCCCTGTCCGAGTTTATTAAAATGTCCCGCCTGTCCCGGTAGTAGGCGAGGTTCACCTGCCCCGAGATTTCGCCCCTTCTCCTCTTCCGCCTCACCTCCGCTACAAACCTCTCTGGCTCGGTAGAAGAGCCGACAAAGCCGATAAAATCACCGTTCAGGAAGACGCGAGTCCTAACACGAGTTCTTCCCTTCGCTTTTATTTTCGCTGCAGGAGGGACAACGCCGAGTTCGTAGAAAGCAATTTTAAGCCGCTCGTGCTCTTCCTCCGCACCCTCCGCACCCTCCGCACCCTCCGCACCCTCCGCACCAACCGAGATTTCAACCAGCTGCGAAAAATTCTTCACCAACCCGCAGTTCGGACCCTCTGGCGTCTCGGTCGGGCAAATCTTGCCCCACTGCGTCGGGTGCAAGTCCCGCGCCTCAAAATGCGGCTGCGACCTCGAGAGCGGAGAAATTATCCGCCGCAGGTGGCTCGCAGTCGCCAAATAATTCGTCCGCTCCAGCAGTTGCGAGACGCCCGCTCTGCCGCCGACCCAGTTCCCAGTCGCCAGCGCGTGCAAAATCCGCTCGGTCAGGACATCGGACCGAATCGCGGTTGCGACTTTCAGTTCCCGTTTCCGCATTTCTGCACGCTCCAACTGGTACCGCATATCCCGCGTCAATTTCGAGAACGAGACGCGGAAAAGGTCTTCCATCAGGTCGCCCGCGAGTTTCAGCCGCTTGTTCGCGTAGTGGTCCTTGTCGTCCTCGCCCCGCCTGCCCAAATAAAGTTCGTAGCACGCCTCCGCCATTCTGCCGATGAAATGCGCCTTCGCCAAGTGGTCGTCGAGGTGCGGTAGGAAGTAGCGGTCAAAAATATAATTAACGCGTTTCTCCCTGTACTCCTTCGCCTGCGCGGGCACAATTCTGCGACCCAACTTGTTCAACGCCTCCTCTTGCGTGCTCACATCGCTCTCTTCAATGTTCTCGCGAATGTAGCGCTCAATTTGCGGGTCGTCCGAGACCGCCCGCAGAATCTCCTCCTCGCTCTCAAGCCCCAGCGCCCGCAGAAGCGTTACAAACTCAATCTTCTTGGCGACCGCGGGGAACGAGACCTCGAGAATCCCTTTCTTGCTTATTCCCACTTTTATCGGGACGCGGAAGCCGTGTTTAGTCGAGAAGACCTTTGCGACTGGGGATTTACCGCCGTACCGCTCCTCGTAACTCACGAAAATCCGATTCGGTGCGAGGTCTTCAAGCGTGATTATCACGTGCTCCGCCCCGTTCACGATAAAATACCCGCCGGGGTCAAACGGGTCTTCGCCCGCCAGCGCCAGTTCCTCGTCCGAAAGCCCGTAAAGGTTGCAGTTCTTTGACCGCAGCATTATCGGGAGCTCGCCGATTTCAACTGCTTTCTTCTCGCCCACCTCTACAATTTCTGCTTCGCCTGTTTCCGCGTCGCCGTCCTCGTATTTCTTCACTAACTGCATTTCCAAACGAAGCGGTGCAGCGTAGTTCAAGTTCCGCAACCTCGCCTGCGACGGGAAAATTGGTTCGTAAGACCCGTCTGCTTCCCGTGCCTTCGGTCTGCCTACAGTTATTTCACCGAACTTAACGCCAATTTTATACTTTCTCTTGCTCCCCTCCTCTTCTACTTCTACCTCGCTCTCACCCTTTCCCTCGACTGTTTTTTTCTCCTCTCTCTCGTCCGTCTTCTCGCCCTTCCACTCGTCCTCCACTTCGTCCTCGCCGCTGATTGAAGTCCAGGAGTAGGACTGCTCGTCCACGACTTTCTGCATTCCCTTCTCGAGGAAGTAGTTGAACGAGTCGAGCTGGTGCTGCGCTATTTTTTCCCTCGTGAAATATGATTTCGCAACAACATTCCGGTCTAACACTCTGCTCTCTCCCCTTTTACTTTTTCTCTACCTACTTGCTCTACTGCTCCTGCTCTACCCACCTGTTCCACCTTACTTTTTTTCTCCACCCTGCTCTCCACCTTCTCTCCACCCTGCTCTCCACCTTCTCTCCACCCTGCCTTACTC
>Ga0190347_1000424_pt1 | contig 13710 bp, 12 predicted proteins | sample 48721356_MG_FD_161652 | JGI IMG/M metagenome (GOLD analysis project Ga0190347, IMG submission 161652) | Hydrothermal vent microbial mat bacterial communities from Southern Trench, Guaymas Basin, Mexico - 4872-13-5-6_MG | ecosystem: Environmental > Aquatic > Marine > Hydrothermal vents >...
GGCTCGGCTCAAATGTGGTGGTCGTGGAGACGAACCCGAGAAAAGCGTTGGAGGCTGTGATGGACGGCTACCGAGTGATGCCGATGCGGGAGGCGGCGAGAATCGGCGAGCTCTTTGTAACCGCCACTGGCGACACCTCGGTCGTGAGGGGCGAGCACTTCGATCTGATGCGGGACGGTGCGATCCTCGCCAACACGGGTCATTTTAATGTCGAGATAAATGTGGGCGAGTTGGAAGGGCTGGCGGTGGCAAAGAGGGAGGTGAAGGAGAATGTGCTTGAGTACAGGCTGAAGGACGGCAGGAAGTTGTACCTGCTTTCCGAGGGCAGGATTGTGAATCTCGCTGCAGCGTTCGGGCATCCGCCAGAGGTGATGGATATGAGCTTTTCAAATCAGGCGTTGTGCGTGCGACACATTGTGGAAAATTATGGCAAGTTGGGTAAAGAGGTGTACTCGGTGCCGCGGGAAATCGACGAGGAGGTGGCGAGGTTGAAGTTGAAGACGATGGGCGTTGAGGTGGAAGAACTGACTGAGGAGCAGGAGAAATATCTCAGCTCTTGGGACTTGGGGACGAAGTGAAAAATGTGTGAATCAAGAGTGCTGATTGAAAGGGGAGGAGAAGAGGGCGGCAGGGAGTTGCTGATGGAGGATGTGGCAACAGTGGAGGTCAGTGGCGAGGAGATAAAACTGAGGGGAATATTTGGCGAGACAAAAAATGTGACGGGTCGGATAAAAGAGATAAACTTGATGAGCCACACGATTGTGATAAAGTAAACAAGTTTCCGATGATTGCACAAGAAGAGATAAGAGAGGTTTTGGGAGAGTACGATCTGAAGGAGGTGACGGTAGGCGTTCTTGGGTCGCATTCCGCGCTGGACATCTGCAGAGGGGCGAAGGACTTGGGCTTTAGAACCCTTGTTGTCTGCCAGAGGGGGAAGGAGAAAACTTATGACCTCTACTACCGGACGGACCGGGCGGGCAGTTCTACGGGGATCGTGGATCAGACGATAATCTTGGAGAATTTTTCAGACATAACGCAGGAAAAAGTGCTGAAGAAAATGCGTGAAAATAATGTCGTCTTCGTCCCGCACCGCTCCTTTGAGGTGTACGTCGGTTTCGACCGGATCGAGAACGAATTCCTGCTACCCCTCTTCGGCTCCAGAAAAATGCTTCGTGCAGAGGAGCGGGACGCAGAGAGGAACCAGTATTTCTTGATGGAAAAGGGTGGAATTCCGTATCCACGCGTTTATAAAAGCCCCGAGGAAATTGACCGTCTGGTTCTGGTTAAAGCGCCAGAAGCGCAGCGGGAATACGAGCGTGCGTTCTTCTTCGCCGCCTCTCCCGAGGAGTTCCGCCGAAATTCAGAGCAGATGCTTCGCGACGGAAAAATAACCGCGGCGGGGCTAAAGAAAGCGGTGATTGAGGAGTTCGTTCTTGGAGCGCAGTCCAACTTCAACTACTTCTACTCGCTCTTAGACCAGCGGCTCGAACTCCTGGGGATTGACACCAGGCGACAGACTAATCTGGACGGCTTTCTTCACCTTCCCGCACCGCAGCAGTTGGCAGCCCTGAAGCACTTGGATGTCAAAGCCATCGAAGCCGGCCACATCGCCTGCACGGTGAAAGAGTCCCTCCTTGAGCAGATATTTGAGCTGGGAGAAAAATTCGTGAGTGTTGCAAGGGCGGAGTACCCGCCAGGAATTGTCGGTCCCTTCGCTCTGCAGGCTGCCTTCGTTCCCGGTCCTCCGAAGGAGAAAGCGGTCGTCTTTGACATTTCTATGCGAGTGCAGGGCTCCCCTGGAACAATGTTTACGCCTTACTCCGGCTACCTGCACGGGGAATCTCTTTCCGTTGGGAAGCGGGTGGCGATGGAAATCCGGAAAGCCATTCAACTGAACAGGCTGGCGGAGACCGTTACCTGACCTAACTGACGAGACTGTTACCTGACCTAACTGACTAACCTGACTAACCTAAAACCCAACCTTACCTAAAATGATATCACGAAGAGAAATTCATCAGATTCTGAAAGGCTACGCTCGGGAGAGAATAACTGTCGCCACTATCGGGAGTCACACCGCACTCCAAATTCTTAAAGGAGCAAGAGACGAGGGCTTCAAGAATCTGGTGATTTGTAAAAAAGGCACCGAAGAGGTCTACCGGCAGTTCGGCGTGGCTGACGAACTCCTAACCGTCGAGAATTTCACGCAGGTTCTGGAAACGGAGTTTCAGGAGGGTCTGATAAAGAGAAACGCCATTCTTATCCCGCACGGCTCCTTCGTTGAATACCTCTCGCCCGCACGCATTGAGAACGAACTCAAGGTCCCAATCTTCGGGAACAGAGCGGTGCTGAACTGGGAATCTGACCGTGAGAAGGAGCGGGAATGGCTGGTGCGTGCCGACCTGAGGCTCCCGCGGGAGTTCAAGAGCCCTGCTGAAATTGACCTACTAGTAATTGTCAAATTCCCCGGCGCTAAAGGAGGGAAGGGCTACTTCCTCGCGGGGAGTCCTGAAGAGTTTGAGAGGAAGATCAGAAAAATGAAACTGCGAGGAAAGGAAAAATTTACACTTCAAGAATATGTAATTGGAACGAGGTTCTACCCCCACTACTTCTACTCACCACTGACGGAGAGGTTGGAACTCCTCAGCATTGACATCCGCTACGAATCCAACATCGACGGACTCGCCCGACTCTCTTCCCTTCTCGAAGACCTCCACCCTGTCCTCTCTTTTGTAGTCACCGGAAATCTTCCAGTTGTGGTCAGGGAATCGCTCCTGCAGCAAGTCTTGGGAATGGGTCTGCGTGTGGTTAAAGCCTCGCAAGAACTCTTCAGCCCCGGCTTGACAGGTCCTTTCTGCATTGAAACCGTCTGCACCGAGGATTTGGAGTTTGTTGCGTTCGAGATTTCCGCACGAATTGTGGCAGGCACAAACCTCTACATTAACGGCTCCCCTTACTCGCAACTGCTCTACCACGAGCCAATGAGCACCGGCAGGCGAATCTCAAGAGAGATAAAAATCGCACTCAAGCAGGGGCAGCAGGGGTCTCTGGATAAAATTATATTTTGATAAAAAGGACCAAATAAAGATGGCAAAAAAATTAGCGACGCTGGATGTGAACAAATGCATCGGTTGTATGGAATGTATGTTTGCGTGCTCGAGAAGGGTAGGCAGAGGCGGTTTTGACAATTCGGCGATAAGAGTGCGGTCTGCAGGAGGCATAGAAAGGGGTTTTGTAGTCGTCGTCTGCCGTTCCTGCGAGAACCCGCCGTGTGCAAAAGTCTGTCCCACGGGTGCGTTAAGAGTGCGGAAGGAAAAAGGAGGCGGAGGGGGAGTGGTGTTGAATGAGGACAAGTGCATCGGGTGTGGTTTCTGCGTGCAAGCCTGCATTATGGGTGCAATCTTCTGGAGTAGCGAGAAGAACAAGCCAATTGTCTGCAGATATTGCGGAGAATGTGCGGATTATTGCGTGCATAACGCGATTGGACTGGTCGAGGTTTAGGAGGGGAGAAAAAATGTTAATGAAAGAAGGAGAGGGGAGAAGGGTTTTGCACATTGACTTGACGAGGAAGAGGATTAAAATAGAGGAGAGGCGGGATTTGTTTAGGGCGTTTCTGGGTGGTACGGGGGTTGCGATAAATCTGCTGGCAGAGGAGTGTCCGAAGGGGGCGGACCCGCTGAGCGAGGAGAACCCGATAATTTTCGCAGTCGGTCCACTCTCGGCGTTGTACCCCTCGGCGTCCAAGACCGTGGCGATGTTTAAGTCGCCGCTGACTGGGAACTTGGGCGAGAGCCACTGCGGCGGGCGGAGTGCGATGGCGATTCGGCTCGCAGGTTACGGAGCGATTGTAATCAAAGGCTCGAGCGAGATCCCGATGTACCTAACGATACACGGGGACGAAGTGAGGTTCAGAGACGCCTCTTCCCTCAGGGGCATTGACGCAGAGACAGTGGGTAGGATTCTGCGGGAGGTGGAGAAGAAGGGAGCGGGCGCGAGGACGATTATACGGATTGGAAGAGCGGGTGAGCGGCTGGTGCGGTACGCCTGCGCGGTAACCGAGACTTACCGACATTTTGGGCGGCTCGGCTTGGGTGCGGTGATGGGTGCGAAGCGGCTGAAAGCGGTGGTCGTGTCTGCGGAGAAAAGCGTGGAGATCCCGAAGGCGAAGAGGAGCGAATACAAGCGTGTTTACGACGAGATTCAGGAGACGGTGGTCAGGACAGATGCGATGGAAAAATACCACGACCTCGGCACAGCAGGCAAGCTTTACGGTTTGGCAAAGAAAGGAGGAATAGCGTACAAGAACTTGGAGTCTGCGAGTCCGCCGGAGGAGATTGCGAGGGAATTGTCGGGCGAGAACTTTGCAGACCGGTTTCTTGCGAGGCGGATTTCGTGCTCGCACTGTCCTGTGGGCTGTGTTCATCTTGCCGCGCTGCGAGAGCTTTACGAGCCCGGGCATTACTTCAAGACCACCACGATTCCTTACGACAACGAGCCGATTTGGGCAGTTGGATTTATGCTCGGGATGAGGAGTGCGGCTGATTGCCTGCGGCTGATTGACCTGGTTGACACTGAGGGAATGGATGTGATGAGCACTGGCGTGACGCTGGCGTGGGCGACGGAGGCGTACGCGAAGGGGCTGCTGACGAAGGAGCAGACTGAGGGACTGGAGTTCAGGTGGGGCGACGCTCGTCTTTATTCTGAGGCGATAAATAAAATCGTGGAGGGGACGAACGAGTTTTACCGAAATCTGGCGAGGGGTGTAGAACACGCGTCAAGCGTCTACGGCGGGAAAGACTACGCACTCGCATTCGGTGGCAACGAGATGCCTGCATACCACACCGGGCTCGCGTGCTACATAAACAATCTTACGGGAGCGAGGCACAGCCACCTTGACTCCGCGGGCTACGACCTTGACCAGAAGTTGGCGGGAGCGGGAAAAGAAAAAGAACTCGGGCTTGAAGAGGTGGTGAGGGCGTTGTTAAAGGAGGAGGAGTGGCGGCAGGTGCTTTCAAGCCTCGTGGTCTGCTTCTTTGCGAGGAAGGTTTACACCGCGGAGGTGACAGCACGGGCGTTGGACGCGATTGGCGTAGAAGGCTGGACAGCGGAGAAATTAGAAGACCTCGGGCGAGTTATTCATCGTGCAAAGATGGAGTTCAAGTTTCGCGAAGGGTTTAGCCTCGCAGGACTTCGCATTCCGAAGCGGATTTTTGAAGTCCTGACACTGCAGGGGTTCTTGAAGGAGGCGGACTTGAGGAGGGCGATTGAGATTTACGAGAGGATGCTGGTTGGGGGGGAAGGGAGGGAGGCTCCTTAATTTCACGAATGAAATAGAGCGAGCGGCGGGATCGAACTTTATGATCCCCTCCTCCCTCCTCCTCCCTCCTCCTCACAACTTTACAAACACAAGACCTCGTAACTCGTGTTCCGCTGTGCTGTGGGTCTGCCGACCGATTTCACGGCTTTAACAATCTCCGCAACCCTCGCGGGTCTGTGCTCCTTCCCTGCTGCGGTTACGACATTCTCCTCAAGAATCGTGCCGCCGAAGTCGTTCGCACCGAAAAAGAGTGCCAACTTCGCGACTTCAAAGTCCTGCGTGAGCCACGACGCCTGCAGATTTCGGAACGGGTGCAGAACGACCCGCGAAATCGCCAAGACCTGCAAGTACCTCGCTGCCGAGACCGGCTCTTTTACGAGCCCGCAGGCGTGGAGTTCTGTGTTCTGCGGCTGAAAAGTCCAGGGGATGAAAGCGGTGAAGCCGCCTGTTTTTGTCTGCAAGTCGCGTACCCTAAAAAGATGCTCGACAATGTCTTCGTCGCGTTCAAGATGCCCGAACATCATCGTCGCGGTCGTCGGCATTCCAAGCCCGTGTGCAGTCTCCACTATCGAAATCCAGCCGTCTGCACTGACTTTGCCGGGGCTAACCGCCTTCCGGACCCGCTCACTCAGAACCTCCGCTCCTCCGCCGGGCAGTGAGTCAAGCCCCGCCTCTCGCAACCTCTCAAGCGTCTCTCTCACACTCAGCCCCTCGTTCTTCGCGAGGAAATGGATTTCAGGCGGTGAGAGGCTGTGAATCTGAAGTGGGACGCCCGGAAATTCACGCTTTACCGCCGAGAACAGAGCCTCAAACCACTCAATTCCGAGTTCCGGGTTGAGTCCGCCTTGAATTAAAATCTGCGTCGCACCGACTTCAACCGCCTCCCTAACCTTCCTCAAAACCTCCTCTTCACTCAAAACAAACCCCTCTTCTTCGCCCTTTGCGTAAAACGCACAGAACTTGCAGCCTGCTACGCAGCGGTTCGTGTAATTTATGTTCCGGTCAACAACGAAGGTCACGAGCTCTCCGCACCGCACCCGCCGAATTTCGTCCGCAATTCTACCCACAACCGGCAACGGCAACTCAAACAGCCGCAACGCTTCCTCGAAACTCAAATCCCTACCTTCCAAATTCTTCTCCACCAAATCTGCCCACGCCCACTCAGAGCAACCCAAATTCATAACACTTCTCCTCAAACAGTTCAAGCCCCCGCCGTTCCCTCGCACCCAGTCGGTAGGTGAGCGAGTTGAAATACCCACGCAGAAATTCCGCGGGCATTCCAAACTTCTTCTCCGCCTCCCCCACCACCACCTCAACGTGCTTCTCCCCCCACGCCAGCGACTCCAAAACCTTCCTGCTCTCTTCTCCCAACTCCTTCTCCCTCGGCGACGCCGAAATCCCAAAAACCATCGGACAGCCCGTTAATTCCCGCCACTCCGCTCCCAAATCCAACTCTACCCTGTACTTGTTAGTCAGCCTCGCCCGGATCGCCTCGTCGCCGATCACGAGTGCGTGCGTGCCGTGCTTGAGCAGTTCGCCTGCCCTACTTTCATTCACAACCTTCACCTCCCACGCCTCTTCCAACCCCACCTCTCCCAACCCCGCCTCTCCCAACCCCCGCTCCCGCAGAATAATTTTCAGCAGGTTGAGCGAGGTTACTGTCTGGTTCGTCGCAGCGACACAGCCGTTTCTCCACTCTCCTTCAAGCCCTGCCCCCCTTTCAAGCCGCCCCGCCCTCTCGGAAACGACGACCACACTCAAGACCCGCTCTGTTGAGGCGACGCAGAACTCGTAACTCCTCAACTTCTCCTTGTTCTTCAGGTAGTAGAACGAAGGCACGGGTGCGAAATCCACCTCGCCCCGCTCAAGCAGCCCCGCCAACCGCTTCGGCGACGCCTCAACCACCGCCACCCCGTTCTGCTCCAGCCTGTAGTAAGGCAGAAAATTGTTCACGAACCCGAACTTCCCGATTCTTGTCTTCCTGCTCATTTCACGAAAACACCTTCAAAATGTTGTAAAATGTGTCCCTTTCTGCGGGTATTTTGTTCGCGTTCGCGCCCCGCACAAGGCTCAGAATCTTGTTTGTCTGAAGTGCAAGAGGCGTTTTCGCCCCCGCAGAGTGCGTGACCCGCTCCTCGGTAAGCGTGCCGTCCAAATCGTTCGCACCGTAATTTAGAGCGACCTGAGCGAGCCGTTCGCCGAGTGCGACCCAGTACGCCCGCACGCTCTTGAACTTCTGCAGCACAATTCTGGAGACCGCGATCGTCTTGAGCACGTCCACGGGGCTCGTCTTCTCCTCAACCAGCCCTCGTGCTTTGAGCTCCGTGTTCTCGGGGTAAAAAACGAGCGGGACGAAGGAGACAAACCCGCCCGTCTTCTCCTGCAACTGCCAGAGCCGGTAGAGGTGAAGAGCGCGGTGTCTTGGTGTTTCAATGTGCCCGAAGAGCATTGTCGCGTTGCTCTTTATTCCGAGGCGGTGGGCAGTCTCCACCGTCCGAAGCCACTCCTCGGCTGTTACTTTCTGCGGGCTCGGGCAAATGACCGCCCGAATTTCGTCGTCAAGAATCTCCGCACCACCGCCGGGCATTGCTCGCAGTCCCGCGTCCCTCAACCGTCCGAGCACTTCCGCAACGCTCGTCCCCTCGTGCTGCGAGAGAAAATGAATTTCAGTCGCGGTCAAGGCTTTTACGACAACCTCTGGAAACCGACGTTTTATCTGCCCGAAAATCCGCTCGAAGTATTCTACGCTTATTTCAGGGTTGAGTGCGCCGACGATGTGAAGTTCCGTAGCACCCTTTTTTACAGCCTCCGCAGCCTTCTCAAGCACCTCCGCAGCGCTCATAAAATACGCGTCACTCTCTTCAGCGTCGCGGTAAAAGGCGCAGAGCGGACACTTCGAGACGCAAATGTTCGTGTAATTTATGTGTCGGTTAACGACGAAAGTCACGATGTTTCCGTTCCTGCGGTTGACGGAATCTGCCCGCTCCCCGAGCTCGTGGACGCCCAGTTCAAAGAGTGCTTCAATCTTCCTCGGCTTCCACTCGTCCATTTTTATATTCTCGCCCAGTTATATTTTCGCCCAGTACCATAATATCTTAAAAGTTTGTAACCGTCTAAAAAATGAGCACTGACCTAATAAAAGACTTCCTGAGGAAGCAGAATGTTTTTGCAGTCGTTGGCGTCTCGAGAGACCCTGCGAAATACGGGCATCAGGTCTACAAAGACCTGAAAGAAGCGGGTTACGCAGTTTACGCAGTGAACCCGAACATTGACGAAGTCTTGGGCGACCGCTGCTACCACTCGCTGGGCGAACTGCCAGAAAGACCTGATGTTGTAGACACCGTAGTCCCGCCAGCGGTAACGGAAAAGGTAGTTGAGGAGTGCAAGGAATTAGGCGTAGAGCGAGTGTGGATGCAGCCCGGTTCTGAATCCGAGCGAGCGATAAATTTCTGCACTCGAAACCGCATAAAAGTGGTGCAGAATGTCTGTGTGATGGTGAAGAGGAAAGCGGCAGCAGCGAACAAAATAGAAACCCTTTAAATACGCAGACAACAAAAGTGCAAAATAGAGGGAAAAGGAAGGGAAGATGGAAGAGCTAAAAAAAGGCGGGATTTTTGAGATCTCGGACTTGAAAAATGTGCGGATTAGCATTGGGGAAATAGTGGAAGCAGGAGAGAAAGAGGGGAGAGCGGGTGAGAGAGAAGGGGAAGAGAGGGAGCCGATGGGACCGCACCCGATGCCGAGGATTGCCACGCTTCGAGACTGGGATTTCAAACTTCTGAACCGCTACAAGCCGTTTTACGCACCGCTTTGCGATATGTGTTGCTTATGTACCTACGGCAAATGTGACCTCACGGGGAACAAGAAGGGCGCCTGCGGAATTCGGATGGACGCACAGCACGGGAGAATTGTTCTGCTTGCTTGTTTGGTGGGTTGTAGTGCGCACTGCGGGCACGGGCGGCACCTGCTGCACGATATGATAAAAAAGTTTGGGAGGGATGTGCCGATAGATTTTGGGCCTGAGGTGGACATTGAAGCGCCGCTTACGAGGCTGGTCTGCGGCATAAAACCGCGCACGATCGGCGACTACGAGAAAGTCTTCAACTACATCGAAGAGCAGATCGTCCAGTTGGCGGACGCTCTCCACACCGGTCAGGAAGGTTCGTACTTAGACTTCGAGTCGAAGGCGCTGCATATGGGAATGCTGGATTCGCTGAACAAGGAGGCGGCGGACATTATTCAGATCGCGTGCTACAAAATGCCGTCGGGTTTTACGGGAGTGGGCGACGGACCTGATGTTCCGCTCGTGGATGTCGGAATCGGGACGATTGAGACTGAGAAGCCCGTAATTATCGTGATTGGACACAACGTCCCGCCGGCTGCGGACATCGGCGACTACCTGACCGAGAAGGGGCTTGAGGAGGTGGTTGAGCTGGGGGGAATCTGCTGCACCTCAATAGACACGACGCGGGTCTACAAGAAGGCGAAAATTGCGTCTGCGCTTGGACGGCAGCTGCGTGTGCTGCGGGCAGGGATTGCGGATGTTGTGGTGGTGGACGAGCAGTGCATTCGTGCGGACGTTTTAGAACTCTGTCAGAAGACACACTCGCCTCTGATCGCAACGAACGACAAGGCGATGCACGGGCTGGTGGACCGCACTGACGACGATCCTGACAAAATCGTTGCGGATTTGGTGAGCGAGCGCGTTCCGGGGGTCGTAATTCTCGAGCCCGACCAAGTGGGCGAGGTCGCGGTGCGGACGGCGTTGGAGATGGACAGGAAGCGGAGGAAGTTGAGTTTTATTTTGACCGATGCGGAATTTAAACACTGGGTGGGTGAGTGCATTCAGTGTGGCGGCTGCACGCTTGCTTGTCCGAACGGGCTTCGGATCGGCGAGGCGAACAAGAGCGCCGCGGCGTTAGGAGACACGAAGCCGCTTGCGGACTTGTTTGACCTCTGCGTCGGCTGCGGGCGGTGCGAGCAGGTCTGCAAGAAGCACATTCCGATTGTGGATGTGATAACGAAAGCAGCTTACCCGCAGGTAAAAGCCGAGAAAGGAAGGATGCGAATTGGGAGAGGTCCTGTCTGGGACAGCGAGATAAGAGAAGTGGGCGCTCCGATTGTCTTGGGCACGATTCCGGGAATTATCGCTCCAATCGGCTGCGGAAACTACCCCAACGGGACGAAGGACGCCTGGCTCATCGTGAAAGAGTTCGCAGAGCGGAACTACATCGTCACGCTGACCGGCTGTATGGCAATTGACGCTGCGCTCTGGAAGGACGAAGACGGGAAGACGCTCTACGAGCAGCACCACGGCGGGTTCGACGCAGGCGGTGTCCTCAACATCGGCTCCTGCGTCTCGAACGCACACATTCACGACGCTGCGATAAAAGTAGCGAGCATCTTCGCGGGCAGACCGCTGCGAGGGAACTACGAGGAGATCGCAGATTACATTCTGAGCCGCGTGGGGGCGTGCGGTGTCGCGTGGGGTGCAATGTCGCAGAAGGCGGCGTCAATCGCAACCGGTTTTAATCGGTTGGGCGTTCCCGCTGTCGTCGGTCCGCACGGTGCAAAATACAGGCGGGCGTTCCTCGGTCGCGCGGACAGGAGCGAAGATTGGAGGATAATTGACGCTACTGACGGGTCGGAGGTTTTCGTAGAGCCGGGTCCGCAGCACTTGCTCGTGGCTTGCGAGACGGTGGAGGAGGCGTTGCCGATGATCGCGAAACTCTGCTTCCGTCCCTCGGACACCGACCGCGGTCGTTCGATAAAACTGACGCACTACATTGACTTGAGCCAGAAGTACTTGAGTGCGTACCCGCCGGACTGGCACCTCTTCGTCAGGACTGCGAGCGACCTGCCGATCGCGGCGAAGGGCGAGTTGCTGAAGAAGTTAGAGGACGAGCAGGGCTGGGTGGTTGACTGGAAGACGAAGAAGATAAAAGAGGGTCCGATTCGCGGCTACAACCCCTCGTTTAACCCCACGAATTTGGAGCGGCTGGTGCGGGGGAGGGGGAAAGGAAAGAAGTAAAAGAGGAGGAGAAGGGGGAAGGAGTAGGAGGAGTAGGAGGAGTAGAAGGAGTAGAAGGAGAAAGGAGAAGAGGAGAGGAGAGAAAATGGGAGTAGAAATACCGTTTGATGTGGCGAATATCCCGGGTCCTGAAGTGGGAGAGGTTGTAGCGCCGGAGGTGATTGGGAGTTTCATTTCGAGTGCGAAGCGACCGCTGCTCGTGGTTGGCTCGGAGATTTTGAGAGACGAGTTCTTTGTAGAGACCGCGATGGAACTGGCGAAAAAGGGGATTCCCATCGCAGCGACAGGACACAGCCTCCGCGGCTTCGTGGAGAAGGGCTACGGCGAGAAAGTGAGCTACTACAACCTGCACGAGCTCACCAACTGTCTGCGAGACCCGAGCTGGCGGGGGTTGGACGGAACAGGGAACTACGACTTCGTGATATTTTTAGGGATTGTTTACTACTACGCGTCGCAGATGCTCTCGTGCCTGAAGAACTTTGCGACCGACCCGCTGGTTCGTGTGGTCTCGATCGACAGGTACTACCACCCGCAGGCGAGGATGAGTTTTGCGAATGTCTCTGCGAGGGACGGGGAGGAAGAGGAGTACAAGGAGATGCTGCTGAGACTGGCGGAGAGCATAAAGAGGTGACTTGTGAAGAGAAGTGAAGAGGAAAATACTGCAGGTCGCTCTCGATGTGCTTGAGTTGGAGAGAGCGGTGGAAATCGGTAGGGAGTGCGTAGAAGCGGGTGCGGACTGGTTAGAGGCGGGAACGCCGTTGATAAAGAGCGAGGGAATGCAAGCAGTGAGGGCGTTGAACGAGGCTTTCGTTGGCTCGGGTGCAGGAGGAGGTGCGGGTGGAGGTGCAGGTGTGAAAATGAGAGGGGGTGTGAAAATAGTTGCGGATATGAAGACGACGGACACGGGAGCGGTGGAAGTGGAGATGGCGGCGAAGTCAGGGGCTTCGGTGGTCTCGCTTCTCGCACTCGCGGACGACGCGGTCATTGAGGAGGCGGTGAAGTCTGCTCGTAAATACGGCGTTGAAATTATGGCGGATTTAATGAACGCTGTGGAGCCTGTGGCGCGGGCGAAGGAACTGGCGGCGAAGGGCGTGGATTTCATCTGCGTGCACGTCGGAATTGACCAGCAGATGCGTGGAATGGACGCGTTGAGCCTGCTGAAAGAGGTCGCGGCTGCGGTGGTGAGCACGAGCACGCCGAGTCCGAGCACGCAGTTGGCGGTGGCGGGAGGTGTGGACGCGGAGACGGCGGCGGAAGCGGTGCGTTTGGGTGCCGATGTTGTTATTGTTGGAGGGAATATAATTCGGTCTGCGAATGTGCGAGAAGCGACGAAGAAAATAAGAGAAGGCTTAGATTTGGGAGCGGAGGCGGGAAAAGATTTGGGAGCGGAGGTGGGAAAAGATTTGGGAGAGGGGGGGAAGGAAGAAAAAACGAGGGACGACCAGATTTTTGAGTTACTTTCGCAGGTCTCCACAGCGAACATCTCGGATGCGATGCACCGCAAGGGCGTGATGCGGGGCATAAAACCGGTCTTCGAAGTCGGAGGAGAGGGGGGCGAGGGCGAGGGCGAGGGTGCAGGTGCAAAACTCGTGGGAAAAGCGGTAACAGTGCAGACATTTGAGGGCGACTGGGCAAAGCCTGTTGAGGCGACGGACGTAGCGGCGGCGGGCGAGGTAATCGTAGTTTACGCAGGCTCTAAGGAGGTGGCTGTTTGGGGCGAACTCGCGTCGTGGAGCTGCAAGCAGAAAGGGATTGCGGGCGTTGTTGTTGACGGTGCAGTGCGGGATGTGGCGGAGATTCGCGGGTTGGGGTTTCCTGTTTTCGCTAAATTCGTGGTCCCGAACGCAGGCGAGCCGAAGGGGTTCGGAGAAATAAACGCAGAGATAAACTGCGGCGGCGAGGAGGTGCGGAACGGGGACTGGGTCGTAGGCGACAGGGACGGCGTTGTGGTCGTTCCAAAAGAGCAGGCGTACGAAATCGCACGGCGGGCGAAGGAGGTCTGGAAGAGCGAGGAGCGGGTAAGGGCGGAGATAAAACGCGGGAAGACGCTCTCGCAGGTGCTGGAGTTGTGTAAGTGGGAGAAGAGATTTAGTGTTTAGTCTTTAAACTTTAGTATTTAACTTCGCAGAATATTTTGTAACTAAAATGAGCGAGCCAATTACGAGGCGGAAAATCCTCGTGGACTACCGAATCAGGGCAGCGAGGTGCGAGAACTGCGGTCGCGTCTACTTCCCGCCGAAGTCGTTCTGCGACCTTGAGGGCAGACGAAGCAGAATGCACCCGGCAGACCACTTCTACGAGAAAGGCACGCTCCTGTCCTGCAGCCTCGTCCGCGGACCCACGAAAAAGTTCGGCTACCTGCAAT
>Ga0190347_1000426_pt1 | contig 13674 bp, 13 predicted proteins | sample 48721356_MG_FD_161652 | JGI IMG/M metagenome (GOLD analysis project Ga0190347, IMG submission 161652) | Hydrothermal vent microbial mat bacterial communities from Southern Trench, Guaymas Basin, Mexico - 4872-13-5-6_MG | ecosystem: Environmental > Aquatic > Marine > Hydrothermal vents >...
GGGGAGGGAAAGGTAGAGGGAGCGGGGGAGGGAAAGGTAGAGGGAGCGGGCGAGGAGGGGGTGCGTCTGCTTGAGGTTAACGCAACGCCGTCGGGGAGGGGGATAAAAATTGCCTGCGGTGTTGATGTTTCGGAGAAGGTTGTTGGGCTTTTGTTTTAACTTTTATTTTAAGATTTTAAATATTCTCTCAGCACGACCGTTGCGTACGAGCCTTTGGGCAAGAAGAAGTTCAACCGCACCTTCTTCCGACCGGGATTCAACTCGTCCTCACTAATTCCGTCACTGCACAACCTCACCTTCACAGGAACCAGCACCGCCCTTCTCGTGCCTTTTGAACTCATTTCAGGGAATTTGTGAATGAAAAAATCAGACAACTCACACCCCTCCTCTTCCAACACAGCCCTCTCGATTTCGCCCGCCTCCCCTCCCGCGAACTCGGTCTCGTAGCCAAAGAGAGGAGCAGTAACGAACGCCCGACCACGCTTTACCAGCCTGTTCACAGCCTCTACCTTCTCTTCGGTAACTCGCTCCGCCCTTTCAAGTTCGCTGCGAAAGCAGACAAAGTCGCCGACCAGAGCCTCGTTGAACGGCAAGCCCTGCCTCTTCCGACGGCTCAGGACGAGGTTGAAGAGGTAGGCTTGGTAAGCGTGAACAAAGAGTTTCTGCAGGTTCTTCGGAAAGACCGAGAAAGCAGACCTGAAATCCGCCTCGTTCAGGCTCTCTTTTCCACCCCTCACGAGTTCGTTCAGCATCGCCTTCTCGTGCCGCAGAAAAGCCGGCATTTTTTTCAACCCCGCTTTCAGCCCCTCCAGTCCCCCCTCCCCTCCTTTCTCTTCCAGTCTGCAGAGCCGTCTTGCTTGCTTCGCGTCCTCAGTCTCGTCAGGGAAAATGTCTGAAATGTAACACAGCACCGCCTCTTTTATTTCACCTCTTGTCAGACGCTTCCCGATTAGATGCGTTAGTGGGCGGTTTAGGCCGAAACGCTGAACGCCAAAGAAATTCGGCACCCCGCCAGCCGCCTCTATTTCGGCTGTCGTTGCCTCGATCTTCCTCTTTACCTCGCTCTCACCTCCTCCCTCTCCTTCCCCTCCTCCCTCGCCTCCTCCTCCCTCCACGCCACGCACAAGAATCTCAAACTCGTTTCCGCGGAGGTCGCCCAAATGAACCGCCTTCTTCGACCTTCCTAATTTTCTCAGACTCACTCCCTTTATCTTCACTCGCTCCACCTCCCGCTCGCCAATTCCCTCTCCCCAAATGCTTATTCTCTGCGTCGTAACTGCGAACTTATCTTTAGTGCCTGCGAACCCGATTCGGTTCTTGCTGACCCGCAGCCGTCGAGAAATCTCTCTTACCACCCCGTAAGTGTCCCAGTTCTCCTTCGTCAATTCTAAAATCAAGTATTTTCCCTCCTCTCTCTTCTCTCTCTCGTCCTTCTTCTCTCTCTCGTCCCTCTTCTCTCTCTCGTCCCTCTCCTCTCTCTCGTCCCTCTCCTCTCTCGCAGTAACTTCACGAACGACGAAGTCAGAGGGTCTTGTTTTTATAAACCCGCCAATTCCTTCAGTTTTTGTACCGTAGTACCAGATGCCTATTCGCTTTTCGGATTCCGGGCTTTCCTTTAGGCTCATTCTCTTTCTTTTTTAGAAATCCTTTCCTAAACACAACTTAAACACAACTTAACAAAATGCCTCTTAAAGTCGTCGTTTTGGTGGGGGTGTTTGTGCTAGTAGCGGTTTCTTTCTGTGGCTGGTACTACAGCCTCCCCACCGGGACCGACATTCTCTTTCTTGACAAAAATGTCTTGACAGTGGTTTTAGACGAAATTCCAGAGACCCGAGAAGAGGCTGTGTCGGTGGCAGAGGAGCGAATTCTTAACGAGACGGGCGTTTCAAGACGCAGTTTTGACCGCTACTTCAGGCTGCTCGTCTCTAACCGCACCGAATTTCAGTGGCGACTCGTCTTTAATGTGACGGCTGCGGGCAGCCCCACCAACCTTAACTCCAACCTTACCGTTCTTTTGGTGAAGAAAATGCTTCCTGAGGAGGGCTTCGGCGTCGCAGACAAATTTCTCGTGGCTCTGCTTGGAAGCGAGTATTTTAACGCACACTTCACACGAAGGTCCTTCGACTCGAACTCGAAGGCCGCTGGCGGAACCGCCTACTACTCCTACCTGCACAACTCCACTGAAATTGAACTCTCCTTCTGGGTTAGGCTCGGAAACGACAGGAGCGTAACTGGGCAGCACACGGTCAGCACGCCGCAGGAAATTACGGTAACCGCGGAGCAGGCGAAAGAAATTGCAAGGGAGAAAGGGTTGGGGTTAGAGCAGGGGCGTAAAGACCCGCTCTCTGCTGCTCCTGTTCTTGTTGGAGGGGTAGGCGGTAGAGCAGGCGGCTGGGCGGTCTGCTGGCGTGTCGTCTGGCAGCACACCCCAACCGAGCAGGACTACGAGAACCGGACACTCTACGGGCTTGACATTCACTGCACCACTGGCGAGGTAGTGGGCGAGCACAGGTTTGTCCGACCACCGCCCCCTGCACCCGCACCGCCTCCGCCCGTTCGGACTGCTCAAATCTTGACCCTCGTTGAGAGGCTGGGTTTTGAAGAAGTGGAGGACGGTGCAGTAATTCAGGTGAATGTCCAGAACAGTGCAGGCGAGAAGTTCTTCGTTGTCCGAACTTTCGGAAGAACGGTGGTAAAAGAGGGGGAGCCCGAGAATGCCGACGCAGACCTCACGCTGCGGGTAGACTACGACCTCCTCCTAAACGCACTCAAGAGCGAGGACGTGGCGGGCTACCTGCAGAACCACGCAACCAGCAGTGACATTTCCGTTGAACTTCACAAGAGCAAGGTTCTACTCCAGAAGAAGGGCTACCTGCGTTTGTACGAGCGGCTGAAGGGCGGCTGAAGGGCGGCTGAAGGGCGGCTGAAGGGCTAAAGACGGTTAATCTTTTTCAGCCTAAAATCCGCTCGCACACCTCAAGGTAAACCTCCAAGAGGTCGCCTTTCCCTTGCCTGAACACGTCTTTGTCCAGGCTAATTATTTCTTTCCTGCTCTCGTACGCCTCCTTCTCCCAGAACCTGCAGACATCCGGCGTGCCTACCTCGTCCGCAAGAATTATTTCCCCTCTCGCACTGCTCGCACTCCTACTACTCGTGCTCCTTCGTCTGCCGTACTCCAGCTTAAAATCAGCCAGCAGAATTCCCCTTTGAGCCAAGTAAGACTGCATTATTTCTCCGACCCTTCTCGTCTCCCGTTTTACCACCTCCACCTCCTTCTCGTCCAACCAACCCCGCGCCAGAATTTCCGCCTCTCTAACCGGTCGGTCAACAGGCTCGAATTTTGTCGTGAACTCCACAAAGCTCTTAGTTAGCGGCAGCCCCTCCTTTTTTCCTTTTTTTCCCACCCCTTGTGCAATAAACTCGCTACCCACTTCCAGCTCGCCGCTTTTACACCTTCTCCAAAGCGACCCGTACAAGAAGTTCCGAGCAATCACCTCCACCGGCAAAAGTTCCACCTCCTCCGCCACTAACTCGTTCGGCGGCACGAACTCCTTGAAGTGCGTTTTCACACCCGCAGCCTCCAGCAGCTCAAACCAAAAGCAGGACAATTTGCAGCAGACTGCCCCTTTACCCGCGTACTCCGCTTTCTTCTCGCCGTCAAACGCGGTAACTCGGTCGGTAAACACGAAGACAAGGTCGCCGTCTGGTCGTCGGTAAATGTCCTTTGCTTTTCCGCTCCTTATGTATTCTGCTTTTTGCATTTTTATGTATTTTACTTTTTGCAGCTTGCTGTTTGCATATCTTTTATTCTTCAAGATTTGTGAAATTAAAATTAAAGGAAAGAGAGGGAGAAGGAGAAGGGGGAGAGGAAAAGGGGAAGAGAGGAAATGGGGGAGAGAGGAAATGGGGATTGAAGGAGAAGGAGGAGAAGGAGAGAGGAAATGGGGATTGAGACGAGGGTAGTTGTGGTCTCGCCGGACTCGGCGGTGACGCCAGATCAGGTGAAGAGCAAGATTTTGGCGACGCTTAGTGAAGACGCGAGCACGAGCACGAGCACGAGCACGAGCACGAGCGGTCCGAGCCCAGGCGTTGAAGTGAAAGAGACTTGCTTTGGGATTTTGGTGGAGGGGGAAGCAGAGCGGGTGCGGGAGTTGGTGGAGGAGGTGCGGAAACTGGACGAGAACGGGATTTTCTCGAAGCCACGCGGGTTTCCAATCGCCGACCCACGAGTCTGCCGGGCGACGAGACGGGGCGGACCGAGACCTGGTTTTCACCAGTTGGAACTTGAGAGCGAACTGCTGCCCGCTGTAAGAAGAGCGCTGGATAACCTAACTACAAAACACCTAACTACAGAACAGCGAACTAAAACTAAAAGGTGAGAGGGGAGAGAGAAAGAGAGAAAAAGAAGAGAGAAAATGCAAGTAGGAGAAGCGTTAGTTGGAGAGGGGGCGGAGGTTGCGCACATTGACTTGCTGGTTGGCGAGAAGAACGGACCTGTGGGAACGGCGTTTACGAACGCGATGAGCCAAATGTCGGCAGGGCACACGCCGATCTTTGCGGTGATTCGACCGAACCTGCCGGTTAAGCCGTCTACTCTGATTGTGCCGAAGGTGACAGTGCGGAATATGAAAGAGGCGGAGCGGATTTTTGGACCCGCCCAGAGTGCGGTTGCGAAGGCGGTCGCGGACTCGGTTGAGGAGGGTGTGATTCCGAAGGAGAAGGCGGAGGAGCTGGTGGTGATTGTGAGCGTTTTTTTGCACCCGCAGGCTGCGGACTACAACAAAATCTACAGGTTCAACTACGGTGCTGCGAAGTTGGCGGTAAAGCGAGCGATGACAGGCTTCCCTGACATCAAGAAGGTGCTTTACGAGAAGGACAGGTCGCGGCACCCTGCGCTGGGGCTGAAGGTGACGAAGTTGTGGGATCCCCCGTATTTGCAGGTCGCTCTTGACATTCCGAGCTGGAAGCAGATGGAGCGGGTGGTGAGCGAACTGCCGCAGAACGACCACCTCATCATTGAGGCGGGCACGCCGCTGATAAAACGGTACGGGGTAGAGATTGTGGGTCGAATAAAAGAGATAAAGCCCGAGACTTTCGTTGTTGCGGACTTGAAGACGCTGGACACTGGGAATTTGGAGGCGAGAATGGTCTCGGACGCGGGCGCGGACGCGGTGGTGATTTCTGGGCTTGCTCCGCTCCAAACAATCGAGAAAGCGGTTGCAGAGGCGAGGAAGACCGGGATTTACGCCTGCTTGGATATGCTGAACGTTGCGAGCCCGTTGGAGTTGCTTGAAAAGTTGAGCAGTGGCGAGGAAGGGGCCAGTGGTGGCTCAATTAGTGGTGGCTCAATTAGTGGTGGCTCAATTCCGGATGTGGTGGAACTGCACCGTGCGATCGATGTGGAGCAGGCGGAGAGGCACGCGTGGGGAAACATCGCGGAGTTAAAACGAATTGGGCGAGGGGGTAGCAGTGGTAGCAGTGGTAGCAGTGGCGGTAAAATGTTGGTCGCGGTTGCTGGCGGGATTCGCGAAGAGAACGCAGCAGAAGCGTTAAAAGGCGGTGCGGACATTCTAATCGTCGGTCGCGGAATAACGAATTCACGCGATGTAGAGGCAGTGGCGAGGAGGTTTCTGCGGTTAATGAAGGAGGAGATCGACCAGTACCGGGTGATGACGGATTTCTAATCTGGTTTTCACGAACAACCCTAAACGAACAACCCTAAGAGAAAGTTTTTTCTTTAACAAAATTGGAAAGGGGGAAGTTATGCCGGAGATAATTGAGGGCGTGAGCCCGACGAGGATGGAATTGCTGAAACTGGGCAGGCGAGAGAAGTTGGCGGAGAAGGGGCACGACCTGCTGCGAGAGAAGCGGGACGCACTTATTTCTGAATTCTTGGATGTGATCAGCGAGGTGCGGGACGCGAGGCGGGAGGTTGAGGAGGAGTTAAAGGAGGCGTTCGGCTTTTTGGTCGCTGCTCAGGCTCGGTTGGGCGTAGAGCAGGTTCGGCAGTTGTCGCTGATGACGGGACGCGAAATTGGGCTGAATTTCTCCTCTCGCAGCATAATGGGCGTGCAGGTGCCGATTCTGAAGTCGGAGTCGGGTGGTGCTGCCGGTGGTGCTGCCGGTGGTGCTGTGGGTGGTAAGTTGAAGTTGGCGAGGAGAGTTACCGAGCGGGGCTACGGGTTCGTGGACTCGTCGGCTGCAGTGGACAGGAGTGCGAGTAGCTTTGAGGTGGCGTTGGAGAAGTTAATAAAACTTGCAGAACTCGAGGAGGCGGTTCGGAATCTTGCGGGCGAGGTGGAGAAGACGAAGCGGCGGGTGAACGCACTTGAATACATTTTGATTCCTCGGTTGAAGGCGACGCGGAAGTACATTCGGATGCGGCTGGAGGAGATGGAGCGAGAGAACTTCGTACGGCTGAAGAAGATAAAAGCGATTTTGGATAAGTGACATTGAATGCCTCTCTTCTTTTCATTTCTCCAACCCTACCCCCCCTACCCTAACCCCCCCGTCGGTCTGCAAATATTCAGCAGCCCCCCGACCAAAGCAGCGAGCACAATCGGGTAGAAGACTGCGGAAATCCCGTAACTGTCGCTCACCAGACCCAGAATCAGACGAGAGGTAGAGCCGAAGCCGAAGCCCGCGAACATCAGCAGTCCGAACGCTACGCCCTGCCTCGACCGCGGGACTTCCTTGCTTATCCTTGAAATTATCGCAGGCAGAACGGTCGGGAAAATCAAGCCCGCGAGTGCCAACGCCAGAACCGCCCCAAACAGCGGCAGGAACGGCACGACGAAGAAGAACGGAGCGGTCAGGAAGAAGCCAAAAGCCATCACCCGCCGCTCGCCCACGAGGTCCGAGAAATGCCCGCCTGCAAATTTCCCGACCGCTCCGCCTGCTGTAAAGACGCAGGTCAGCACCACCGCAAGCGCGGGGCTCACCCCCAGCGCCTCGTTAAAGAAAATCGGAATGAAAGTCAGCGACCCGCCCACGACAAACCCAAACAACCCCTCAATTAAGTAAATCCTCCGCAGCGAGCCCGTGCTTGCAATTTGCCGAAGGAAAACCGTTAATTTTGTTCTTCCTCCCTCCTCCGTCGGCTTGTGGTTGTGTGAGCGTGAGAGTGAGTGAGCGTGAGAGAGTGAGTGAGAGAGTGAGCGTGAGTGAGAGAGTGAGCGTGAGAGGAGCAGAATTGCGAAGAAGGCGGTGGGAAACGCCCAAAACAAGTAAACGAACCGCCAGCCCGCGTAAAGACAGACCAAGCCCGCCACTAACGGCGTTACTGCAAGCCCCAGGCTCGCTCCTGTCTCGTGCACGCCAAAGGCTCTGCCTCGTCTGGTCTTTACGGATTTCGCGATGTAAGAGAGAGTAGAGGGGTGGTAAAGACTGAGGCAGAATCCCATAACGACAAAAATGAGGGTAAGCGAGAGAAAATCGTGTGAAACGAAGAGCAGAGCAGAGAGAACGGCGGCAAAGAATAAGCCCAGACTCACCAGCCTTAGTCCGTCAAACCTGTCCGAGAGCAGCCCAGAAAAGATGCTCCCCAACCCAATCGCAGCCGCGAACGCAAACGAGAGCACGCCCACCGCGGTGTTCGTCAGACAAAACTCCTGCTTCACCAACGGCGAGAGTGCAGGCAGCGTCGTCGCCAAAATGTGCATTAAGCCGTGCAACGCAACCAGAGGCAGAAGCGCGGGTGCAGGGTGTAGAACCGTAGGCGTAGGTGCAAGTGCTTGTGCAGGTTGCGTGTTCTTTGCTCTTTTCATCTTAATTAAGAATCTTTATTTAAATACAAAATTTATTTTTTAGTAAAAAGTAAAAAATAATCGGTGAAGAAAAGATGAGCGAAGTGATGCAAGAAGTGTTGGATTCGCTGGCGAAAATAGGGAAGCAGTGGGACCTGGGCGAGTCGGTGGGGCGTGTCTGGGGCTTCTTACTCTTCAAGTCCTGCCCCGTAACGCAGCGTGAAATTGTAGAAGGCACGGGCTACAGCAGGGGACTGGTCAGTCGGAGTCTGCGGGAATTGAAGCGGGGACCGACGATTGAGGAGAGAAGGGAGGGAAGAGAGACCCTTTATTCGGTTAACACCTCGCTGACAGAGAGTTTTGGCGAACTCTTGAAGCGATTTCTCGCGGGGAACATAAAGCCAATGATCGAACTGCTCTCCGCGAGTCTGTCCAAAATAGAGGATGCAAAAGTGAGGGAGACTTTTCTCGTGCTCTTACACGAATACAGGAAAATGAACCTCGCGGTTCTGCTCTTCTCGAAGATAATGAACGAGATAAATGCGATGCCTGGGAATGTTGAGATGGAGAAACTAAACGAAGAGTCAGAGAGGATTTCAATAAAAATAAAAATAGAAAGCGATTTAGCAAACGGAATTTAGCAAAAGGAGGAAGTAAGAAATGGGAAAAAATGCAGTGGTAAAACCGGTATTTCCAGAAGTCTGCCTTCTTGGCACGGTATTTTTTATGACGGCTCTTATGGTGGCTTTGCTTCTGCCCGTGTTTGCACCGCCGGCAGATGCCTCCTTCTCTTCGGTTACGATAACGGATGTAGAGCCTACGGATCTGCGTCCTGGCGAGACGAAGGAAGTGACGATGACAGTGAAGAACAACGGCGGGATGGACGCAAGAGACATTCGACTGGCGTTTCAAGGCACCGAGGTCGTCTCGGTCGTGGGAGCTACTGTAATTCACATAAATTCACTGAACTCCTGGTCTCGGAAAGAGGTGAAGGTTTATGTGCAGGTGAAAGAGGAGGCGCCTAACGGCGTTTACTCTGTCCCCGTAAGCTGCTCGTGGCGGGGCTACTACTTTGACCCTTCGAAAGGCTACGTGGCTACAGACACGATAAAAGCGGAGTTAGGCATCTCTTTCAATGTTGAAGGTGAGGGCGTGATAAATATTGGGGCGGTAACAACAGACCCCGCGGACGTAAGACCCGGCGATGAAGATGTGGAAATAAGAGCGTTCGTAGAGAACAGTGGCGAAGCAGCGGCGAAGGACGTAGAAGTGAAATTGATTTCGAATTTTAATTTCAACCCCTCGTGGTCGGGAACAGACCGCTCGTACATCGGCAGGCTGAACTCAGGCGATTCGAAGGAGGCTGCGTTTTATGTTGACGTCGCAGATAACACAGAAGCGAAAAAGTACAGCCTCCCACTCAAGATAAAATACAAGGACACGAGAGGGAAGGAGTACGAGGTGACGCGGTCAGTGGACTTACTGGTGGAGCCGAAGCCTGATTTTGAAATCGTCTCTTACCTCACGGAACCTGCGAGCATAAACGCGGGGGAGAAAGCCGTGAAACTGCGTGTAACGGTGAAGAATGTGGGTTCAGAGGAGGCGGAATCAGTGAGCGTGCGAATTACAGACGAGGCGGAAGTCCCGTTTGACTACGATGTTAAGAGCGGTTTCGTGGGCAATTTGAAGGTCGGCGAGACGGGAGAGGCGGTGCTGGAGTTTGAGGTCGACGGTAAAGCAGAGCCGAAAGAATATTCGCAGGGCGTAGAAATAAGGTGCACGGGCGACCGTGACTTGGGCGACGAGAATGTTTATATTTTTGACGACCAAATCCGGTTGGAAGTGACCCCAAGCGGTCCAGGAGGTTCTTCCAAAACGCTCTCGGTTCCCGTTCCCGGTTTCTCGCCTCTCTTCGCACTTCTCGCACTTTCTCTCGCCTTCGTCTTCGTAAGGAGAATGAAAAAAGTGTAAAGGACCGAGAAAAAGAACGAGAAGAGGAAAATGTCAAGGTTAAAATGTCAAGGTTAAAATGACAAGGTTAAAATGACAAGGTTAAGAGAGAAGATAAGTTTGGAGCGAGGCTTGACAAAGTTGGCTGCGTTTCAGTGCCGGCACTACAAGAAGGTGATTGTGGCGACGCTGGTTCTAACGGTCTTTTTAGGCTACGGGGCGACAGGACTGCGGTTTCAGGGAGACTTAGAGAAGGAGATGCCACAGGACTTGCCGGTCTTCGTTCTGCAGGATAAAATAGCGAGTGAGTTCAGAGGCGAGGAGTATTTGGTTGTTGCTGTCTGCTTGGATCGCGAAACAGGAGCAAAAGACCTCCCGCACGACATCAGAGACCCGAGGGTAGTGGCGTCGGTGGTCGAACTGCACGAGCGGCTTGAGGCGGAATCTTCAATTGAAAAGGTTGTGTCGGTTGCACCACTTTTTCAGGGCGAGGGCGGCGTTCCGCCGGATTTAGAAGGGGTGAAAAAGCGGTTAGCCTCTGCTTCGGGTTCGGGTGCAGAGAGCTTTTTTAACGACGACTTCAGCATTATGCTGGTTTATGTCAGCCCGCTGGCAGGCTTAAGCGAGGAGAAGGTTAGGGCGGTGACAGAAATGATACAGAACGATGTTGACGCGATTACGAAGCCTGCAGGCGTGAAGTATAAAATAACGGGCGTGGCGCCGCTGATAATTGAGCTCTTGAGGTTAATGCGGGAGGATATGAAATTCACGACTGCGGTGGCGGCGGCGATTATTTTCGGGCTGCTGGCTCTGCTTGAGCGGTCGTTCTCAAAGGGCTTTCTCGTCTTCCTGCCACTGATTTTTGGAATTACCTGGACCTTCGGGACGATGGGTTTCCTCGGCATTCCAATCTCCATCAGCACGGTTATGATCGGCGCGGTCATCATCGGTCTGGGCGTTGAATACGGGATTTTTATGGTCTCGCGGTACTATGAAGAGCGGTGGGGTAAGAGGGGAAGGGGGAGGAAGGAGGGAAAGGAGAGGAAGGAAGAGAAGGAGGGAAAGGAGAGGAAGGAGGGAAAGGAAGGAAAGGCGGGGAAGAGTTCGAGGGAGGCGTTGCGAGTTGCAGTTACAAATATTGGAGCGTCGACATTCGGCTCTGCTGCGACTACGATTGCGGCTTTCCTCGCTTTGACGCTCTCTGTGATGCCGATGATTCAGCACCTGGGGCAGTCGCTGGCTTTGGGAATTTTTTTCTGCTGGATCGCTGCGGTGTTGGTAAACCCCTGCTTTATCGTTTTTGAGGAGCGTTTGGAAGTAGAAGCGAGGGAATTAGCCGGTTGGTTGAGTGGTAGGTTGGGTGCTGTGCGGAAAAGGGGAGGGGAGGAGAAATAAGAGGGGAGGGGAAAAAAATGCGTGATAAACTGAGTAAGTTGGGAAAGTGGGCGTTGGAGAAATATGCGAGGTTCGTCTCGCATCACGCAGTCGTGGTTCTGGCGGTTGTTCTTGTATTCTCCTTTTTCGCGGGCTACCAAGCCTCGCTAATGGAAACGACGGGGACATCGCAGAAGGATTGGCTTCCAGACGATGTGGAAGTGGTGGAGACATTTAATATGATAGCAGACCAATTTGCAGGCAGTTTTGCCACCGTAACGATTGCAGTGCAGACAGATCCGAAATATGCGAACTCGGACGAGGTGCGGGATGTCCGCGACCCTGAGGTATTAAGGTACGTTGACTTGCTCGCGGAACGAGCGAAACTCGTTTATGGTGTCGTTGGTGCGGAAAGTGCTGCGGATGTGGTAAAAGAAGCAAATGGTGGCAGAATTCCAGCTTCTTTGCGAACTGTGAAGTCTGTGTTGAAAAACAATGAAGCAGCAGAGCAGAGGATGAGAAATTTCATCAGCGACGATTATGCACTGACGGTGGTAAGATTGAACTTGTTAGAGGAGGTAGATGCAGAGGAGACAGTTGAAGAACTGAGAGAGGTAATAAATATAAAGAAACCGCGAGGAGTGTCAGTAGAACTCAGTGGCGACCCGGTGCAGGATGTAACGTTGCAAGAGCTTGCGGGGGAAACGATGGGAAAGACCTCGCTTGTCAGCTTTGCTCTGATAATACTCATTCTCATAATTGTATTCACCTCGATTAAATACGGGCTTATTCCGCTGTTAACCATTGGTTTTGGTCTTATATGGGCATACGGGACGCTTGTTCTGGTGGGATTCAAAATAACGCCGCAGACATCAGGAGTGATGACGATGATAATGGGCATTGGGATAGATTTCGGGATTCAGGTTACAAAACGGTTTAGATATGAGCTACGAACGCAAAAACGTGAAGATGCAATGGTTAATACGCTCAGGAACGTGTTCTATCCAATGACGATAACGACTTTAGCGGCGGTGGTAGGCTTTAAATGCCTTTCGCTCGGTCAACTGCCGGTGATGGCAGATATGGGGACGATGATGGCGGGGGGGGTGCTGTTCTGCATGGCTGCGGCGCTTACAATAGTGCCAGCGGTTTTGGTGTTGCTTGAGAGGTAAAAGGGAGATTTCCCACTTTGTCTACGGTCTCTGTAATTAGATTAAGTGACGGGGCGACAAAAATATGAAGAAGTTAGCGAAAGGAAAGGAGCGAGTGAGCGGAAAGAGAGGAGAAGATTAAAGTTGAAGATTAAAGTTTTATGATGAAAATTTTTCACATCGCAGACACGCACATCGGCTACTCGGCGTACCGAAGGACAGACGAGGCGAGCGGGCTGAACCAACGGGAAGTGGACACCTACGAGGCGTTCAGGCGGTTTGTGGACTTCGCAGTGCAGGAGAAAGAGAAGCCGGATCTTATTATGCACGCTGGCGACCTCTTTGATTCGGTGCGTCCCTCGAACCGTGCTATTTCGTTTGTTCTCGGGCAGTTGCTAAGATTGAGTGAGGCGGGAATTCCGTTTGTAGCGATTTCCGGCAACCACGAGACGCCACGCCTGAAGGAGACGGGCAGCGTGCTCAGCCTCTTCGAGCACATTCCGGGCGTTCGGCTGGTTTACGAAGGCAGGTACGAGGTCGTTGAAATTCCAGACCTGCGCCTTAAAATACACGCGATTCCACACTCCGACGACATTGAGAGAGAGAAGAAGAAAATGAAGTTGCGTGCGGGTGAGGGAGTTGGAGAGGGAGTAGGAGAGGGTTTTAATGTCGCACTTCTGCACGCGAGCGTTCTCGGTGCCGGACTGCCAGCAGCGGCGTCGGCGTCAGCGTTCCTGATGCACGAGTTCAACGAGCAGGTGGTCAGCATCGACGACCTCACGGGTCTTGGTTTGGACTACATCGCACTTGGGCATTTCCACAGACCCACGCGAGTGCGAGCAGGTGCCTACTACGCAGGCTCGACCGAGCGGTTCAGCTTCAGCGAGGCGAACGACCAGAAGGGCTTCTTGGAGGTCAGGCTGCGAGAGCGAGAAGAACGAGAAAAAGAAGAAGAAAATTCTAAGAACAAAAGAGAGGTCGTGTTCCACAGGTTAAGGACGAGGGAAATGCTGGATTTGGAGCCGGTTGTCTGCAGCGGTCTCGACGAGCAGGGCATAAAAAGTGCTTTAAAGCGTCGCATCCGAGAAAGCAACCCCGAGGGCAAGGTCGTGCGGTTGAAAGTGCAGGGAATTCCGCTGCACATTTACCACTCGCTCGACTTTGACGAGTTGAAGCGGCTGACGCGGTCGGCGGTTCATTTTGAGCTGAAATACGAGTTCCAGCGGCAGAGTGGCAGCGAGCTGTTCTCTGCTGCCGAGCGTCCAAGTTTCCGCTCTTTGAAGACCGAGTTCGAGGAGTTTGTCGGGAAGTACGCGGTGGCAGGAGAGGGAGCGGGAGTGGCGGGGTCGGGCATAAAAAAGGCACGGCTGAAGGAGTTGGGGTTGAGGTATTTGCGCGAGGGGGGAGAGGAGGGGGAGTGTGGAGAAGGTTCCCTTTTTTATTAGGCGCTTCTT
>Ga0190347_1000427_pt1 | contig 13663 bp, 10 predicted proteins | sample 48721356_MG_FD_161652 | JGI IMG/M metagenome (GOLD analysis project Ga0190347, IMG submission 161652) | Hydrothermal vent microbial mat bacterial communities from Southern Trench, Guaymas Basin, Mexico - 4872-13-5-6_MG | ecosystem: Environmental > Aquatic > Marine > Hydrothermal vents >...
GGGCTCCAGCACGGGTTCTTCTGACCTTTTCAGTACTTTGCTTGGATCGTTCAAATCGAGAAGCATAAAGCCCAATCTGTAGGTGGGTCTTGGGGTATTTTCTACACCGTGATAAAGAACCAGCCAGCCTTCATTGAGTTTTATCGGCGGTGCTCCAATGCCTATTTTAAGGTTATCCCAATAACCCTCTCTGGGCCCGGCAATGGCTACAAAATCTCCCCAATGTATCAGGTCATCCGAAAAGGCGAGGTACATATCTGGCTCAATTCTGTGGAACATCACATATCGGCCGTTCACTTTTTCAGGGAAGAGCGCTGCATCCTTGTTGTCTATATCAGGTATGATGACACCGTGACGTTCCCAGCGTATAAAATCCGTTGTAGAAGCCATGGAGATTCTAACGCCGAGAGGCGAATATGCTGTGTATTGCATATAGAACCTTCCATCGATCTCAGTTATTCTGGGATCTTCCACACCGTATAATTCCCACTGACTACCGGGAGTAAAAACTGGTTTTTCCAATCTGTTGAACCTTATACCGTCAGTGCTTACCGCATACCCAATTCTGGAAACCATATCTTCTCCCTGTGCACGATAAAGCATGTGAAAAAGGCCATTTTTTTCGACAACAGCACAGTTAAATACGTATTTTGATTCCCAATGATGTTGGGGCACTGGTGAAAGCAGTGGATTTAAAATACATCTTTGTAGTTTCATTTGCAAGCCTCCTTTATTTCAGCGACATGGATATGCCTTGTAAGAAATATTTCCTGAATATCAAAAAAATCAAAACCATGGGTAATGTCTGTATAACCGATCCCGCCAATATTGGGCCAACATAACTCCCGTATTCTTTGTTGAAACTTGCCAGAAGCACAGACAAAGGCATTTTATTGTAATCTCTGATCACTATCAAAGGCCACATGAAGTTATCCCAGATCCCTATAAAAGTAAACATACCAACTATTGATGCGGTGCTCCGGGAAAGCGGGATCATCAATTTTAATATAACCCAGAAATCGCTAGCACCATCCATTTTAGCAGCTTCTATATATTCATTGGGAACAGACTTGTAAGATTGGGTAAACATAAATATCCCCCAGGCTGACATGAGGCCAGGAACTATCACTGCCGAAAGAGTATTCAAAAGCCCCAGTGCCCTCATAAGAACATACAATGGAACGATGAACATGAATCCTGGAAAGAGCATCTGGAAAATGATGAAGTTAAAGAGAGCTTTTCTACCCTTGAAATTTATCTTAGACAGAGCATAACCAATAAAAGCCGATGTTATGATAACCGCGAAGGTTACAGTCATTGAAATAAAAATACTGTTAAAAAGCGCTCTTACAAAGGGCCTCTGCATCGATTCAGCTGACTTCAAAATGAAGCTGTAATGTTCCATTGTAAAGTGACTAGGCCAAAATTTTGTGAAAATTTCAGATGAAGGCTTGAAAGAGGACATGAACATCCAGATATATGGATATATCCAAAGTAAAGAAGCAGCAAATAGAATGATATACAATAAAAGCATCCAGAATTTTTTCATGAATAACTCACCTCTCTCTCGATTAGCTTTCTTGTCAAGATTACGCACCCAAAGCTGATCAGTGCGGTCACTATTGCAAGCGCAGATGCATAGCCGGGATTCAGTTTTTGGAATGCATTGCTATAGATCATCATCATGAATGTATATGTGTGCCTCATTGGACCGCCACCTGTTATCAGAAAAGGTTCGGTGAAAATGCCGAAAGTCAGTGAAATGGCAAGCACCAGTACCATGACCAGCGAGGGATTTAGCAAGGGCAGCGTAATCTTCCAAAACTTCACCCAGCGGTTAGCTCCATCGAGTTCAGCTGCTTCGTAGAGATTTTTTGGAATGGTAACAAGCCCCGAATAGAGTATCAGCCCGTAATACCCTATGAATTTCCAGGTGATCATCATAGCTATTGAAAGTATAGCCAGCTGAGGTTGGCTGAACCAGGGTATGGTTACCCCAAAGAGAGAGTAGGTGAGCTTATTAAGAGGCCCATTAATGGCGAATAGTTTTGAAAAGATTATGGAATAGGCCACGCCAGATGACACATAGGCCACAAGGAAAGAAAGCATGAAAAAAGTCTTGAAATACTTGACTTTGGTCAAAGCCATTGCAAAGAGCAAAGACAAAACAAGAACCATGGGAATGAAATAAAGCATGAAATTGAAAGTGTTGATTACAACCCGCCAGAAGTCCTCATCTGTAAAAAGCTTTATGAAGTTGTTAAACCATACAAATCTCCTTGGTGTCAGAAAATTCCATTTCGACATAGCTAGCACGAAAAGCCAAACAAAGGGATATCCCCAAAAAATGGCGGTATAAACAAGATACGCAGTCGAAATTGACCAACCTTTGATGTTCTCGCGTCGTTTCAGCGTCCTCATTCCCATGGCATCCACTCCATTACTCTGTATTTGAAATGCTTAGGTTAGAACAAAATACGTCTTATTTTACTACTGACATCTTTAAGAGCTTGTTCCGGAGTCTTCTTTCCATACATTATTGGCTCTATAAAATACTGGGTCATAGCATCTTGAATATCTACGGTAAAAGTTGTTAGCGCTGGCGGTATAGCATATGGAACATATTCAGCAAAGGCTTTGAAATAAGGATTTTCTTCCATGCAATTTGTAAAAATCGGATTTGTTGTAAGGTCCCCACGGGCAGGTGGCATATTGGTGATTTCCATCCATCTAAGGTCGTTTTGGACATTCGAAAATACCCATTTAATAAATTCCCAGGCTTCATTTTTATATTTACAGGATTTAAATATTACGAGACCTTTAGTATCGGCAAAGACGTGCACAGGCTGATCTGCCGGATAATCGTCAGGTACCGGGGGTGGTGCGATAAGAATATTGGGATACACATCCGGGAATTGTTCCTTGGCCCAATTGAGATCCCATGGTCCTTTGACTCCTCCAAGAACCACACCGTAGTAAAAGGGGAAATTCCCAAGGTCAACAGCAGTCCATTCATTTCTGAACATAGTATCTATAAATGTGGCAACTTTTTTCCCAGCATCATCGTTGAAAGTAGCTCTTGATTTTTCAACGTCTAAATAACTTTTTCCACCGCTTGCTGCATAGTAGTAATTTATGAAATCAAACCAGCGATCCCACCAGTTCCTGCCAAGTACTATGAGAGCACCAAATTTCTCGTTCTTAACCGAATACTTATCACTCACTTCATACACTTCTGAATAAGTTCTGGGAGCTCTGGTATATCCAAGCTCTTCTAGAAGATCTTTGCGCCACCAGAACATCATTGGGTTAGAATATATGGGAAGCACATAGTTATGTCCTCCGAATTTCCAGCCTTCGACAATGGTTTCCATTTTCCTTTCCGCTATAAGGTCGGAATATCCGGGTAAGCTTTCAAGCGATACTAATTGGTCAGCCTCGATAAGTTGAGCTGCAAATCCACTGAAGATGTTTGTACATATATCTGGGCTGTTGCCCGCGGCAATGGCCGTTAAAATAGCTTCTTCGGAGCTTCCTGAAGCCGGTATGGGAGACCATTTTATCTGTATATCCGGATGATTGGCATTCCATTCCTCTACCAACGGCCTCCAGAACTTCTCCTGAAGAGGATTTGGAGCTGTCCAGAAAACGATCTCCTTTCCCAAAGCAAAGATGGTTATCAAAAGTACACAAAGAACGATAATACCTTTCCTCATAACAAACCCCTCCTTTTATATGGTGCTTTCCCGTTCAATATACTGAGTGAAAAGAGATATCTTAACAGGATGCCTTTCCTCGCCCATGAGCAGGTTGAACAGTCGCCTTGCCGCTATTGACCCCAAATCGTACTTGAATATCTTCAATGTGGTGAGTTTTGGTGAAACCAGTGAAGCACTCATTATGTCATCAAAACCAACAACGGACACATCATCTGGGATTCTAAATCCTCTCAGTTTCAGCTCTTCCATAGCTCTTATTGCAGCCGTGTCATTAGAGCCGAAAATAGCTTCGGGTTTACCATAACTTCTCAGCATCATGTCAATAATCACGCCCATATTGTCACTGACTTCATCAAACTCATAAGATTTTGGCATAAATCCATGCCTTTCCATAGTAGCGATATAACCATCATATCTATCTCTGAATCCAAAATGCGAAAGCGGTCCATGAATATGCACAATTCGCTTGAGTCCCTTAGAAATGAGTCTATCTACCGCAAAAACTGCTCCATCATAGCCATCAGAAACCACGTAATCCACCTTGAGCCCTGGAAGATATTGATCAACCAGAACCACAGGTTTTTTCGTTGCTTTAACCTCTTTGACCAGTTCTTTGGTTATCCCACCACCTATAAGTAAGAAGCCATCAGCATTTTTATCCCAGGAATTCACACTTCGTAAATGCACGTTCATTCTATGGTTCTTGGAAAAATCAATGATTCCTTTATGTACAATGCTATAAAATTCATCAAGAACAGTGGTTATGGATTTGAGGACCCAATCATCTGCCAAAATGTTTACTTCGAAATTTTGCCTTGATTTTGCCAAAAACCTTGCAGCCCTAGCAGGTTGATAGCCCAACTCCTCAATGGCTTTTAATACTCTCTCTTTAACCCTGGCAGAAACATATCCATTGTTGTTTATCACCCGAGAGACGGTTGCAGTAGAAACTTTTGCGAGTTTTGCCACATCAATCAGCCTGGTCATTTTTGAACTCAAAACAGCCACCTCCGTGTGTAAGCGTTTACACATCTAGAAAAATGATAAAACATTTTCTTCTATATAACAATATTCTGTGAGTTGGAATTAGCTCCATTTTCACAGGATTATATTGGATTACACGAAAATATGTTACCGTCACGCATTTCTATGCTATTTAAAAATACAGGATAAAAAAATAACAAAAAGATGAATACCTTAGGAATCCGAAGAAAAGAGACGATAATCGACTCCATTTTTTTATAATTACTAAAATTGGCTTTGAAACAGGTTACTGATTTTGTGAACCCAGCTTATATAATCCCTAATGTGAAAGCGCTTACATATCACACTTTACAAGGAGGGGTGAATCATGAAGAAACTCTTAGCTATTTTTTTGGTGCTCTTTGCATTTACCATCCTGATGGCTGAAACCATCGAAGTTCCTATCACTATTAATAAGACAACACAGTCGCTCGTGCCTTTTAAAATCAGCATGAACAAAATTTTGGATCTTGTAGGAACTGATTTCGACGCGAATTGGGATTCCATAAGATTTGTCGATGAAAATGGCGCTGAGGTTCCTTACCAGGTAGATGACGTTGATCTCAACGGAAAGCTTTCTTCTGGTGATTACATACTCTTGCTGCTCCCCGGAAATGTCACTATGAAAGTCAGCGACGATTTCAGCATCGAGGCTCCAGAATACGACGCAGCCCTTACCGTAAGCAATACCGATGAAGGTGTTACCGTCAGCACACTTACTTTCAAAGCCAGGATAAATAACAAAGGGTTGGTAAAGGTTGAGAAGTTTGAAAGTGTAGAAGGTACCATAGTTGATGAAATAGGTATTGCCAGGGTCGCTGGCTGGGTTGGCTCAACCTACTATATTGATGGTGAGCTCGGCAAGCACGAAGAGAAGACCACTGGTGATTTCAAAGTCATTGACATGAAAGTCCTGCCCGCTGGTCCTGTTGCGGTTACTGTGGTAAGTAAGCTGGATTGCGTTCCCTTCGTGGGTATGGAACAGATAATCGTTACCAGCATCTTCAAAACAGGAGATATCATCTCCTCTAGCCACTTCGTGTTCAAAACCTACACTGACCTTATGAAACTTCAGAACATGATTACAAGGCCCATCACTGATTTAGCGGATGATGCGGTTCATATGCTGCCTGTTTTCAGAAGACTGGTTTGGGCTGATCAGCTCAATATAACACCACGGGAATACTGGGCCGAGAGAAATGCCATCATGAATGTCAATGGCGTACCATACATAGTCTTCCCGGCAACAGACTCCATGAAACCACTCTGGTGGGGAGCTACTTACATTTTTGCCTCTGAAGAATCCTGGAGATCCAATTACTCACCCAGTAAAGGAATAGGTGTTGCCGAAATCAATCCCGTAAAGCCCATTGTTTATGTGAACTATGCTAAATGGGTTAATGGAAATACCTGGGTTTATGAGAGCAGAGAGTTCCGTGATGGCATCTTCAAGTGGATACCTGGCGAATTCGAAGTCTATGAATCCACTGCTGGAAACGTCTCTACCGAAATGAAAGACTGGCCTGCAAGATTCAAGGCCGGCGATGAAGTGGTTTTTGATAGGTATTACGACGTTTACAAGAGCATGAGCATACCAAATGCGATAGAATATCTTGAATTGAGAACTGCAGAAATCCAGTCTATTGCTGTTGGCGAATAAGGAAAATAAATCACCGGGGGCACTTTAAAGTGCCCCCGTTTTTTAGGGTGAGACAATGAAAAACTTATTTTTGGTTATCGTGATGATTTTATTAAGCTGTGTCATTCTCTCCTTTGAATTGAATATCCATCATCTGGAATTTTTAAGGTCTGAATTCAAAATTGAAGAAAATCGTGCAGTTGGTTACTGGATTTATAGTAACCTTCAACCGGATGGCTCATACAAGCACATAGGAGCCAAAGGTGAAGGAATTACCTGTGTTGATGACGTGGCCCGTGTGGCTATTTTCTATCTAAGGCAACTTGAAACCGATCCTGAAGATAATTTCTCGAATAATCGCGCCAAGGAAGCATTGGACTTTCTTTTGAGATTTCAGAGAATCGATGGGGATTTTTACAACTTCGTTTTCGAAGACGGTACAATCAACAAAAACGGCCCCACTTCAAGGGCTAATGCCAACTGGTGGGCGACGAGAGCATTCTGGGCAATTTCTCTAGGAGCAAAAGTGTATTCAAAAACTGACCCTGAATTTGCAAATGCGCTTGCTATCAGGGCAAAGAAAGTGCTAAAAGTTCTCGAAAGTAATTTCAAAAACAACTTGTTGAAAGGATACACAGACATGAGCTCGATAATGCTTCTTGGAGCCTGTGAGCTTTATAGATCTATTCCTGAAAAGGATATTCTAAAAGCGATCGAGACACTCGCAGAAGGAATTATCGACTCTCTTGACACCTCACATGGTGAATTGCTGGGTTTTTTCGATGAAGGAAAAGAAGAATTCAACTGGCACGGTTGGGGCTCAAGGCAGATTGAAGCATTAGTTGAGGCTTATAAAGCAACAGCTAACCAAGCATATCTGGAGTATGCAAAAAAATCTGCTGAAAAGCTTTTTCCCCTCATTATATCAGCAGGTCCTTTGTATTCAGTATCGCGTAGCATAAAGCGCTTTCCACAAATAGCATATGCGGCCGAGGTCTTTGTTAATTCAGCCGCAAGGTTGTATGAAGTAACTGGAGAAGAGCTATATGCCTATTACACTCTGCTTTTGGGGGCGTGGTTTAACGGATTAAATATCCTGAAATCACCCATGATAGGCCCAGATGGGCAGGGATATGACGGACTCGAAATCACCCATCGGAATCTCAATTCCGGTGCTGAATCCACTATTTCAGCGCTACTTGCTTTACAGGCTGTAAAAACTCTACCGGAAAATTATCAGGAGCTTTTTGAAGAGAAAAAAGAATTCCTCACTCCTGCTTTTTTCTTGGAAGCAGAGAAGTTTAATCTTGGTCTTTCTGAAGCGGAAGCCGAAAACTCTAATATCGCTTCCGGGGGAGCCTTTGTACGTTGCAAAGGAACTACAGCCCTCAGAACGAACCTTCTTCTACCTAAAGTGCGCTATCAAGTGTTCGCCGTGATACCGGATTTCGATGCAAATACAGTTTCTATAAGTGTGAGATATGGAAAGGAAAAGCTCAAAGCTGAAAAGAAACTCAGCTATTATGGCCTGTACAAACTCGGTTCAATAGTGGGCACCGCAGTGGAAGAAAGGCTTAGTTTCGGGCTAAATCCTTCAAATGGAACAGTTGCAATTGACACGCTTGTTTTTATTCCTTCTGTTATAGGCATTTATTTGGATACTTCAGATCAAACGATATTGATAAATAACAGCAATGAAACTTTCAGCGGCGTCCCCCGCGGCAAATGCGCTCTCGTACCTGGAAAAGCAATTTCCTCTGGTGAGATTTTTCAAGTTGCAGTTTCTTGTCAGGCGGTGAAGATAAAGCAGGAAAGAGATTATTTTCTCCTTGACCTTTTTCCGCTTTACAACAACAACGGGATAGTGGATGCAAACCATAGGCGAAAAGGAAATTTCGACAACATTCAAGGCATTACAGGTGCAAGCTATCCCCTTGAAGAAATAAAGAAAAATATTGAGAACGGTTTTCTTCTAATGAAAGACATTCCTTTTCTATTTTCAGATAATGGTTTGGATAACCTTAGAACCAAGAAACAATGCATCAAAGTGGGGTTGAAAGCATCGGAACTCTGGATACTTGGTTCTTCTGACCATGGTGATTATACCGGAGAACTCGTCATAAAATACAAGAACGGGCAACAGGAAAGCTTCTTTCTGGGTTTGTCAGATTGGTGTGGCCAACCCAAGTATGGAGAAAGAAGTTTGCAGTTCGATTATCGCTATGATTCAACAGGAAATGTGGAACATTTGAATTGCAAATTGTATTTGCAGCATTTTAAATTGAAAGGCGATGAAATAGAAGCGATTTCATTGCCGGATGTTGTTACGATGCATATTTTTGGGATAACTTTGAAATAGTTTTTTGACACTTTCAGCCGGCTTCTGAGCCGGCTGGAAGTGCTCTATTGATCTATATTAGAAAAAAAGCGTATCTCTTTAGCACTATCAGCTATTTTTTCTAACTCACTTGGAAAACCCTTTATAACCTCATTCAAAAATGAAAGAACCGCTCTTCTCATGATCTTTTCTCCACCGCGGTCAAAATAACCTCCGCTGCTACCTATCATTTTGGCAATCGGTGAAAGGTAATCAACCATTGCATAATCTGCATGGTTGATTCCATCTATTTCGTAAGCGTAGAGCTTATTTCTGTTGGAATTCATGAGAATATCAAGCTTTTCATATTTCTCTTGCTCTCGCCATTCCTCACTCATTGTTATAAACAAAGGAGCATCCATGCCCTTGGACAGCAATTCTTCCGAAAGCGGAAAAATGGCCGGATCAAGTGTCACCACGGCTTTTACATCTTCATCTTCGATTGCACGAAGAATGACAATGCCACCCCCACCAGAGTGTCCCAGAAGCACTAAATTACCTAAATCAAAGATTCCTTCAAAATCTGGATACTCAATACCAGAATTCAATGCTTTCAGGTATTTTTTAATCCAGTCAATATCCTCAGAAAGGTACTGAAAAGTCTCTTGTATTTTTAAGTCTTCTGATTCTGCCTGGCTAATTCTGTTTACAAAATCACCCTCAGCTGATCTATCATAAACAACCGCCTTGTCATCAAACTGCACGGCAATATTCGCGTAAGTTTGCTCAACTCCCACAACGATGTAGCCGTTGCTTGCAAGAGCCTCCGCATAATTAAAATATAGTGAAACAAGCGCAGGTGTTCCCGGGAAAAGCAAAACAACAGGATAGCCTTTCTCTTTTTTTAGTGTAGGGGCATCAAGATATGAATTCGTCCTTACTTGCCCGGCATGTTCAGTTAATGCCCGTGGGATGTCATGTGTTCCTTCAATAGCTTCAAAATAGATTGGTTCGCGCAACCAATAACTCCTTTCATAACCATCGGTACTTTCAGCAGGATACCATATGTCCAGGAGCAGTCGGCGTTTTTCATTCGGGTCTTCAGAAGCCAGCTCTTTCTTATCCATACCGAGTTCTAGGATCCTTAATCCAATTTTGTACTCACCGCTTGGCGCTGGAAGCGGCTTTATAGGAAAGAGATAAAGCAAAGTGGCGCTCAAAACAACAGTAAAAAGAACAACTAAAGCAGGAGATATAGAACCTTTTCTCATAATCTACCTCTTTTCTTGAATTTCATCGCAATAGAGTATCTGAAGGTTGTTCTGAAAGTATATCAGAACTTCTTAGAGAAAAAGAAGAAAATGCGACAGAAGAATCGCTGATCAATCAGCTAAGAGATCTACTCCACATATGACGTCTGAAAGACAGCTCAAAGCCTATGTCCAGGTAAAATTGCTGTTCAGATTCTACAAAAGCGACTGTCGCTCCAAGCTCTTTGCATCTTCTAATGCATTCAAGCACTGCGGCTTTTCCAAGCCCCATTCTTCGGTAATCTGGATCTGTTGCCACAGGCTCGATATAAGCGATCCTGCTTTCCGGGACATACCATATTCCACTAAAAGACACAAAATTCTTGACATGTCTCCGCTTTGAACTTCTAACGAAGTTGCCATGAACCGCTTCGCGGTTGCCTTGAACTGCTACGCAGTTGATTAGAACTCAGGTTTAGATGTTTTCTCTTTCGCAACTTAGTTCTTGATATTCTCGCTACTCTGTTCCTCTCTTCCTCCTGACTGCCTCCTTTATTTTATCCTACATCGGTTCTTGATCCAGCTTCTCGGATCTCGGCTCTCGTACTTTCGAATTCTCGCAACTCGTTACTCGCAACTCAGTTCTTTAGCTCATCACTCATAATTCATAACTCGGTTCATGATACACTCGTAACTCGGTACTTGTTTTCCAGACTCTCGTTTCTCAAAGACCCATCCAGAACTTAATTTTGTAAATAGCTGGTCGTTATGATATATTCTTTTACTGAAACCATACGAAAGGATCTGATGGTTTGCAGGTGTTCGTAGATTTTTTTCTTAGATTAGTTGCCGCAACTGTTTCAGGTGCCATAATAGGGTTTACAAGAGAAAGAATACAAAGGCCAGCAGGCCTGCGAACGCATGCGTTGATATCGGTTGGTGCAGCATTTTTAACCATCCTATCGATTTACATCTTTTTCGATGGAAAAACAGGTGACCCGGGTAGAGTTGCTGCACAAATCGTTTCTGGTATTGGTTTTCTCGGGGCAGGCACTATCCTGAAAAAAGGATTCTCTGTCAAAGGACTTACTACAGCCGCCACACTCTGGGTAACGGCAGCAATTGGCATGGGTTTTGGAGCTGGAGAATATCTCATTTCTTCCTCTGCAACTGGTATTGTATTGTTGATAGTCGTTGCTTTCAAAAGGGTTGACTTATTTGCTGGTAAGGGAAGCAAGCAAACAGTTACGATAGAAATGCACAAGGAACATGCTATGGAAAGGCTCGCAAAAAAGCTCGACAAATTGAAAATAACCCCTCTTCATATTGAAATAGAAACCGATGAAGACAGTATAAGCTTTGAGTTTGTCATATCGGATGAAGACTACAAGATCTTGAAGAGAAATATCGTTGAATTCGCCAGTATTGAAGGGATAAATTCGATAGACCTTGGCGATTAAACTCTCATTTCCTTCATTGACTACCTAATCTTCTTGGGCTTTTTATTCTCACCGTTCTTTAGGAAATTACGCGTTGTTTAATTCGGAGTAATATAGTCGTGTTGTATATCATATATACTTTTAGTGAAATAAATCACAAAGGAGGTGCTTTTATGAGCAGAGATAGTATATTCAAAGTATCAGCAAAATCAGAAAATTCAACCAAGACAACAGTAAAAGCCAGAAACTTCAGCATAGTTATTGACGAACCACCCATACTGGGCGGTAAAGATGAAGGCGCCAATCCGGTTGAATATGTACTCGCCGCACTAGCTGGCTGCCTTAACGTTGTCGGACACGTAGTTGCCAAGGAAATGGACGTTCAGATAAAAAATCTTGAATTTGAGCTTTCGGGCTCTCTTAACCCCGAAAAATTCATGGGAAGAGAAACACCTGACAGGGCTGGTTACAAAAACATCGAAGTTAAGGTTTATATTGATTCCGATGCAGATGAATTGACACTGTCAAAATGGCTTAAGGCAATAGAGCAAAGATGTCCTGTTTCTGATAACATTGCAAATTCCACGCCGATCGAATTTAGCCTAAATTTCAAATCTGAAACCGAAATCGCTGGATAAATAACAATCAATTTCAAAACATTCATATCACTCTAAGTCACCGAATTCGCTCTTGAAAGTTCAAGACACTTGCATCTTCGAATAAAACTGCTATAATAGTGGAACCGGCATATCTTTGCCGGTTCCTTTTGTAGTTTTGAGCTTGTCGCTCTCGAAATCGATGTAAATTAATTTTTTTCTTTTGTTGATTGACACTACTAAATGTCTTCGATCAAGTGTTTTTAAAACCTTTTCATTATATCTACCTACAAAAATCGCAAAGTACCACTCTGCCTTATCTTTTTTGTGCAAAAAAGCACAAAGGACATTAAAGAATTGGAGGTGGTTCTTTTCAAAGCTGGGTTAACCATTTTAAGAAATTCCTTTTTGAGAAACAGAATTTATCTGTTGAACCACCTTATCAGCAACGCCGGGAGCTTTGTGTTCGGCTATATTTTTGTAAGCATTTGGAGAGCCATTCTTGGAAATTCCCCGGAGTCATCCCAAATGGTAACCTATGTGATGGTGAACCAGTCTGGTCTTTGGATCACAATGTTCCTTCCATATGGAGCATTCTTGTTCCAAAAAGTAAGGGATGGGACGATCGCTTTTGAGCTGTTAAAACCTTATGGACTAATATATTTATCCTTTTACGAGGTTCTAGGGCATGTGGTTTATAATTTTTTCTTTCGGTATTTACCGATTTTCTTCCTCGGTTTCTTTTTGCTGGGAGTTAAGCTGCCATCACCGGGGCAAATAGTACCTTACGGAATATCAATAGCAATGGCTTTCATTATTTCCTTTTTCCTGAACTACTTTATCGGACTATGGAGTTTGAGATTTTTAGGCATTTCTGGAGCTCAATCGCTTTACTATTTTCTCATGAATTTTCTCTCGGGTTACATGTTGCCTGCGAAATATTATCCGGATTTTTTAAAGAGAATAATGCCTCTTACTCCTTTCGCAGCAACGAGTTATATTCCAGGTTCGCTTTATCTTGGCAAAATAACTTTCTCAGAAGGCATCACGCTGCAATTGTTCTGGGTAGCAGTGCTTTTCCTTTTTGCGTTGATTCTAACAAAACTTACTCAAAAGAAATTGCAAATCCAAGGAGGCTGAGGATTTTGTCAGCAAAGGTCTTTAAAGCCCTCTTCATAGCTAGTCTAAAAAAAGAAATCGAATACAGGTTCAACTTCGTTTTCGATACCATAACTTCCGGATTGGCTGTTTTTTCTGATTTTCTGATTATTGCTGTAATCATGTTCAGATTTAAAAGCATGGCCGGATGGTCTTTGGGTGAGGTAGCTTTGATCTATTCAATTGTTGAAGCCGGTTGGGGACTTTTTAGAACCTTTGGTGAGGGATTGCACCGTTTTCAGGAATTTACGCTCAGCGGTAGATTCGACGTCTTACTAATTAGGCCTATATCAACTATCACACAGGTCATGCTTCAGCGATTTCAATTTAGAAGATTAGGCATTCTCGCTCAAGCAATAGCAGTTGGGATTTTTGGAGCTGTCTTCACTGGATTAGCTTCACCTGGATTTTTCTTATTGTACACGTGCCTTGTGTTGCTATCAGCGCTACTGACTTTTGAAATCTCTTTAATACTTGCTGCGATAGCTTTCTGGACCGTAAGAAACGAGGACATCGTTGTTC
>Ga0190347_1000430_pt1 | contig 13624 bp, 12 predicted proteins | sample 48721356_MG_FD_161652 | JGI IMG/M metagenome (GOLD analysis project Ga0190347, IMG submission 161652) | Hydrothermal vent microbial mat bacterial communities from Southern Trench, Guaymas Basin, Mexico - 4872-13-5-6_MG | ecosystem: Environmental > Aquatic > Marine > Hydrothermal vents >...
GCCTTAACTGCTTTTATCAACTCTTCCATTCTCCCCGCAGCCTCCAAATCCGCACACCTGACCGCGTTCCGCTCGGTGTTCCTCCTTACCTCTTCAACCCCCTCTTCCCGCGCTTTTATCCCCCCGACTTCCACTACGTGCCCCAGAATTTGTATTTCGTGATTTTGAGCCGCCAAAATCCGCTTTGCTACTGCACCCGCAGCGACTCGCCCGACGGTTTCGCGAGCCGACGCCCTGCCGCCACCACGGTAGTCCCGCACCCCGCTGTACTTCGTCTCGTAAGAGAAATCTGCCTGACCCGGTCTCGGAATGTTTTTTAGAGCCTCGTAAGGGCTTGAATCCACATCTCTGTTCCAGACGAGCATTGAAATCGGCGTGCCGAGCGTCCTTCCTTCAAAGACGCCCGACAAAATCTTCACCTCGTCCGCTTCTTTCCTCGCCGTCGTTATCTCGCTCACGCCTGGCTTTCTCCTGTCCAACTCGCGCTGCACCTCCACCTCTGACAGTTCGATCCCAGCAGGGCAGCCGTCCACGACGACACCTACCGCTACACCGTGTGACTCGCCCCAGGTCGTCACCCTGAAACTCCTGCCGAAAGAATTCCCTGACATTTTACCAAACTAAACAAAAACTAAAGATGAACGAGCTCCACACCTGCCTGCTGCAAATATTTCAGCCCTTCCCGGTCGCTGTATTCCCCGGACATTACCACCCGTTTTACCCCTGCGTTTATTATTAACTTGGCACAAATTTTGCACGGAAACGCGTTCTCGTAGAGCGTCGCACCTTCGGCGTCCCTGCCCGCCTGCAAAAGTGCGTTCTGCTCTGCGTGAACCCCGAGGCACTCTTCGTGTCTTTCGCCTGACGGAATTTTCAATTTGTCCCGCCGACAGCCGACCTCGAGGCAGTGCGGGAAGCCTCTCGGTGCCCCGTTGTAGCCTGTTGAAATTATTACATTTTTCTTCACCACCAGCGCACCGATTTGCCGTCGAATGCAGGTTGAACGCGTTGCCACATCTTTTACGATTTTCATCCAGTACTCGTCCCACGGAATCCTCGCTGCTTTTTCCCTCTCTCCTTGCTGCATTTTCTTTCTTCTTGTCTGCCTTTTTGAAAGAATAAATAAAGAACTAAATTCTTGAAACAAGAAAGATGAGAGTGAAAATCTGCGGCAACACTTCGGTGGAAGACGCGTTGCTGGCGGCAGAGGCGGGTGCAGACGCTGTCGGCGTGGTAAATGTGGCGGGAACGAGCCGTTACACGAGTTTGGAGGACGCCAAGCGAATATTCGCAGCTCTCCCGATTTTTGTCTCTAAGGTCGTGGTCGCCAGGCTGGACGGTCTTCCAACCGACAAAATAACCGCAATCGTGGAGACCGGGGCGGACTGCGTGCAACTGCACGGCGAGGAGTCGGTGGAGTTTGTGGCGGCGTTGCGAGAAGAGATAAAAAGCGGGATAAAAATAATAAAAAAAATCGGCGTTGGTCGCGACAGAAAGAAGTCCCTGGAGGAGGCGTTGGCTTACGAGGGCGTTGCAGACGCGATTTTGCTGGACACCGAGGTAGGGACAAAGGGTGGAGCAGGAGCAGAGGAGGTTGGAGCAGGAGCAGAGGAAATCGGAGGCACTGGGAGAGTGCACGACTGGACGGTAAGTCGGGAAATTGTCGAGCGAGTGGGTGGAGAAAAAGTGATTCTTGCTGGCGGGTTGAACCCTGGAAATGTCGTAAAAGCAGTGAAAGTGGTGAAACCCTACGCAGTGGACGTCTCCAGCGGTGTGGAGAGCAGGCTGCGGAAGAAGGACGCGGCGAAGGTAAAAAAATTCTTGGAGGCGGTAAAATGTTGAAGATGTTAAGCAGACCGGACGAGCAGGGAAAGTTTGGGAAATTCGGGGGGAAGTTCGCACCCGAGGTTTTGATGACGGCGTTGGAGGAGCTTGAGGAGGCGTTCAACCGCTTTTGGCTTTCAGAGGAGAAGAGTTTTAAGCAGGAGTTGGGCAGGCTTTTGCGGACTTACGCAGGGCGTCCAACACCGCTTTACTTCGCGAAGAACCTGTCTGAAATGTGCGGCAGTGCGAGCTGCGGGGCGAGGATTTACCTGAAGCGGGAGGACTTGGTGCACGGGGGTGCGCACAAGTTGAACAACACATTGGGGCAGTGCCTGCTGGCGAAAAAGATGGGAAAGCGGCGGGTAATTGCCGAGACCGGTGCGGGTCAGCACGGGGTGGCGACCGCGATGGCTGCTGCGGTTTTGGGGCTGGAGTGCGAGGTTTTTATGGGCACCGAAGACATTGTGCGGCAGAGACCGAATGTCTTTCGGATGCATCTTTTGGGAGCGAAGGTGAGCCCTGTGGATTCGGGCTCGAGGACGCTGAAGGACGCGATAAACGAATCTATGCGGGACTGGGTAACGAATGTCGAGGACACCTACTACTTGATTGGCAGTGTAGTGGGACCACACCCCTACCCGCTGATTGTGCGTGAGTTTCAGCGTGTCATCGGCAGGGAGACGAAAGAGCAGATTTTGAGGGCGGAGGGCAGGCTGCCAAATCTCGTAGTCGCATGCGTTGGGGGTGGCAGTAACGCTCTCGGCACATTTTACGAGTTCTTGGAGGACAAGGAGGTGGAGAACAAGGAGGGTAGCGAGGCAGGCGAAGAAGTGGAACTCGTCGGCGTCGAGGCTGCGGGGAAGGGCTTGGAGACCGGCGAGCACGGGGCGTCGCTCTGCGCTGGCACCGAGGGCGTCCTGCACGGAATGTACTCGAAGCTGCTGCAGGACGAGGACGGTCAAATAAAACAGTCCTACAGCTTCGCCCCCGGGCTTGACTACCCCGGCGTTGGACCGGAGTTGGCGTTCTTGGTGGACTCGGGCAGGGTAAAAATGCGGGCTGCGACCGACGAGGAGACTTTGAGGGCTTTCGAGGTTTTGTCTACAAAGGAGGGCATTATTCCGGCTCTTGAGTCCGCTCACGCAATTCATTACGCAGTCGAAGAAGCGAAACGGAGAGCGAAAAAAGCGGAGAAAGTGGAGAAAGAGGCAAAGGAGCAGAAGCAAGAGAGGGAAGAGAGTTTGATTGTGGTCTGTCTTTCGGGAAGGGGCGACAAAGACATTTTCAGTGTGGAGGAAATGCTTGGGGGGGAGGGTTTGTGAAAAATCGTCGCACCCGCGTCGCACCCGCGTCGCACCCGCCACTGAATCTTGCAAGAAAGTTTGAGTGCGGGCACGCTCTCGGTCGAGGCTTTCGCTGCCAGCCAGACCCTCAAAGCCGTCCTCTGCACCGCTACCCTGCGAGCGCCGAGCGTCCGCAGTGAGTCCGCTCCCTTCCGGGCCTAAACCGGTGTCCGCGACAAAGGTGCGGTGACAAACCCTCCAGCGTGCCTCCGCGCCACCGACGACCCCGCAGGACGGTGCTTCTTCGTTGGACTCCGAGCTGAAACTGCCAGCTACGGTCCCTTCTTCGAGCTTCGCCCCTCGCGTCTCGGCGGTTTCGAGTTGCAGAGGACGCCTAACCCTCCAGGCTAGCCCGCACAAATAAAGTTTAATTTAAATATAAAAAGCCTTTAATTTCGAGTTGAGGAAAATGGGCATAAAATTGGGGGAACATCTTTTTTATGTCGCGAGGACTGAAGGACTGGGAGGAGTTGAACAGGATTTACCACTGGAGCGCGGTTAGCCTGCTCGCTGCTGCTCGCTGTAAATGAGGAATAAAAAAATGAAAGTCCGCGAGATAATGAGCCGTCCGGTTGTTTCAGAGGACGAGGAGACGGTAGTCGTTAAAATAGCGAAGGAAATGGCGGAGTTGGGCGTAGGGAGCGTTGTTGTGACCTCAGGTGGCGAACCACCAGCAGCAGCGAAGCCCGCTGGAATTGTTACCGAGCGGGACATTGCGTTAAAGGTTTTGCTGAAGGACAAGCGGGCGAGCGAAGTTCGAGCGAGGGAAATAATGTCCTCGCCCCTTGTTACCGTCGCTCCCGAGGCGTCGGTAGAGGAGGCGTGCGACCTCGCCTTGGCAAAGGGCGTAAAAAGGCTGCCGGTGGTTGAGAACGGCGTGCTTGTCGGGCTCGTGAGCGTCCGAAATATTTTGACACGAAAGCCTGAGTTTGTAAAGCGGTTTTACCCTGAAGTCCGAGTTTTAGCGAGTGGCTGGACGCTTGACCGACTTGAGCGGTCGTTGAGCGAGTGTGAAGTGCTGCTGGCTGCAGGGGACGAGGAAAGCATAAAAAAGTACAGAGCGGGCTTGAAGGAGGTCTGCGACGAACTTAGCCGGCTCGTCTGCACCTACACGGACGACGAGGAGTTGGGCGAGATTTTTGCGAGCGTTAAACGGCTCTGGCACGAGCACGAGACTGAAACTGGTGCAGGAGGAGAAGGCGGAGAGGAAAGGGAGGAGCAGAGAAGGAGGTTAGAAGCGGAGTTGAGGAAGTTCCGACACACGACTTTCTGGAGGAAGCAGCAGGCGACCTCCAGCCTCGCCTCAGGGATTTTCAGCTTCCACGACTACAGACACACAGGTGGCGGGGGCAGGGAACTTCGCCTGCCTTTCAAGAGGACTCGCTGAAGTAGCAATGATTTTGACAGTAGCAAGCGGAAAAGGAGGCACAGGGAAGACCACCGTCGCATTGAACCTCGCTCTTTCTCTTGCTTCGTCCTTCTCGACGGAGGTGCAACTCTTGGACTGCGATGTTGAGGAGCCAAACACTCACATTTTCCTTAAGCCCAAGATTGAGGCGGTGAAGCCGGCGCAGACGTTGGTGCCGAAGGTTAACGAGGAACTCTGCGACTACTGCGGGTCCTGCGCCTCTGCGTGCGAGTACAACGCGATCGTTGTGCTGCCGAGGAAAGTGCTGGTCTTTCCCGAACTCTGCCACGGCTGTGGTTTGTGCAGGTTGGTCTGCCAGCAGCAGCGTGCTGCAATCAGCGAAGAGCCGAGAGAAATCGGCGTTGTCAAGAAAGGAAGAAGTAGAGACGGCAGAATAGAACTCGTTTACGGGGTGCTAAATATCGGGGAGGTTCGGGCGACACCGCTGGTCGACCGAGTTAAAGAGGAACTCAACCCAAAGAAGACCGTGATCATTGATGCACCGCCCGGAACGGCGTGCCCTGTGATTGCAGCGGTGCAGAACTCCGACTACTGTCTGCTCGTTACCGAGCCAACGCCGTTTGGACTGTACGACCTGCGGCTCGCGGTTGAGGTACTCAGACTACTAAAAATCCGTTTCGGCGTGGTCGTAAATAAAGCGGGGCTCGGCGACCGCGGGATCTACGACTACTGCAAGGCTGAGGGGATTCCAATTTTGCTTGAAATTCCGTACGACAGGCGAATTGCTCGCTGCTACTCCGAGGGCGTGCCGTTTGTGGCTTTGGACGCGAAGGCAGGGTGGGTGCAGGAGTGGAGGGAGCGGTTTGCGGGGCTCGGAGAATTGATAAAATCGCGTATTTGACATTAATAAAGTGGTTTGAGTTTCTCTTCGCTTACAGGGCTTCGCTTACAGGGCTTACGAAATACTAACAGCTTGGGTTCACATTTTACAGACAGGCAAAGGGCAGTCACGCTAAGATAAATAAAGCGGTAAAGGTAAATATCTAAGCGGTAAAGGAAGTAGAAGGATTTAGGAGGTTTGATAAGGAGTCGGAAGGACTGGGTCTCCTTGCCCAAATAAGATGAACGAGGACGACGTTGCGAGGAGTGGGCAGTTGGCTCTGCTACTCGAGGTCTCGGCTTACCCGAAGCCCGGAAATGTAAGCAGAACGCACGACTTTGCAGAGACGAGCTACGAGCATTTCCTCGCTTCTGCGGTCGCGGTTTACCCCGTCTTGAGAGAGGCGGCTGCGAGAGGGTTCGCGTGGAAGGAGGGAGGGGGTGTTGGTGTGAGAGAGGGTGTGAGAGTGAGAGTGGGTGTGGGAGAGTTGGTAAGAAGGGCGGTAGAAGAGAGCGTTGCGTGGCAAAGTGGAGGGAACACGCACTTTGGCGCACTGCTTCTGCTTGTTCCACTGGCGGTGGCTGCAGGGTCTTACAAGCCTGACCTTGACCCTGGCCTCTTAAAGCGTCGGGCAGAGGAAGTGGTGCAGAACACCAGCGTTGAGGACGCGGTAGAACTTTACCGTGCGTTTCCAAAGGCGAAGGTAAAAGTGAGAGCAGGGGTTCCGGAGTTTGACCTGACGGACGCGGGAGGGGTGAGGGAAATCCGAGCAAGCGGGAAGAGTTTGCACGAGATTCTTAAGATTTCGGCGTCTTACGACTTGATTTCGCGTGAGTTGGTGGGCGGGTTCGAGAAGACTTTTAGGTACGCGGAACTGCTAAAGGATTGGATCAAAAACAAGGACAAGGAGCGGAGAGTGAACGACGCCGTCACTAACGCTTACCTGAGGCTGCTTTCCGAGGAGAGGGACACTTTTGTTGAGATGAAATTTGGAGCGGAGAAGAGCGAGTCTGTTCGGAGGCGGGCGGAGGAGATTGTAAATTCCGGCTGCAAGCGAGGAGAGGTGGAGGAGTTTGACGAGGAACTGATAAAAGCGGGAGTGAACCCCGGTTCCACCGCGGACATAATCGCAGCGGCGTTGTTTGTCGCTCTTCTCGGCGGTCTGCGGGTTTAGAGTTTTTCAAAAATAAAAACAGGGGGCAAAAAATGAAAACCCCCAAACTTTTTCAGTCCTTTGTCAAGGCTACACACGCTTGCTTTCTTGCGTTGCGTTACGCTATGCCTTCTGTCTCTATTTGCTCCTGGATCTCGTTTGAGATATCGTTCAGCGAGGGCACGGTCGGCATTACGGCTGTCGGCATTGTCATCGTCTCTCCACCACACGACGGGCAGTAAGCGCAGACCGCGGTGTCCGCGGCTAAGACCGCTCCTGTCGTCTCGTCTTGCAAGTCAACGTACCACACAATTGCGAACGGTGTAGAACCCCAGTCGTCAACGTGTAGCGGCACCGTGAATGTGTTTGCGTAGCCCGCTGGAATGCTCAAATTGGCAAGTTTCACACTGTAGCCGAGCTGCGGAATCCAAGCGAACCACTTGAGAGTCACTGGGCTGCTCGTCGGGTTTGAGATGTCTATTGTAATGTTCATCGTGTTGCAGTACCAGTACTTGAACTTGTCGGTTGTTACCGAGATTTCTGGTAATAGTGTGCCAGGGCATTTCCAGATGTTCTTCAGGCAGTTGTTCGTCTCATCGAGCTCGTCGATCGTGCCGTAGTTGTCGGCGCAGACTGTTATTTTGTCCTCAGGCGGCGTGCATTTCACTACCGTTCTGAAAGTGTCCTCGTAGGTCTCGCAAGGTCTCAGAGCCACTGGCACGGGTTTGTGTTCAATTGCTTCGCCGTCAACGTACAAAGTGGTGTGGTGTCCCGCGGGTGCGGTTGCTGTGCCTTTGTTGTGAATAACGTACGAGACCGTGTAAGTCCCTTTTATGTCTCCGTGCTCCTCCCACTTCTTCTCGACCACGAGGTCGGGCTTCTCTGTTGTTGGCTCGGGTGTTACGATGATGTCAATGGTTACCTCTTCCACGTGGTACTGATTTTCTGCTCCTGTTTCGTCCAGCAGCCCGATGTAGTCGCAGTAACTGAGGTAGCCGTCGCCGTTGTCCTCCCACCACAGCAACTCATATTTTTGGCAGAACCTTGGATAAATTTCGTGCCAAATCGTGCCGGGTGGCTCGTACATTGCCGTTTTTATCTCTTCGTAGCCGCCCGTGAAATCAAGGTACGTCGGCTTGGCCTGACCTACTGCCTCCACAGGTACAACGGTGATCGTGACCGTCACCTCGTCCACGTGGTACTTTCCCACTTCTCCGTCTGCGTCAGTCAATTCGATTGAATCGCAGGGGCTGAGCACGTCGTCGCCGTTGTCCCTCCAGCCGCTAAGATTGTACCAGTTGCAGTAAGTCGGGTAAAGCTCGTGCCAATCAGTGTAGACTGGGTTTTCAATCGGTTTTAGCGCACTGAGATTTGAGTGAAGGTAGATTTGGTCTGTGCCTTCCGCTGCACTTTCTTCGGCTGTCCCTGCTGCTACTGCTCCTGAGACTGCCACCAAAAAGACCGTGCAAATCGCCAATGCCATCGCTTTTCTTTTTAGGTTTTTGCTTTTGGTTTTCATTTTTTTCTTTTCACCTCCTAATTTTTTCTTCCCCCTTATCTGTCTCCGTTCCCTGCTGGCAGTTATTTTTCTTTTGTTTTTTTGCCGTTTCCTTTCGCTGAAGATAAGAGGAGCGCAATTTTGTTAGCCCTTTTCCCTTCTATTTTTTCATCTATTTTTACATCGTGTTTAACATAAATATAATTTGTTTTGTCTCTATAAAAATTTACCTCAAAAAGCTAAGATTCCTTCTCTTCTCCCCCTTCTTTGGAAAAGCCTTCTTTCTTTGCTAAAGTTTTTAAAGAGAAGTTTTATTTTCGCATTTTTCTCTGAATCTGCTCAATCCTCCTCCTACGAAACTCATCTACATTATTTATCCATTCCTCGTGCTTCTTGTAAATGAACTCTTTCGCAGCCAGCACCTGCTCTGGCGAGTCGCCCCACAGTAGCATCCGGGGCACGTAATCCTTCGTCGGCAAGTCAGTCCTCGGATCAAACGCGTCTTCTGGCGGCTTCTCTTGATCCAGTTCCAGCCCAAACTTCTCCACAGCCTCAAATACTATCCCGGTTGTTATCGCCCGCGGAATCGGCAGTGCATATTTCTTCTTCTCTTCCATTTTCCTCATTCTTCCTCTCTCCTTTTTACTCCCCTTCCCTCTTCTCTACTTCTTCGTTCCCTCTTTCCTTCCCTCTCTCTACTACTCTTCCTTCTTACCTTTCTCTCTTACCTTTCTCTCGCTTCTCACCCCGCTCCAGCGACGTCCGCGGCTCCCATATCCATTCCTTCTTCCAATTCCCCCTCGTAACATTCTGCACAAAGAACTCTACCCCGAACCACGATGTATTCGCCTTCTTCCACCTCTTTCCCGCAATTTTCACACTTTGCATTCTCGATTATCTGTGCTTTCCGCCCGCCCTCTTCTTTATCCGCCTTCTCGGCTTCTATTTCTATCCAACTTTTCTTCTTCTTTTCTTCTGGCATTTTTACTGACTAAATAAATGTTTCAATATTATTTTCAATATTATTTTCAATATTATTTTTCTATGTCTTATAAAAGAGGATTAGATTATTAGATTAAAGTTAGAAATCGCAAAAGAAAAAGCACTTAACAAGCACTTAACAATGCCAGAATTAGGGAGGGAAAGAGAGAGGGAAAGAGAGAGGGAAGGAGTGTGTGAGGGTAGAGGGAGATTGTTAACAAACATTGTCATATTTTTTAGAAATCACCACAATTTGTGTGAATTAAATTAATAAACACGCACAAGAATGCTTCTCATTTTTGGAGGCTTGAGAAAAAAAGAAAATCTTTTAAAGATGCGTTTCTTTGTTAAAACTTGCCCATAAAGATGGGTAGAATAAAAAAGGAGGAAAAAGGAAAATATGGCAGATGAAGTAGATCTATACGACGACAGGGGCAACCAACTGGCGAGCAACGTGCCGTTAGAGGCAATCAGTCCACTAAAGAACCCAGCGATAAAGAAAATCGTTAACCTGACCATTCGGACAGGTGCGGTTGACTTGGCGAAGCTGGAGAACAAGTTAGCAACAGGAACAATAGCAGGCAAAGGAATGGTAATCCGCGGCGTAGGACGCGACTTTCCGATACTGGCGAACGCGGAAGCGATAGCGGAACAAGTAGAAGACATGCTGCGTGTTAGCGAGGACGACGACACGAATGTCGAGTTGATGGCAGGCGGAAAGCGGATGCTGACGCAGGTTCCGAGCGCTAGGATTTTGAGCGACTACTCGGTTGGTCTCACGGCTGCGATGGGTGCGCTGACGCATGCGATCATCGATGTTTGCGATGTGAGTATGTGGGAAGCACCTTATGTGCATGCAGCAGTGTGGGGAATGTATCCGCAGGACCCAGACCCAGCAGACGGCGCAGTGAAGATGTTGGTCGATGTGCCGATAAAGAACGAGGGTCCGGGATTTGTGCTGAGGAACATTCCGGTGAACCACTTGGCAGCGACGGTGCGGAAGAGAGCGATGCAGGGTGCAGCGCTGGCGATGATTCTGGAAGAGGCAGCACAATTCGAGATGGGCAACTGCATGGGACCGCACGAGAGAGGGCATCTTTTGGACTTGGCGTACGAGGGGCTGAACGCGAACAACATGCTGCGCGACCTGATAAAAGAGAACGGAAAGACAGGAACGCTTGCAGATGTGGTTTACAGCACGGTGGAGAGAGCAAAAGCGGACGGAGTGATAAAGCCGCTGAAGGAGATGCCGTCTGGGTTCGTGGTTTACGACGCCGACGATATGCAGTTGTGGAACGCGTACGCGAGCGCGGGAATGCTTGCTGCAGTGTGTGTGAATTGTGCATCAATGCGAGCAGGACAGCCAGTGCCATCGAACATTATGTACAGCTGCTGTTTGATGGAGAGAGAGACAGGGCTGCCGGGACCTGACTTTGGAATGGCACAAGGAGCGTCAGTCTCGAGTTCGTTCTTCTCGCACTCGATTTACGGAGGCGGTGGTCCGGGTGTGTTCTACGGAAACCACATCGTTACAAGGCACGCAAAGGGGCAGTTTATCCCGTGCTTCTGTGCTGCGATGTGCATAGACGCGGACACGATGTATTTCATACCAGCGAGGACATCAGCGCTGTACGGAGAAGTGCTGGGAGCGATTCCGGAGTTTGCAGAGCCGATGAAGGCGGTCGCCGAGGGTGCGCAGGAGATAATGTAAAAGGAGAAAAAAAGGAGAAAGGAGGAAAAAGAAAATGCCACAATATACGGCTGGAAGTAGCCATATAGCACAGAACAGAAGGAACTACATGGATCCGAACTACACCTACGAGAAATTGAGGGACATTGCAGAGGAAGACATTGTGAGACTGCTTGCACACAGGGCGCCAGGAGAGGAGTACAAGAGCATTCACCCGCCACTCGAGGAGATGGAAGAGCCTGAATGCGCGGTTCGTGAAATGGTAGAGCCGACAGAGGGAGCGAAGGCAGGCGACAGGATTCGGTACGTACAGTACACCGACTCAATGATGTTCGCACCGATAACGCCTTACCAGCGAGCGTGGGCAGCGTACACCAGATACAAGGGTGTAGACCCAGGTGTGTTGTCAGGAAGGACGATCATAGAAGGGCGTGAGAGAGACATCGAAAAGATAACGAAAGAGCAGATAGACTGCGAACTCTACGACACTGCGAGGACAGGACTGAGAGGAAGGACAGTGCACGGGCACGCGGTCAGACTGGACGAGGACGGAATGATGTTCGACGCACTGCGGAGATGGTCAAAAGGCAAGGGCGGAGAAGTCATCTACGTGAAAGATATGATCGGCGGTGCGATGGACAAGGAAGTAGTCTTAGGAAAGCCGCTGCCAGAGGACGAGCTGCTCAAGAGAACGACGATGTACAGGAACGCACAGGGCGGTGTTTGGCAGGAAGTGGACGACCCAGAGTCGATGGACGTGACTGCACAGATCCACTGGAAGAGGACAGTCGGTGGATTCCAACCCTGGAGGAAGATGTCAGAGATAAAAGGCGGGAAGAAGGACATAGGAGTGAAGGACTTGAAATTATTTGTACCGAGAGGAGGTGTAGAATAAAATGCCATATGGAGACGTACAGCACAATTTCTTGAAGGCGATGTCGGACAAGTTCGCCGAGAAGCCAGAGAGCACAACGACTAAGTTCTATGTGTACGGAGGAATTGCCCAGAAAGGAGGAATGAGGAAGCGGGAGTTCATCGAGGAAGCGAAGCGGATGGTAGAGAACCGAACCGTGAGAACTCCTGGATACAATCCAGATGTGGGAATGCCGCAGGGGCAGAGGTACCTGATGCCGTATATGATGAACCACACGGACATAATGGTGAATGCGGACGACCTGCACTGGATAAACAACGCCGCGATGCAGCAGTGCTGGGACGATATGAAGAGAGGAATTATCCTGGGACTGGACGACGCACACGGACTGTTAGAAGCGAGGTTGGGCAAGGAAGTAACGCCGGACACAATCAGCCACTACATGGAAGTGCTGAACCACGCGCTGCCTGGCGGTGCGGTTATTCAGGAGCACATGGTTGAGACGAAGCCGTTGCTCGTGAACGACAGTTACGCAAAGATATTCACAGGCGACGACGACCTTGCAGACGCGCTGGACAGGAGGTTCGTGCTGGACATAAACAAGGAATTCCCAGCAGGCTGGGAGAAGCCGGGCGAGCAGGCAGACCAGTTGAAAGACGCAATCGGGAAGAAGATTTGGCAGATTCTCTGGATGCCGACGGTCGTGGGCAGAATGACAGACGGCGGAACGATGTTCAGGTGGGTAGGAATGCAGGTCGGGATGACGATGATAAACGCATACAAGATGTGTGCGGGTGAGTCGGCGACCGGCGAGTTCGCCTACTACGCGAAGCACGCGGCTGTGGTCAAACTCTCGAACTTTATGCCAGTGAAGAGGGCGAGGTCGCAGAACGAGTGTTCAGGAATGCCGTTAGGAATAAACGCGGACAGCACGAGATCGCCAGCGTTGTTCCCGAACGACCCGATAAGAGCGGAGTTGGAGAGCATTGCAGTTGCGGCGATGGTCTACGACCAGCTGTGGTTCGGAACCTACATGTCGGGCGGTGTCGGGTTCACGCAGTACGCGAGCGCGACCTACACGGACAACATCTTGGAGGACTTCTGCTACAAGGGATGTGAGATCGGTAGAGATTACATAAACGAAGAGAACAACGGCGAGCTGTTAAAGGGCGACAAGTTGAACATGGATATTCTGGAGAAGATAATCCGTGCTGAGAACGACTACGCCCTGACGCAGTACGAGGCGTACCCGACGGTTGCGGAGTCGCACTTCGGTGGTTCAGTGAGAGCGTGCTGTGCAGCAGCGGGATGCGGTAGTGCCGTTGCGTGCGCAACAGGACTTGCACAGCCGACCCTGAGTGCGTGGTCGATGTCGATGCTTGGACACTACGAGCGTGTCGGTAGACTTGGATTCTACGGATACGACTTGCAGGACCAGTGCACGGCGTGCGGTTCGTACTCGTACCAGAGCGACGAGGGAATGCCGTTCGAGATGCGAGGCGTGAACTACCCGAACTACGCGATGAACGTAGGACACCAGAGTGCGTACGGTGGTCTGGTTGCAGGAGCACACCTTGCGAACAAGGACGCGTGGGTGCTGTCGCCGCTGTGGAAGGTAGCGTTCTCGGACCGTGACCTGCCGTTCGACCGTGGCTACGTGACCAGAGAGTACGGAAGAGGTGCGCTGAGAGAGTTCAAACCCGCAGGCGAGCGAGACCTGATTATCGGTGGTTACTACGGCCGGTAAAAAGTTTGAACAAAAACAAACAAGCGAAACAAGCGAACAGGACAAGAACAGAGAAAGAGAAGGGGGGTTTTTCTTCCCTTCTCATTTTTTTATTTTTTTTTGAATTTTAAGGTGCAGGGAAATTGGCTATTTTCACTAACGCTTCTTTCTCCAGAAAATGTAGTTCTCCGGGAACAACGAGCACGTGCGGAAGTTCGCCAAAATCGTAGCTCTTCAAACCTTCCAAATAATCTGCTTTTACAACCGGCTCTTCCGAGCCTGCCCT
>Ga0190347_1000431_pt1 | contig 13614 bp, 14 predicted proteins | sample 48721356_MG_FD_161652 | JGI IMG/M metagenome (GOLD analysis project Ga0190347, IMG submission 161652) | Hydrothermal vent microbial mat bacterial communities from Southern Trench, Guaymas Basin, Mexico - 4872-13-5-6_MG | ecosystem: Environmental > Aquatic > Marine > Hydrothermal vents >...
GTCTGGTCTGGAGCAGGGCCTTATCCTCTGCTCTGATATCAAGTCCTGTGCAGTCGGCGGTAAGGCCTGTCTCAAGGATCGTGGCGACCCTCGGTATATAGGAACGGCCCATGGCTGTTGCACCGGCTAAAATAATTTCAGGCCTTTCTCTCTTGGCAAGATCTGCAAGTATATTTCCGTAGACCTCGTCGGTGAATGTCGCCAGCTCCTGGTGGTCAACAACCAGCACCCTGTCCGCACCGTGGAATATCAATTCCTGTGCTTTGGATTCAATTCCCCGTCCCATCAGCACTGCGGTAACTTCTGCCTCGAGTTCGCCTGCAAGTTCCCGGGCCTTTGCAAGGAGCTCAAGCGTCACTGAGGCAAGGATCCCGCCTCTGCATTCCGCAATCACCCATATTCCTTTCCAGGAACTCAAGTCTGTGGTGGCATACAGACCTTCCTCCACCTGGAGCTCTAATGCGCCTTCAGGACAGCCGTTCACGCAGATGCCGCACATGGTGCAGGCATCCTGATCTACAACGGCCTTCCCGTCTTTTACAAAAATGGCCTCAAAAGTGCATGATTCTTCACATTCACCACATCCGGTACACTTTTCCGTATCAACCTTAAGCATTACAAAATTCCCGCTACTTTCAGCCTGGAGACCAGGGCATCTACTTGTTCCTCTGCTGAGCCCCCGAACATTTCTCTGCGGGCATCAAAAGTAGGGACCCATGTAGATACGACTTGAGTCGCCGATCCGGCCAGCCCGACCATAAAAGGTTTTGCCCCGAGTTCCAAGGCATTCCATATAGGAATTTCAGCTTTTCTGGCCCGCATTTTCCCTTTGAGGGAGGGCAGCCTGGGGGTATTGATGGAGGCAAGCACTGTAAGGAGGGCAGGCATCTCAAGTTCAAGTATGTCATAGCCATCTTCATTGACCCTCCTGACTTGCATTGTCTTTCCGTCATCCATTAGATTGAGTTCGTTTACGCATGTCACACAGGGAAGGCCGAGCCGGACAGCCAGCCCGGGACCTACTTGGGCCGTATCACCATCTATGGCCTGTTTGCCGCAAAGCACGAGGTCAACAGGCCCAAGCTTCTCGATTGCCTTTGCCAGTGTATACGTAGTTGCCAAGGTATCTGCCCCGGCAAACGCACGGTCCGACAGAAGGATTCCCTTGTCCGCTCCAAGAGACAGGGCCTCTTTCAGGGCATTTTCCGCCTGTGGCGGGCCCATGCTCAGTACGGTGACCTCTCCACCGTAGGCGTCTTTCAACTGAAGCCCGGCCTCAAGGGCGTGGAAGTCGAAAGGATTTATTATTGCCTCTAGTCCTTCCCTTACCAGCGTGCCTTTTTCCGTATCATATCGCACGCTCTTTGCGTCTGGAACCTGTTTTATGCAAACTACTATGTTCATGCCTAATTATTTTTTCGCATACTCTTTATTCAGTGCCTGACCGATAATATTGCGCATGATCTGGTTTGTACCCTCGTATATCTGGAGGATTTTTGCATCCCGCATCATTTTTTCAACCGGATAGGACTTCATATATCCATAGCCGCCAAGGATCTGAACCGCATCAGTGGTTACCTGCATGGCCATATCAGTTGCAAAGAGCTTTGCCATTGCAGATATCTTGGCAGTATCCTTTTCCCCATCGTCGAGGGTCCTGGCTACCGAATAGACAAGGGCCCTTGAGGCCTCAAGCTTTGTGGCCATATCCGCCAGCATGTGCTGTAAGGCCTGAAAGCCGATTATCGGTTGCCCAAACTGTATTCTCTGCCTTGCATATTTAACCGCTTCATCCAGGGCTGCATGAGCAAGTCCGACTGCTATGGCACCTATACCGGGTCGGGCTATGTCCAGAGTCCTCATGGCTATTAAGAAGCCTTGACCCTTCCTGCCGAGAATACGGTCTTTCGGAATGCGGCATTCATTCATTATGAGTTCCCTGGTCGACGAGGCATTCAGACCCATCTTTCTTTCTTTTTTCCCAAAGCTGAATCCCGGATCGCCCTTCTCCACTATATATGCTGTAGCACCCCTTGCACCTTTGTTTTTGTTGGTCATGGCCACTATGGTATATATTTCCGCTTCCCCGCCGCTGGTTATCCACTGTTTGGTACCGTTTAAAACCCAGTGATCTCCATCTTCTACTGCTGTAGTCCGGATACCTGCGGCATCACTACCGGCATTGGCTTCGGTAAGCCCAAAGGCTACAAGGCGCTTGCCTGAGGCAATATCTGGAAGATAGCGGGCCTTTTGTTCCTCAGAGCCGAAAAGCAGAATGGGATAACCCCCCAAGGCACTGGCAGCGAAGGTCGTGGTAACCGCGATGCAACCATAGGCAAGCTGTTCCAGGGCCAGACAATTCTCAAAACAGCCTTTTTCAAGACCACCATATTCTTCGGGGATATAAAGCCCGAAGAGATCCGCATGGGCTATATCTCTCATAATATCCCAAGGGAATTCATTATTCTCATCGAGCCTTGCTCTTACAGGAATGATCTTTTCTTCGGCTATCTGGCGTGCCAAGTCAAGGATCATCTGTTGCTCTTCCGTCAAGAAATAATTGACTTGTGTCATGTAAAAATCCTTTTTTAATCAGTATATATAATTACCAGCACATGGCCACAGATCCCCATGTGAAACCACCTCCGAAAGCGACCATTAAAATACGGTGACCAGGGACCAAGAGTCCTGTTCGATTAGCTTCATCCAGGCCGATTGGTATGCTCGCCGCCGAGGTATTACCATACTTGTGAACATTGATAAAGATTTTCTCCTGAGAAAGCCCCAGTCTTTCTCCTAAAAAATTAATGATTCGCACGTTGGCCTGATGAGAAAACAGATGATCCACATCGTTTTCATTCCATTTATTCGCCTCCATTGCTTCTCTTGCTGCGGTCTCCATTGCTTTAACGGCATGTTTAAAGACCTCCCGGCCCTGCATTTGAATATATTGCCGTCCTTTTTCAGGGGTTGAATGACCCGCCGGCAAGTCTGCCTCCAGGCACTTTAAAATGAGAAGCTCTCCCAGCGAACCATCTGCGTGAAGGTGGGTAGACAGAATGCCCCTGTCTTCTTTGGTGCCGGTAATTACAGCAGCCCCGGCCCCGTCTCCAAAGAGTACGCAGGTATTACGGTCTTCCCAATTTGTAACCCGGGACAGTATTTCACTTCCAATTACAAGTATCTTCATTCCCGGGTTAAACCGTATGAATTTATCTGCTACGGAGATCGCATAAAGAAAACCGGTGCAGGCGGCGTACAGGTCAAAGGCACAGGCCTTTTTCGCTCCAAGCTCGTTCTGGACCAGACAGGCAACAGAAGGCATCGGCATGTCCGGAGTCATAGTACCGACTATGATAAGATCCAGATCCTGCGGCCGCACCGCCGCCATATCAAGGGCCTTTCTTGCTGATTGTGTGGCAAGATAAGAGTTGGTCTCCCTGTCATTAGAGATATGGCGTTGCAGTATCCCTGTTCTGGTGCGTATCCATTCGTCGCTGGTATCCACAAGGCCTTCCAGTTCCTTGTTGGTTACTACTCTCTTGGGTACGCACGACCCCGTACCGATAATTATACTTCGAATAGACATGATTATAAGGTTTTGATAGTCTCGGGAGACCTTGACATCACTGGGCTACCTTGAATAGATCTTGTCTTTTGGCTAGAGAGTCTTTCAGCTTATCAGCCAACTCTACTTTGGCAAGTTCATCGGCTAACCGTATTGCATTTTTAACTGCTTTGGAGGCGGAGAGCCCGTGACAGATTATTGCTATCCCGTTGATTCCCAGCAAAGGAGCGCCACCATACTCAGCGTAGTCTATTATCTTGTAGAATCTATTAAAGGCGGATTTCAAACGAAGTCCCATGTCGGCCATAAGACTTTCCCCAATCTCTGACTGCAGCATGGTGAGAACAGCCTTTGCAAGACCTTCACTCAATTTTAGACATATGTTGCCCACAAACCCGTCGCATACCACAACATCCACGTCGCCTTTGAAGACTTCACCGCCTTCCACATTCCCAACAAAGTTCAATTTGCTGTCTGCGAGAAGATCATATGCCTTTTTTACGAGCTGGTTGCCCTTGGTGTCTTCCTCTCCGATACTTAACAGCCCTACTCTGGGTCGGGGATTATTCAAAAGCTCTCCGGCAAATACCGAGCCCATGATTCCAAACTGCAGAAGGTGAATAGGTCTGCAATCTACGTTTGCCCCTACGTCTATCATGGCCACAGGCCTTTTCGGAGTCGGCATGAGCGTAGCTATGGCCGGCCGAACGCTATTGATCCTGCCCAAGGCAACCATGGCTGTTGCCAGCGTGGCCCCTGAGTTGCCGGCACTCACCACGGCCTTGGCCTTTCCTTGACGCACAAGTTCAAAGGCAACTCTAATTGAAGAATCCTTTTTGTGCCTCAGCGAATCAGCCGGGGATTCTTTCATATCAACTATTTGAGAGGCTGGATATGTGCTTATGGGCAAATTACTGCCCCCCTGCCGCTTAAGCGTTTCCCTGAGTACCTCTTCTATCCCGACCAAAGTGATCTCGACACCGTGATCTCTGGCAGCGTTTATTGCGCCCCTTACCAGGGCATCAGGGGCTCGATCACCCCCCATGGCATCTACTGCTACAGACATTTTCTAGTCTAGTTCTTTTTCTTCATGGAATACTTTTCCCCTATAAGTACCACACTGGGGACAAATCCGGTGGGGGAGCTTGGGCTCTGTACATTGGGGGCATGTTGAGAGATTGGGTATGCGAATTGCGTCATGCGAGCGACGCTTACCTCTGCGTGAACGTGAAGTCTTTCTCTTGGGAACCGCCATTTTTTAATACCTCTTGACTTTTAATATTTTAGCCTAAACAATCAGATATGCTATCCTGTATTACTTTTATCAAGAAAAAATAAATTCAAAGGATACTCATTTGGCTGCTTGTCTCAGTTCTTTTAACACACTAAAGGGGTTGTCCAAAATGTCTGAACGGCAACGGCACTTCTCTACATTAAGATCCACACCGCACCCGGAGCAGATACCTTTACAGTCTTCTTTGCAGACGTGATGCATAGGAATTTGTAGCAGGACCTGTTCTCTGAATATTTCCTTAATCTGAATTTCAGATCCATTATAAAAGGATACCTCCATGTCTTCTTTTTCGAGGGCTATTTCTCTTTTCCCCTCTATCGATTGGCTGGGGACCAATATATAGAAAAAAGAGGTATCTATCTCCCGGGTATATTCCTCCAGGCAGCGATCACACCTGATGATGATCATGGCCGCGATTTTACCTTTTAGATGTACGGCACCATCGACACGGTGGAGAAAGACCTCACCTCTTGCAGTATCCAGTATTCTACATTCCTCTGCCTCGGATAAAATCCCTGATATGTCTTCAAAGATCAGATGTAGACCATTTTCCGGAATGTCCTCTAAGGGGACAGTATATCTAAAGTCTTTTAAAAGTTTGGTCATAAAATGTTATCAAGGCCAAAGGCCTTGTTAATTATTTCGGATTGCTAAAGCTTTTAGTGTGAATCCCGCAATATATAGAATGGCTATGTCTTGTCAAGATAGGCAGAGGGATGATTTATCATCCCTGCTATAATTATTCCTGCTTCGTAAAGCACATACAGGGGGATTCCCATCATGGCCATATTGAAGATATCTCCAGTGGGAGTGAGAATAGCAGCCATCATGGCAATTATTAGAATCGCATAACGTCTATATCTCCCGAAGAATTTAGGAGTGCAGATTTTTAGTCTGCAAAGCAATGTCATGATCAATGGAATTTCGAAGATTATGCCGAAGCCGATTAGAAAAAGTCCGATAAAATTCACAAATTTGCCCACAGCTATTACCGGCCTTAGGTGTTCCGACTGGTAATCCAGGAGGAAATTTATTCCAAAGGGAAGGGTTATGAAAAAGCAGAAGAGGATTCCTGTATAAAAGAGTAAAAGTGCTGAAAGTATAAACATCAGGGATGATTTTCTCGAAAAACCAAGTACATCAACCAGCCCCTGGGATATACGCCATAGTATCCAGGGGGCCAGAAGCATTAATGCCCCAATGCTTGAGAGCTTGAGTAGGGCCAGCATCGGCTCCAGTACTCCAAAAAAGGCCAGATGCTGTTGGAAATGGGACTGAAGAAAGGCCAGAAAACGGGGAGCAAGCAGGTACATAATGGTAGTGATCACTGCAAAGCTGATCGCAGTTTCCAGCAGAAAACGCCTTAAATACTTGAGCAGGCGCACCAAGGTCTTAGCCATAGATTCAGGCATAGTCTTTTTGTTTTACAGAAAATAAACAGTATCCACCGCAGAGCCCGGACTGTATATAAGTTGTCAATTTGCAAAAGACTTTGGTCTATGCAATGCACAAAAGTCCTTTAGCCGAGCTCCTTATGCAAATAGTCCATTGCATTTCGAAAAAAGGCCAGTCCTGCCCCTTCCTCCGGCAACTCTTCCCTGGTCCACCGTGGATGGTTGGTCCTGTGATGAAATGCCTCCGGGTGAGGCATAAGGCCCATGAGTCTGCCTGTAGTATCGCAAATACCCGCCACGGCAAGCTCTGAACCGTTTGGATTGTAGGGGTATTCTTGAGTGGGCTCTCCTGTTACAGGTGATACATACTGAAGTGCGATAAGTGCGTCTGCCATCAGCCTGTCTCTTGCCGATATGTCAATTGTTACAAATTTTCCTTCCCCGTGTCTTACCGGTAACTCAATACGGTCTATCCCGCGGGTAAATACGCAAGAAGAGCCCTTTGGGACCCTGCAGGTGACCCAGCGATCTTCAAATCTGCCGGAGTCATTATGGGCCAGACTTACATAACGTCTCTCATAATCGCCGTCAAAACCAGGCAAAAGACCGGTCTTCGCCATTAACTGAAAACCATTGCATACCCCTAGTACCAGCCCCCCTTTTTCTACAAATTTCAGGAGTTGATCCAGCAGACGTTCTCCTGTACCCTTAACCCTGGCATTTCGGAGCCTGTGTGCCCCGGCCTGTGCCGCTCCCAGATTGTCGCCGTCTAAAAATCCACCAGGCAGGTTCAAGAAATGATAGTCGTCCAAGCGGACGCTCCCGTCAAGAAGATCGCTGAGGTGTACTATATCAACGTGATCCGCACCGGCCAGTCTGCATGCATTGGCCGTTTCCATCTCACAGTTGGTCCCGTATCCTGATGTAACTATTACACGTATTTGGGATGTCATATAAAACTCCTGAGCTACCTGCAACTTTAAATATCTAGATATTATTACGTTTAAACAAAAATAATAAGCGTTCACTAAACGTTGAAACTAAAAATTGGAAATTTGGCCTTTATGCTTTTGTACTGTTAGGGTGTATTAAATTTTTTCTTACCACTTACCCCAATTTCTACTTTCCAATTTCCAATTTCAAGCCGTTAACGACTACAAATACATTAAAATGTTATGAGATCTCCCGTGTTATCCGCACGTCTCCAGCCACTGCTTAACCTGGTTCTCAAAAAGTTCATAAAAGGCGTCAGAGCCTTCTAAACCGGTTCTGCCGAAGGTGTAGTTAATCTCAATAAACAGGAAAATATTAGATCCCTCCAAAAAAACAAGGTCAAAACCTGCCATATTGATTCCACTCCGCAGGCATAGATCTCTTACCGCCTTTCTCCCTATGGCTTGCAACTCCGGATCGGACCGGGCATCAATTTGTCCACCTTTTGCAATATTGTGGTAAAAGCCCGATGTGTTGCAGCGCCAGTAACTCCGGATATGATTTCCTATGACCACAACCCTGAGATCTCTTTTGAGATTGGGAATAAACTCCTGTAGCACAAAGCCGAAAATACCTTGTATTTCAAGGTGTTTGAGTATTTCTGTTGATTGTTTCAGGTCCTGTGCGTCTTCTATAAGCCAAGTCTGGGATCCCTCTCCCCCACTTGTCCCCTTGATTACAAATGGATAATCGGGGAGCTCGGGACTACAGCCCATTTCAGGGTGATCGCCCCACATGGTCTCCACCCGGGGGAAGATCCATGTTTTCGGGTGAGGAATACCATAACTCCAGAATAGCATGGTATCTCCCACCTTCCCCCCCCACTTAAAGCGAATACTGTAGTCCGGAAAGACATTGGCGCACAGGGTGTGGCACAGGGAATAGAGTTCTCTGGACACCGTCTGTGGTAATATGATCGCTCTGGCCTTCGAAAGGTCGTTGACCATATCTTCATCCCAGATTCTCCTTTCCCAGTAAAAGATATCGCCTTTAATCATGGGATGAAAGGATATCACAGGGCCCTTGGTATCAGATCCGGTCTTTTGATTGATAATATTCTTTCTCCTATAAGGACTTGGTTATAAGCTTTTTACACGAGTCATCCGGATTTTTCCAGAAATGACTTCACTGTTATAGGATTTTTCCGACAATGATTTATAAGGTCTTGAATCCATTGGGGTTCTACTCCCCGCCGCTTGAGGCGTTCCTTGCAATTCGAGATACCCCGTCCGCTTGCGGCGGGGTAGTTCATTTTCTTTTCTGCCCCTTTAAATAACGATATTTTTTACGTTCTTCCATCAGTTGCGCTATATAAAACCAAATGAAGAAGGAAATAATAAGGTGGCCGGGTTGTCTGGTCAGACAAAAATGCCTCCTGCTAATGATTTTGTAGCCTTGACACAATTAACCATGACCATTAAAAATCCGCTTCATGACAAATATAAAAGATCTCTGCTTTGATAAAGGTAACGGCCTGCTGCCGGTTATAGCCCAGGACCATGAAACAGGTGAGGTACTCATGCTGGCCTATATGAACAGACAGGCATGGGAAAAGACTCTGGAGACAGGCCGGGTCCACTACTGGAGCCGCTCCCGGGACAAACTGTGGCTGAAAGGTGAGACCTCCGGCCATGTTCAGTTACTGAAGGCTGCCTATACGGACTGCGATCTGGATACAATACTGGTAAAGGTGGAACAATTGGGTGGCGCGGCGTGTCATAAAGGATACCGGAGCTGCTTTTATCGAAAAGTCCAGGGTGATTCCCTGGTTACTATAGGAGAGCCTGTTTTTGATCCAGAGGAGATTTATAAAAAGTGAACCAACTTAAACTGGGTATACCGAAGGGGAGTCTTGAAAAGGCTACAATTGAACTCTTTTCAAAATCAGGGTGGCGTATAGAGGTCCACCACAGGAGCTATTTCCCCAGTATAGACGATCCGGATATAGTCTGCAGCATCTGCAGGGCACAGGAGATGTCACGTTATGTTGAGCAGGCAATCCTTGACGTCGGCATTACAGGACGCGACTGGATCCTGGAGAATGATTCGGACATTGTTGTTGTGGCAGACCTGATATACTCCAAGGTAAGCAAGCGCCCTGCCCGATGGGTCCTGGCCGTACCGGCCGACTCTCCCTGCCGTTCTGTCAAAGACCTTCAGGGGAAGAAGATAGCAACAGAGCTTGTCAACTTTTCCAAGCGTTATTTTTCAGAACGTGGAATAGATGTAAAAGTTGAGTTTTCCTGGGGCGCCACCGAGGGCAAAGTCGCCTCAGGGCTTGCCGACGCCATTGTCGAGGTGACAGAGACCGGAAGCACCATCAATGCCCACGGACTGATGATCATAGAAGAGCTGATGGAGTCCAATCCCCAGTTGATAGCCAACAGACATGCATGGGAAGACCCATGGAAAAGGAAAAAGATTGAGCAGATATCCATGCTTCTGCAGAGCGCTTTGCGTGCGGATCGTCTTGTAGTGCTCAAGATGAACGTTCCCAAGGAAAGGCTGGGGGCAGTGGTGGATATACTGCCCAGCCTGAATGCCCCCACGGTTTCTCCGCTGTATAAACAGGAGTGGTGTTCTGTAGAGACGGTAATAAACGAGGCGGAAGTAAGGGAAATTATCCCACGGCTTATGGCCGCGGGTGCCCAAGGAATCATAGAGCATGCCCTCAATAAAGTCCTCTAGATCCAGTGGCAGCGAAAATCATTAAGGCCGCCTTTATTACAAGTGCCTATAAGCTCTCTCAGCTACCCCCACCCGGGCTGCCGGAAGTGGCGTTTGCCGGCAGGTCTAATGTGGGCAAATCCAGTCTTCTGAATCGTCTCCTGGGGAGGCACAACCTGGTAAAAGTCAGCTCAAGGCCGGGGTTCACTCAGTCTCTGAACTTTTTCCTTGTCAATGATTCAGTCTATTTTGTCGATCTCCCTGGCTATGGGTTTGCAAAGGCCCCGAAACACGTTCAGCAAAAGTGGCACAGGCTGGTAGAGGGTTATATCGAGGCCAGAAAACCTCTTAAGGGAGTGGTATGCATCTTTGATATGAGGAGGGTTCCGGACCAGTTGGACCTTGATCTTTTGGGCTATCTCCATTCCCTCGGCAGGCATATATGGTTAGTATTTAACAAAGCGGACAAAATATCCCAGCCCAAAAGACAGAGGCAGCTACATGCTATCCGTCGAAGACTCCCTGGATTTATTGATAGACCTTTGATTATTTCCGCCCGGACAGGGGAGGGTGTCCAGTCCCTGCTTGAAACGGTTTGGCTAGCCTGTTTTTAAAAAAGAGGTTTTTTAGCTTGACAGGGGAAAATATAAGGTGTTCCCGATTTTCACAAATGTGGCATTGACAAGACCACCATTAAATTTTAAGAATCGTAAATGTTTCGTTCGATAGGTAAATTATCCGAACATGTTTTTTTAAAAAACCGCGACGGTTAGTTCGTGTTACCTTAGTGAATTTAATGAAGGGATGCTTGATGGCAACTCAGCCGGCTATAGAAATTGAAGGTGTCAGCATCGTATTGCTTGGGGATTTTAACCCCAAGATTTTTCAACCAGCTTGGTTTGCTGCACAAGAATTGATCAGGAAGGAAGAGGCAGAGTCCGCCGAAATCGAAGTAGTTCATCCTGAAGTTGTTGTTTTTTCTCTTGACTGGCTTAGAATTCAAGTCACACGTAATCGTTGGATTTCGGAAGCGCAGGCCCCTCATTATGAGCCGCTTCGTGATTTGATTTTGGGAACTTTTAGACTACTCCGACATACACCGATTCGCAAAATGGGACTCAACAGAGACATACATTTTAAGATGCCGACGGAAGATGATTGGAATGCTCTCGGAGACCGGCTTGCTCCTAAAGAACCGTGGAAGAATATTCTTGACAAACCTGGTATGCGGCGCCTGGAAATGGAAGAAAAACGATCTGACGATTTCATGGGCCACATACGTATTCGTATTGAGCCATCAGTGCGCATTCATCCCGGAGTTCTTGTGAGTGTCAATGATCATTATAGCTTACCTGAGCCTGAAAAGGAAGTCGAATACGTAAGCGGCAGCGAGGGGATCATGAATATTTTAGCCCAAGTTTGGGGAGATTCGATTGAAAGTTCAAAACACAGGGCATCTATGCTTGTGGGGTTGTCATGAATACTGCGGCTGCAAATTTACAAGAAGAAATAAAGGATTCGTCCGAAAGCGTTCACGAGGAATATTTGGTCCACGCTGATAATATGCGCTTGGATAGCACTCAGTTTTTTACTGAGTTTGGCCAAATCTCTCCTGATGAGAAATGGGTAGATACTATCAATGACAGCATCGACAGCATCAAACGGCAAAAAGAGAGCTCAACTCCTGTTGTAATTCTCAAACAACCGTCACGCCCAAAGAGCCATTTTATTCCACTTAAGAAATGGGAGGGAACAGTCTTGACGGTCTTGGAAGATTCGTTTGTGGCGCGATTAATTGATCAAGAAGACGAATATTCTGATTCAGAAGCCGAGTTTTCCTTTGAGGAAGTGCCGCAGTCTGATCGGGGACTTATTGAACCCGGAGCAATTTTTTATTGGAATATAGGGTACATAGATCGTGATAGTGGACAACGCATGCGTGCATCAGTCATTCGCTTCAGACGAATTCCAGTGTGGCAGTCAGAAGAACTTGAAACGGCAAAAGTCGCTGCGCGCCATTTGAGGGAAACCATTGACTGGGAATAATTCCGCCGTTCCACCCCGCTCAAACGAGATAGAAGTTTCCCTTTTTGGCCCTGGTTACGGTGAAAGTGTCTTAATCCATCTTGGTCTACAACAGTGGATAATTGTCGATTCCTGTATAGATCAAAACTCTCATAGACCTGCTGCTCTTGGGTATCTCGAAAATCTTGGAGTTGATCCTGCCCAAGCAGTCAAACTCATAGTAGTCACGCACTGGCATGACGACCATATTAAAGGCTTGGGGGAATTGATGGCTTCGTGCAACTTAGCGAAATTTGTATGCTCCGCAGCATTGCGATGTGAGGAGTTTTTGGAATTGGTTGAATCCTATTCCCAACGATCCATGATGCGCAGCTCTGGTGTGGAAGAATTTCGCAAAGTGCTTGATGTGCTAAAGACGCGAAAATCCAAGTATACGGAGCTGTCGCCGCTGCCCAAATTTGCGATTTCTGACCGATTGCTGTGGAAAAACCCTCCAGAAGCTGCTATTCCATGCGAGGTATTCAGCTTATCTCCCTCGGACATGTCCCTTAACTTGGCTTTTCAAGAAATAAAATCATTGTTGCCACAAGAAGGGGAACGTAAGAAAAGGATCATAGCGCGCGGTCCTAATCACGCTGCTGTAGTATTGTGGATTAATGTGAGAGATACATGTCTTTTGCTTGGGTCGGATTTAGAGGAATCAAGTATCGCTGGAACCGGCTGGTCAGTCATCGTAGATTCCAAGACCCGACCAGATGGCAGGGCTTTTATCTTTAAGATTCCTCATCACGGCTCAAAAAATGCCGATCAGCCCCAAGTCTGGCAAAATATGCTTGTCGATGAGGTAATGGCTATTACGACGCCTTTTTTGCGGGGTAGTGTTAACCTGCCTACAAAATCTGATGTTGACCGAATCTGTAGTCGAACATCTCATGCATACATCACTGCTCCACCGAAGAGAAGGCGATTATCGAAAAGCTCGGGTGCTATCGCCAAGACAATTCGAGAGACAGTACGCGATATTCGAGAATGTACCGGTCAAGATGGTCAAATCAGACTTCGTTTGAACCTTAGCGAACTTCCTGAAGGCACATGGAATGTCGAATTATTTGGAGCCTCATGTGATTTGAGACATGCGGTCCTTTCTGCACAGGGCTGTTCACCAGCGCAATGACTACGTAAAAACATTTTTCAATATCCAATGTCCCTGACCGCCGGTTTTGCCCCCACGGCAAGAAGGTGCTCGTTGGCCTCATTAGGAAGTGTGAAGACCGGCTTCCGCCATTTCAAAATGTCGTAACAGAATTGTTCCGTTTTCCCGCCAGGCTTTGCATGGGCGACAAAGATCTGATTGGCTAAGGCGGCTACGTAATAATTACGGCGCAGTGCGCTTTGAGCCGTGGTGCGGTGTGGTTTGTCCAAAAATGGCGATAGAAACAATAGTCTCCCCTGATCAAGTGGCTTCCTATATTCCGCACGAATTCGCATCTTTTCCATACTGCGGGCAGGGCAAATAACGACCGGTTGGGTACCGCGAAGCAGGATCCTCAAACACTCCTGTTCCACAGGGGAATGAAACCCGCTGATCACCGTAGTTCCGGCCCGTCCCAGTTCATGTGCCAAGTCATGGACCTGTATGATGAGCTTCCCTGGACACTTGACCGAGCAAAAGA
>Ga0190347_1000432_pt1 | contig 13590 bp, 10 predicted proteins | sample 48721356_MG_FD_161652 | JGI IMG/M metagenome (GOLD analysis project Ga0190347, IMG submission 161652) | Hydrothermal vent microbial mat bacterial communities from Southern Trench, Guaymas Basin, Mexico - 4872-13-5-6_MG | ecosystem: Environmental > Aquatic > Marine > Hydrothermal vents >...
CAGAGGTGATCATGGGCGGTTGAGGCCCGTTCCTTGGGGGAAGTTGCACATCTCAAATGCGGGGAAGCCGGGGCCTGGTTAGCCAATCCGGATATTTCATGCTGCAAAGATCGCAGATATGAATAAGAGCATTGACACCACCGGCAACGGTGAATGATGCGACTTGGTGAAGCTGAGCCTGGATTCAAAGCACTTGTCCGGGCAGTTCCTTCGTATGCCGGCCTTGATCAATGACCACAACGCCGTTGACAATCACGTAGGGGATGCCGGTAGGGTATTGGTGAGGATCGGTGTAGGTCGCGTTGTCAGCCACAGTCTGAGCGTCGAATAAAACCAGATCGGCCCATGCGCCTTCGCGAATCACACCACGATCGGCGATGCCGAATCGATCTGCTGTGGTGGATGTCATCTTACGCACCGCCTCCTCAAGGGAGAGAACCTTTTCTTGGCGCACGTAGTGTCCCAGAACCCGAGGAAACGTGCCGTAGCTGCGCGGGTGGGTTCCGATCTGAGCCAATATCCCGTAAGGTGCCAGCGATTCTCCGTCGCTCCCAACGACCACAAGCGGGTGTCGCATCAGCGTCCGGACGTTTTCCTCCAGTTGACCAAAGCACACACACTCCACTTGGCCCTCGCTCATGGCGATTAGATCCAGAGCAGCCTCGAATGGGTCTTTTCCTTGGTCTTCCGCAATCGCGGCAACGGTCCTGCCCTGGATTTCTGGTCGGGCATGGCAGGTGGTGATCATGAGGTCGTCCCAGCTCTGCATGCCTCCCCGCTCTTCCCATTGGGAGCGATTCGCCTCCCAATCCTCGCGCAACTGGGATCTCACTGTTGGATCGCGCAATCTTTGTGCAACCTCCAGCGATCCGCCGGCCTGAGCCCAGTAGGGAAGGATGTAGGCCAACCAGCTTAGGCCAGCATCGTAAGGATACTGATCGCAGTGGAGGTCAACCCCACGCAGGCTGGCTTCCTCGAGAACGCGCGCCAGCCGATCGATCGCGCCCCAGTTCCGATAGCCTTCTGCCTTGATATGTGAGATTTGCACCGCAATATCGGCTTGTTGGCCAATCTCAATGGCCTCCTCCACTGCCTCTATGAGATGATCGGTTTCGCTCCGCACATGGGATGCATAAAGGCCGCCGTACCTGGCGGCCACCTTGGCCAAGCCGATGACCTCCTCCGTATGGGCATAATATCCGGGTGGATAAAACAGGCCGGTTGACAAACCACGTGCGCCGTGCTCCATTGCCTCCGCCACTAGCTGCTCCATTGCAGCTTGCTGTTCGGGGGTCGGTTGCACATCATCGAATCCCAGGACCGCACCTCTGACCGTATTGTGTCCAACCAGGGTGACGACGTTGACTGCAATCCCCTGGCTCCTAAGCCGGTCCAAATAACCGCCTAGGCTGGTCCAATCAATATCAACTCCAAGCATCTGCGCCCCAGCCTGTTCCTCGACCATCGCCGCGCCAAGGAGCGGACCCGGTGAATCTCCACAATTGCCGACGACCTCCGTCGTCACCCCTTGGCGGATTTTGCTCTCCGCCATGGGGTTCGCCAGCAGTGTCAGTTCGGAGTGCGTATGCGCATCAATGAAGCCTGGGGCCACATGCAACCCTGAGGCATCAATGATCCGGCTCGACTCATGCTCAATGTCCTTCGCCAAGAGAGCGATATGGCCTTGAGAGACCCCGACGTCGGCTCTGAGAGGCGGTTTGCCGGTGCCGTCCAATACGGCACCATTCTTTATGAGGAGATCGAGCATGGCCCATGCCTTCCGTCACTGATAACCGGGATCTTGCTGCGGCTATCAATCATAGGTTCTCTCCCTAACTTACGCCCGTTCCCTTGCCACGTAATCGGCCGTGAGCAGGGCGCTGCCCAATTGAACACGCACCAGTTTCTGGATTGGAATCACGGTGTAGTCAATTTCAGCCTCCAGTGTGGAGGCGCGTTTTTCGAAGGCGTCTCTTGTGATCTCCTGCGCGGAGACCAATGCCGGGGCTGGGCCAGTTTTCGAGATCTGGACTTGTAGCATGCGAAGAAACATGCCCAGCATGGTCAACCGATGGAACTTCTGGATGACCAGGTTATCGAACTTTTCGGCGACACTGGCCGGTTGCTCGGTGCTGGGGTCTGTGCGCGCCCATTTCTCTTCAGCGGCCAACTCTTTGTCGCTTGTCCGAAGATATTCTTCGATCGCGTCTCGAAAGGGCGATGCGACGGTAAGTTCGCCCTTTACACGATCATAGAGCTCGGAAAAGAATCCCAGTGCTTCCCTGCTCTCCTCGATCGCCCGCAGAAGCGCATCCCTGCGCAGCATATCCGATGGCGAGCTGTCGTTGATCGCCGGATGGTAGAAGTAGGGCATCTCGCAGATTAGCGTGAAAGGATTGCAAAACCTATGCGCATACTCGAAGCTGAGTGTGCCGCCCGAGATGATCTCGGCCGGGTCGGAGTCCAAGTATTCTTCGAGAAAGTCGTACTCAGCCAAAATGGATGAATCCTTGTAGATGGCGCTTGCGTACAATTCTTCATAGGGTCTCTCGGGCTCGCCCATGTGGAGCGGTAGTCCTTGGCTCTCAACGAGCCTGTGGAAAGGCTCGTACAATGGAGGTGCCGGTTCCCAGAGGAAATAATACACACCACCAAAGTCAGAGTTGTGCAGCGAATACATGAAATCCGGCTGCACCTGCTCGATCAGGCCCATCAAAGCCTGAGTCTCAGGAATTGGGTCATTGAAATGAAGAGTCTTGTAATCAATGGGAAAGGTCCATGCTACTTGTTGATGTGCAGGGGGGCGATAATAATGACGGGCATAGTTTTCGAGCGTGAACGGCCCTTTGAACCAGCCCTTATTGAGGCGGGTGCCATCGGGATCGATGCATTTGACCAGGTACCACGTATATCCCAGCGAATCACACCATCCCTCATCTTCTGCCAGCCGGTGCGATAGAAATTCGAGCATCATGCTGCCAATCGGTTCGTTTGGGTGGGGCATGGCGAACAGCAATGCCACTTTGGGCCCATTGCCTATTTTGATCGCATGAATGATCTCCCCCTGTCGTGATTTGCCTATCGGCAGAAGCTCCACGGTCCTCGGATGCCTGCTTGCCAGTTGCCGGGTGCTTTCATTCAATTCATCAACCGTAAGAAAGGCATTGTAGTCGGGGACATCGTCAAGAATTTCGAGGACATCGTCGAGTTTCATCGGTATTTCCCCTTTCCTCACGTCCTGAGAAGATGCTTTCGCTTCTGATGTGCTCCATTGCGATTCATGCATGCAAGCATGCTACTTGGTGGTCTTCACTCACGGGTACGAGTTGAGGGTCGATTTGACTGCACTCATCCTGCGCCTGGGGGCAGCGCGGGTGGAAGCGGCAGCCACTGGGTAAGTCGATGGGGTTGGGCACTTCTCCTTCCAATACGACCTGTTTCCGACGGCGGCGCGGATTCGGTGCCGGCACCACAGAAACTAAAGCCCGCGTGTACGGATGTCGTGGCTCAGATAGTACAGCTTGCGTCGGTCCAAGTTCCACAATCCGCCCCAGATACATCACAGCCATCCGGTCGGTGAAGATCCCTGCGGTTGCCAGATCGTGCGTGGTGTAAAGGATGGTGATATTCCGTTCCTCCCGCAGTTCATTCAAGAGGCCTAGAATCTCCGCCCGAATGGATACATCCAGCATGGATACAGGTTCATCAGCGACGAGCAATTCTGGTTCTAACACCAGCGCAGCGGCGATGACCAGGCGCTGTCGTTGCCCCCCGGATAAGTGATCAGGATACCTGTCCCAGAAGTGTTCGGCCGGCGCCAACCCGCTCTCCTCCATTGCCTTACGCACCCGCTCTCGCTTCTCCTCCGCGGAGCGGCCAATCCGATGGATCTCCAGCGGTTCCACGATCGTCTCAAACACCTTTTGCCGCGGGTTCAAGGATTCATACGGATCTTGAAAGATGATTTGTGCCCGCCGGCGCAATTCTAGGATCTGCTCGCGGCGCTTCTTGGTGGCGACATCATCCGATTTCACACTCTCCAGATCGCCCCGCGCCCACCGGGTCACATCATAGCCATCAAATAGGATCTGGCCCCCTGTGGGCTCCTGAAGGCCCAGCACGTTCATCCCGATGGTTGTCTTTCCGGATCCTGACTCACCTACCAAGGCCAGAATCTCACCTCTATTTATTGTGAAACTGACGTCGTCCACGGCATGGACGAATTTGCGTCGTCTGTGAAATAGCCTATCCGCCATACTTCTCTGGCATGGGAAATATTTTCTTAAAGATTGGACTTGGAGAATGGGAGCTTCCATCACTCTCTTCTCCCAGTGTAGAGATGGCAGGCACACCAGTGGCGATGTTCGATCTCTATCGGTTTCGGTACCTCGATGTGGCATCGCTCTTCAGCGATGTGACAGCGGGGCGCGAAGCGACAACCTGGCGGCAGTTCGTCCAATCGCGGAGGGTTTCCTGGGATGGAAACCAGGTCTGCGTTGGGGCTCTCAATGTCGGGGAAGGCTTGCAGCAGCCGCTCTGTATATGGATGTCGCGGATGATTGAAAATGGCATCGCTGCTCCCTGTTTCTACCACTGTCCCGCTGTACATCACCAGCACATCATCACAGATCTCCGCCACCACGCCTAGATCATGCGTAACGATAATAAGCGCAAGATTTAGCGATTTCTGCAGTTTCCTCAGAAGGTTGAGAATCTGCGCCTGGATCATCACATCCAGCGCGGTGGTTGGCTCGTCGGCAATCAAGACACGAGGGTTGCAGGCGAGTGCCATGGCGATCATGGCCCTTTGTCGCATCCCTCCGCTATACTGGTGAGGATACTGTCGTCCCCTCTCGGGAGGGATGCCGACTAGCTCGAGCAACTCGCCTGCCCTCACGCGCGCCCGTTGACTTTGGCCTTCAACGCCATGGATTCTCAATACCTCGACGATCTGGCTCTCGATTGTACGCACGGGGTTCAATGCATTCATCGCTCCCTGGAATACAATGGAAATCTTCGACCATCGTAGATTGCGCATTTCGGCTTCGCTGCATTGCAGCAAATCCTCCCCGTCAAGGAGCACCTGGCCCTCCATGATCCGTCCCGCCTCTGGCAAGAGGCGCAGGAGAGCCAACATGACCGTCGTCTTGCCACAGCCGCTCTCACCCACAATGCCCAGGGACTTTCCCTGATCTACCTGAAAACTAATATCCTCGGCGGCGTTCAGCGCCACGCCTTCATCGGTTAGGTAACTGACCGATAGATGCCGTACATCTAATGTCGCCATTTAAGTCACTCCGTGACTTCGGGCCGCTTAAGGCCTGGGGATGCCACTTTAAAGAGTTCCAGCATTCTGCCCGGATCGAAGAGATGGTGGGTCTTTAGCCTCGGGTTGACGATTTCTTCAAGTGTGCTGCCCATCAACACCAACCCGACACTCACCCAGACAATGGCAAATCCGGGCGGAAGCAGGAACCACCAAGCCATGCGGCTGATGGCTCGTTCAAAGGCAAAGTTGAGCATCATGCCCCAACTAACGAGCATCGGGTCGCCAAGCCCAAGGAAGCTGAGAGAGGATTCGGCAATAATGGCCCCTGAAATGCTCAGTACCGTTTCAGCCAGGATGATGGGGAGCACCTGAGGAAAGATATGGCGCATAATCGTTCGAAAGTTGCTCGCGCCGATCGCCTTAGCGCGCAGAACGAACTGGCGTTCCTTGAGAGAAAGCACCTGCGAGCGCACCAACCGTGCTGTGGTTGTCCAGCCCAGCAGGCCAATCACAAGGATGATCTTCCACAACCCCCGGCCCCAGATAGAGATGAACACCAGCATCAGGGGTAGGTCGGGAATGACCAGCAGGAAATCCACCAGCCGCATCAACGCGTTGCCGATCCGTCCGCCGTAGTATCCAGCGACCAGGCCCACCGTGGTACCGATGAACATCGCCATGAATGAGGCGACGAAGCCAACCGTCAATGAGACCCGTGCGCCGTAGATAAGCTGGCTCAAAACGTCCTTGCCCGCATCATCACGACCCAGCAGATGCTCGGCATCCGGTGGGGCCAAGAGGTCCTCGGGTTCCACGTGGATTATTGCGTCAGGATCGTAGGGGGCGAACCACGGTGCAAAAATGGCTATAAACACTACAGAGAATAGCATAAACGTGCCCAGCATCCCCATCGGCTTTCGTCGGAACGTTCGCCAGATTTCTTGAAGCTGCTCCTTCATCACGCCTCTCTCTATTCCGCCCTCACGCGCGGGTCCATAACCGAGTACAGCAGATCGGCCATCAGATTGGCCAAGATGACACTAACAGCCAGAAGCAAGAATGTGCCCTGCAGCACGGGGTAGTCCCGCAGCATCACCGACTTGTACATCAACTGGCCAATGCCGGGCCAGGAGAAGACCGTCTCCACCTGAATCGCTCCGCCGACGGTATACCCAAGGTTAAGCGCAACCATGGTCACGATTGGCAGCATGGCGTTCTTTAGCGCGTGGTCGCGCATGATTCTGAAGGTGCTCAATCCTTTCGCTTTAGCGGTCAGGATGTAGTCTTCGCTGAGCACTTCGACGGCAGTGGAGCGCATGATCATCACGTACGAGCTTGTATACACAATGGCCATCGTGATGGTGGGCAGGATGAGATGTTTCCCCACATCGATCCAATACTCCCAACCGTCCGATGGCCTCAGTCCCGGGACGACCATCCCGCCCACGGGCAAGTAACCCCGGGCCAAGATGAGCAGGATGATGCCTAGAAAGAATGTAGGCAGCCCCCAACTGAACAGCGACCATAGCAGGATGGTCATATCCAGCCGCGTGCCCCGCCGCCAGGCGCTCACCAGTCCGAGGGCGATACCGAAAACAAGGGCTAGTGTTTCACCGCCCGCAACTAGCACCACAGTTCGCCACACGCGTTCCTTCAGCACTTCGGCCACCGCCCTCCGACTACGGAAGGAGATGCCCAGGTTGCCGTGCAGCAGGGCTTTCACATAAGAGGTAAACTGGCTATCGAATGCCCCGATAACGTCCCCTTCCTTCAATCGCAAGACGTCGAAGAAGACCGGCTTGTCGAGCCCGAAATCGATGCGGAGCTTCTCCCGCGCCTCGCGCGTTAGCCGTGGGCTGCGCGCGATCGCTTTAATCGGGTCGCCGGGCAGAACCCGAAAGAGGAAGAAATTAAAGATAATCACAGCAACTATGGTTGCCAGCGCGAAAGAGATCTTGCGGATCAGAAAATCGCTTTGCTGCATGAATGCCTCGGAAGCAATCCGGTCGGTCCAGCGGGAGGCTAGACCGACCGGAGCTAGAGCTTATCGCTGCTACTTCACAGGCTGAGGATCTCTCCACAGGGTCCACTTTTTCAAGAGGTCCCCTCCGGAAAGATCAGTGAAGATGAACCGGTCGCTGCGATAGGCTTGGATCGTCGGTGGGTAGGCGAGGTTGATATAGGGGCGATCCTCAAACAGCATCTCCTGCGCCTTCCAGACCAATTCACGGCGCCTCTCCGGATCCATAGTTCTGCCCTGCTCGAGATAGAGGGCGTCGTATTCCTCGTTGCAGTAACCGACATCGCTGAGGTAATCCTCGATCGCCTGGCAGGTGAAACAGTACAGGGCAAAGTCGGGATCCGGATCCCACCCCCAGCCCCACAAGATCATGTCGAAGTCCCAGTCGGGCTCCAGCAAGTCGTATAGGGCGTCGCCGTCCATCATTGTGGGCGGGGCCGAGATACCTATTTCGGCCAGGCCATTCGAGATGACCTCCAAGACGCGGGCTGAGGTGCCGATATCCTCTGAATACAGGCGGTACTCCAGCGGGTTGCCGTCGGCGTCCTCGCGGACCCCGTCGTTGTCGGTGTCCAAGTACCCAGCCTCATCCAGGATGCGGTTCGCCTCCTCGGGGTCGTGGGGGAGAGGCTTGATGTTGGGGCTCACCCAGTCTCCCATGGAGGGGGGCAGGATGCTCCCCGCTATCTCGCCATAGCCCGCATAGGCGATGTTCAAGATCTTCTGCTTGTCAATGGCATAGTCCATCGCCAGCCGCACCGCCGGGTCGTTGAGGCTCTCTGGCTGGGTGCCGTTCGCATGGGAGTTGATGACCAGGTCGTCGAGAGAAAGTGACGGCATGATCACAACCTCAACGTCTTCCTCCGCCTGCAGGGTTTCTACTGCCGTGTACGGGACCTCGAGGATCAGATCAACCTCGCCGGCTAGAAGCGCCTGCACCATGGCATCCTCGGTGGCGTACTGCCGGATGACGATGCGATCAATTACTGGCTTGCCACGATAGTAGTTCTCGTTGGCGTCTGCGATCAGATGCTCGTCTTCAACGTATTCAGTCAGCATGTAAGGGCCGGTGCCGATGACCGCCGCTGGATCCTCGAACTCCATGATCTCGTCGTAGGTCATACCCTCCCAGACGCTGCGCGGCAAGATCCAGGCATAGTGCAACCGGGCAGTGAGCATGAGCGCCGTGGGTTCCGAAACGGTGATCTGGACGGTGGTGGGGTCCAAGGCGACCACTTCCTCGAAGCCATCCGTGTAAAGCTCAAGCGGCCCGATCATCCCTTCCATGAGGAAGTTAAGGCTCCATGCTACGTCCTCAGCAGTGCATGGGGTGCCGTCGTGGAAGGTTAGCCCCTCTCGGATCTTGAAGGTCCATACCAGGCCATCGTCTGAGACCGTCCAGCTCTCAGCTAGGCCAGGCTCAAAACTCTGCATTTCTGCCCACTCTATCAATCCGTCATGGAACCAGTAGCGAAGTACGTAGGATTCCCAGCCCGTGGCAGGGCTTATGGCATCCCAAATAGTGGTCGCGCCGATGCGCAGGATGACGGGCTCGGTTTCTGGCGGCTCTGCTGCCGGCGCCTCAGTGGGCTCTACTGCCGGCACTTCGGGCGGCTCTTCGGTCGCTTTGGCGCAGCCAGCCATGCCTATCATGAGCAATGACAGAAAAGCAAGCACGATCAAGTCTTTCAAGAGTCGATTCTTCATCATATCCCTCCTTCAATTTGGAATATGCTTATCCGGATTGATCCGAGCCAGTTGCTTATTCTGTGACTGCTTGCCTCCTCTCCTCCTGGGACGTGTTTGCCAGGAAATATTCGCTCAAAGGCTCAATGCTGCTTGCTCATTCCAGTCTCGATATCTTCATCCATAGGATGAAGCTGCGCCCAAATCATGGACTGAAACTGCGATAGTATTCTCCACAAGAGAAGTTGGCTCGCAGCGACTGGTTGTTCAGAACAACGCTGAAGCGAATGCGCTCTGGAGAACGGTTATCCTCCCCGACGCGAAAGACGCCCTCTCCAATTGGCGCCAGTGGCTGTTCTTCTCCGGATGGGTAAACGAGGGTCAACTTGCCCTTGCGTTGAACGATGCGGAAATGGGTCATCCAGGGATTGTGCGAACAGTAATGGCCTGGATATGCATCCCAATCCGGTGGATAGTCGAAAGTGCTGGAGCCTTTATAACGATCGCTAACATACCAGTCAGGACCGTGGAAGACCTCTACCACCTCCCTGCCTTCGCGTCCAAAGCTGAGCAAGAAAAGCGCAAAATCAGGATGGTCCACATAGAACTGATCGCGGCCACGTTGTTCGAGCAGGAGGCGCTCATCGCCATATTGCAGGAATAAATGCTCTTCCTCTGCCACAAAGGTGAGCGCATCGATGCCAGGCAATTGCATGTGCCCTTCTGGAAGCTCAGGGAGCGCTTGAGAGCAGAGCCGGTAGGTTCCGGCGTAGTCGGCGGCGTTCTCAAGCTTGGTCGGATCGGTCAGCGGCAGGGAGGGCATCGCCTGATCGTGGAGTGCGGCGCGCATTAATTGGAGCGCATAATTCGCGATCTCTAGATCCGATTGACCCGCCGGCCCATTCATCAATACGACGACGCCCAGACCTTCGTCCATGTCGATCAAAATGTGGGAACGGTACCCGACCATTCCACCGCCATGGCTGATGTAGGTGTGCCCCTCGCTCTCTTGGATGCTGAGGCCGTATCCATAGTAGGAGCCATCCCCTTCCTCGTCGGCCGCGATGACGCGCCGGGTTAGTAGATCGAAGCTCTCCTCGGAGAGGATGCGACCATGCAATCCCATACCCCGGTTCATCAACATCCGCAGGTAGATAGCCATGTCTGCCGGTGTGGAAGCGATACTGCCGGCACCCTCGGCATGTTCGAGCCACGTAGCCGGCGCCAGGGGATGGCCTCGAGGGGGCGGTCGATCGTCGTAATAATGTTCGTAACCCACCGCCAGCCGTGGGCGCGTTTCGTTTGTGACGATGGGGACCGTATCGCTCATCCCTAGCGGGTCGAGGATACGCGCCTGGATGATCTCGCCGTAGGGTAGCCCGAGCAGCTCCTCCAGGATCACCCCGAGGGTCTTATAGCCGGCGTCCGAGTAATGATAATAAGTGCCCGGAGGCGTGGTGGCTTCTGTCTCGCGCAAAGCCCAAGCTTCATAGCGCGCCTCGCCCGGAAATTCCGCCCCCATGGTGATGCCAGCTGTGTGGCTCATCAGGTGGTGCGGAGTAATGGGCTCGTACGCCGATTGCACCTCGAACCAGGGCAGGTAGCGCGTAACGGGTTCGTGCAGGTCCAGCAGTCCATCTTCCTGCAGTTGCAGCAAGGCGATGCTTGTGAAAGACTTGCCGATCGAGCCAATTTCAAACAGCGTCTCGGGTGCGAGGGGGGTTCTAGCAGCCAGGTCGGCAAAGCCATAAGTAGATACGCGGAGTAGGTTCTCACGATCAGTCAGAGCGATAGCCACACCTGGAATATTGACGGCCGCCATCCAGTTCTCAATATACTGATCCAGGAGTGGGAATGCGCTATTGAAGCTTGACATTGCGTCCTATCCTGCAAGAAGCCATGTTGGCGCCGCCATCCAGGTTAGAAGCCTGAAGGTTCTATGACAGGAGATCTCAACCCCTGGGTCGGAGATTCGGGCCGGAGGAGCCGTCGATGAATGCGGTCTTGGGCCCTCTCCGGTGACCATAAAGCACGCCCCCGGCAACCCGGGCTGGCCTCGCCGTCCTGAGCCACTCCGCGCGGTTGGAGCGATGAAGTGGAAGAGACCTCTGTCATCCGGGCGCGAGCGTCGATGGGTGGATCCACGCGCACCGTTATCCGCCGAGTGGCCGTCCAAACCTGATTTTGCCATGGTCCTAAGAACTCAGAATCCCTCCACCTGCTTGGGGAAGTAATCCTCGAGAGTCCCCTCCCGGTACACGTCTGCGGTGCAGCAGTGAAGCCCACCCCCGAAGGGCGACACGTCGTAGAACGGGACCGGAACGACGTCAAACCCATGCTTATCGAGCAGATCCATGATGGGAGTCTCACTGGCTTCGACACAGACGGTTTTCGGATCGAGGACAAGCGTGTTCATATTCAGCCACCAGCTGCAGAAGTCATAGGGTTGTTTCTTCTTGAGAACCGATTTTGGAGCTTCCACAAGCTGCCAACCATTCTTCTCGTAGAATTCCCTCTCCTTCTCGTCCAGGAAGGGGCGCGTCGGATTGACCAGCGCAAATCCGGGACGAAGAGGGACGAGGGTCGAGTCCAAGTGCCAGGGCAGGAGCTCCCGGCGGCCCACCTTATGGATGCGGTGACTTGGAAAGTGGCGGCGAAGCCAATCGATGCCCGCATCGTTCGTAACCATTGACTTCTGGACGATCAGGTCCTTCCCCAGGCGGACAACATCAGCAGCGTCGAATAATGGTTCCTTTTCGGTGAGCACCCAATCGCCATTTTCTGCGCGCTCAAACTGCTCTTCTTCGGACATCGAGTGCCATTCCCGCCACCAATCCTTCTTATATGAGTGCTCCGTCAGACGTGGCTTGGGCGCGGCCTCGAAACGAAAATTTTGATCCTCCTTGAAGTACTGCTCGAGCAGTGGTCGATAGCAGATAAACTCAAACCAGCGGCTGCGGTAGGACATCGTGGCTTCCAGGATTTCGTTGCCGACGGTCAGCAGGATATCCCGGATGGGACAACAGCCGAACATCGTCTCTTGCACCCAATCAGGAGTCTGCACCGTCTGACTAAAGTCAATCGGGACGGGGCGGTCCACTCGTATGCCCCGGCTTTCGAGCATCTTGGCGAAGTTATCCAGCTGTTCGTTGGCCTTGTCCTGCATCTCCTTGGGGTAGGGGCCGTATTTGCCCAGGGGGAAACCGTCCTCCGGCCAATCTCTTTGAATGGCGATTTCAGGAGCTTGGATCATGGTCCCATCGGCGCGACCAACAATCACGTGTTTCAGCGGGTCCCATTCATTCCAGGAATTGACGATCGTCTTTTGCCTTTCCCCTGACATAATTTTCTCTCCGAGGTTCAGCAGATAGATGCGGACTCCAACCATGGATAGGTCTGGTCAGCTGCGCGGTTCGCCTGTCCAGAAAGCACTGATCCTGTCGGACATCGATGGGGCCTTCTCTCTTCTCCTTTTGCCTATATTCATCTCTGAATCTGGGTACGAGCTTATAGGTAGCAGGATCATCACAACCCCATCCGCTGTTGCTTCTCTTCGAGGACGTGCCTGGATATCTCAAAGACCTCGATAAGATCCTCTTTCGTGCCCTCGATATGGCTTGTGGAAAGCTGCGCGGCGAGAATGGCGTTCCTCTTGGCAATTGCATCGACTAGCGCCCGGTGCTCCTCAATCTCCCGCTGAAGCCGACGTCTCAAGGAGTCCTGGCGACGATAAAGGCCTTCATAGAGCATCCAATCCGGGAATCCGTTCCATAAGATTTCAAACATCCGTTCTAACATTGCGCTTTGGCAGGACTTGCAGATCATGGTGTGGAATTCCCTATTCAGCCGCCTGCGAGTGGACATATCGTCCAGCGAGGTCATCTTCTCCGCTTTGGTCACAATTGCTCTAAGGTCTTCCAACTGTTCTTCGGCAATCTTTATCGTGGCCAATCTTGCGACGAGAGGTTCCAGATACAGCCGGAGACAATACACCTCGGCTATATTGCTGTCATCGATGATGGAGACGCGGACCCCCTTATGCGGAATCCGCTCGGCCAGCCCATTCGCTACCAGGCGATCCAATGCCTCCCGCACAGGCGTATGGCTGACGCCAAGCAATTGAGATAACCTCTCTTGCCGAAGCCAGTCCCCAGGCTTGAAATCGCGTGAGAGGATCCTCTCACGGATCGCATCATAGGCTATATCGGCCAGAGATTTGTGCTCGATCATTAGAGGCTCCACTTCATTCAACCTGTCGTAGATATAATGTGAATACGGAGACGAGAATGGGGCTGTATCGGCTGGCTGCTGCTCACGGCCGAAATGGGCGCCAACCTCGATACCGCTCCCGGGCCCACCTACCCACGTAATTGGCTATACCAGCGAGAATTGGAAGTCCCCCTAAACACATTAAGTAGCAAATATAATATATAATACTTCGCAAGCACGGTCAAGCCGGAGAACTGCAGGGCAATCGCGTTTTCATAAACGGATCACTTTGAGGAGATATTCGTCATCCATAGCGCAGATCAGGCGCTTGCCCTTGGCTCCGCACTTTTTGCTCTTATCTTGCCTTAGGGTATTGAGTGCGATCTTGTGCATGATCGCCAGGTTC
>Ga0190347_1000435_pt1 | contig 13553 bp, 10 predicted proteins | sample 48721356_MG_FD_161652 | JGI IMG/M metagenome (GOLD analysis project Ga0190347, IMG submission 161652) | Hydrothermal vent microbial mat bacterial communities from Southern Trench, Guaymas Basin, Mexico - 4872-13-5-6_MG | ecosystem: Environmental > Aquatic > Marine > Hydrothermal vents >...
TACCCGCCACTTTCAAAAGCGGCTTTGGTTTTGTAAGCGTCAAGGGATAAGTTCTGGTTGACTTTCCCGCGGCAAGAATTACAGCTTGTCTTGTTAGAAATTTTTGATTCATAATATTTTTTTAGACACCTCGTTATTTAAAATTTTTAACGAGGCTTGCATAATTTTAGTTAGGATTAATTTTACTATCCCCCTTTTGAGAAAGATTAGGAGCGCGTTTTAATAAAAGCTATTTAGGGTCTGCTGATTTTCATCTAATAATCATAAAAAATAAATTCAGAAAATATTAAAAAAATAATTCAGCTTGTTATTCTTATATCTCGGACTGACAAACGCGCTCGGACTGACAAACGCAGCGCAGCGGAGTGTGTTATATCCGCTGACATTACGCTGAAACGCTGAAAGATATCAGCATAACTTCTATCGCTGCGTGTGTCAGTCCAAGTTTAATAATTCCAAAATCCAAATGGGGAATAACCGAAAATCCCTCTAACCCCCCTTGTTAGAGGGGAGGGAAGGGAATAATTGGAGAAAATCAGCAGACCTTATTTATCAAACTTTAACAACTTTTATTATTTCCTCCGCAACCCGGCGCGCGGAATTTTGCGGCGCTAATTTTTGAAGCGCGCGTTTCATTTTGTCTTGAATATCTTTGTTAGACAATATTTCAAAAATACAATTTAATAAATTTTTAGAATCCGAAACAGTTTCATCAATCAGAAGAGAAGCGCCTTTTTCGGCAAAAAATTCCGCGTTTTTAAACTGGTGGCTGCCCGCGGAAGTTGAGAGAGGAATAAGAATATTTGGTTTTTTTAAAACGGCAATTTCCGAAATGCTATTTGCCCCGGCGCGGCTCACGACTATATCGGCGACCGCGTAAGCGTCTTTCATTTCTTCATTTAAATAAGGATAAAGTTTATATCTTTCGGCAAACTTTCCGAAGGCGAACAAATGTTTGTTCGCCTTCGGAAAGTTTTCGCCCCGCTGCATTCTCTCCGCAGAGGACCGCAGCGATTCGCGCGCCTTTTCGTCGCAGTCCTCTGCGGAGAAACTGCGACGGGACAGAATATTTATTTTTTCAATATCGTTTTTTATTTTACTGTAATTTTTAATTCCGCATTGGTGAATTACTTGGCATCTTTCTATTAAGTTCGGTAAAATTTCCAATACCATTTCATTTATTTTTTGCGCTCCCTGGCTGCCGCCGAAAATCAGAATAGTTGGAACATTAGAAGACAATTTAAAAAATTTCAGGGCGTTTTCTCGGCTGCCTTCAATAATATCGCTTCTAACGGGATTACCTGTTAAGATAACTTTATTTTTCTTAAAATATTTCTCTGTATCAGAAAACGAGATAAGAATTTTAGATGAGAAGCGAGCAATAACTTTATTTGCCAGACCGGGAATAATATCCGATTCATGAGTAATAATTGGAACTTTTAAAATCCAAGTGGCGGCAACAGGCGGGATACTCGCAAAACCGCCCTTGCTAAAAACAATATCCGGCTTGAATTTATATGCATAATACAGCGACTGGATTATGCCAATTGGTATTTTAAAAACATCAATTAAATTCTCCAATGAAAAATAACGACGCAGCTTTCCCGCTTTTATTGTCTTAATTTGAATCCCAGCATCGGAAATACTTTTATTAAATTCACTGTCCGGACTAAGAAGCAAGAATTTTAATTTTCCTATTTTCTTTTCCGTGCTAAGTTTTTTCAATTCAGAAACAACCGCCAAAAGAGGCATCAGATGCCCGGCTGTTCCTCCGCCGGTGAGAAGTATTTTCATGAAATTAAATTGTTATATTGTTGTATTGTCAAATTGTTATGCATATCGCTATATTATCGTGCTATGCATAACAATACAGCAATTTAACAATTTGACAATTTAACAATCTTGCCAATGTTTTAAATATATTATACCATTAAATCACAATTAACAATAATAGGAAAAATTATGCAAAAATTCATCATTAATGGCGGGAGACCGCTGGAGGGAAAAATAGATGTAATGGGCTCAAAAAACGCCGCAACGCCGATTCTCTCCGCCTGTCTTTTAACAAAAGAAGAATGCATTATAGATAACATTTCCTTAATTACCGATGTTCTGAAAATGATAGATATTTTAAAAAGCATGGGTGTTGAAACAGAATGGGTTGGAAAGCGGCAATTGAAAATTAAAGCGGGAGACAATGTTGATCCGGAAAAAATGGATTTTGCTATAGTTGGAAAAATGAGATCTTCAATCTTGCTGATTGGAAGTTTGCTTGCCAGATTTAAAAAATTCAAAATCAAACATCCCGGCGGATGCATCATCGGCGCGCGGCCGATTGGAGTTCATTTTGACGCGCTGGAAGCAATCGGCGCCAAAATCACGCAAGATAATAGCTTTTACTATTTTGAAGCTGATCAACTTATTGGAAAAACTGTCGTACTTAAAGAATTTTCCGTAACAGCCACAGAAAATTTAATGATGGCGGCGACGCTTGCTGAAGGAACAACAACCATAAAAATTGCCGCTATTGAGCCGCATGTTCAGAACTTAGCAAGATTTTTAATTAAAATGGGCGCAAAAATCAAAGGACTCGGAATCCATACAATTCAAATAGAAGGCGTAAAAAAATTGCGCGGAGCGCGGCATAAAATAATCCCGGATCCAATTGAAGCGGGGACTTTTGCTATTGCCGCGGCGGCGACCAAAGGGAATGTGGAAATTAATAATGTAAATTTGCGCGAACTTGATTTGGTTTTGGAAAAACTGAAAGAAATTGGAGTAAATTTTGAAACAGAAACTAATAAAATTATAATCAAGCCAACACCAAACCTGAACGCTATTAACAAAATAGAAACCAGAATCTACCCCGGAATTCCAACAGATCTGCAGGCGCCTCTTGCCGTCCTTGCCACGCAGGCGGAAGGAACAACGCTTATTCACGACACGATGTACGAAGGGCGGTTTGCTTATATTAATGAACTCAATAAAATGGGAGCCAACGCGATTATTTGCGATCCCCATCGCGCGCTGATTACGGGACCAACTCCGCTCTATGGACAAACTATCACCAGTTTTGACTTACGCGCTGGAGCAACATTGATAATCGCCGCTCTTCTCGCTGAAGGACAAAGTACCATTGAAAAAGTGGAACAGGTTGATCGGGGGTATGAAAGAATTGAGGAACGGCTAAGAAATTTGGGAGCAGAGATAAAGAGGGAAAAATAGATAAATTCAATATTGATTAATATCAAATATCAAATTCCAAATGTTAATTCAATACCAAATACCAAATACCAATTTTGAAATTTGACATTTGAAATTGGTTTGGTATTTGGACTTTGATATTTGATATTTTACTTGTTGTTAAAATATTTAAGGTCTCGAAATTTTAACAGATAGTTTTGTTTGTCCCTATTCCACTGTCACGCTTTTCGCCAAATTCCTTGGCTTGTCAATATCGCAGCCAAGCTCTATCCCCATATAAGCGGCAAAAAGATAAAGAGGAATCACGGTTAAAATCGGCGTGAGCATTTCAAGCGTTTTTGGGATATAAATCACATCGTCGGCGATGTTTTTTATTTCTTCATTGCCCTTTGTCGCAATCGCGATAATTTTTCCATTTCTCGCTTTTACCTCCTCCATATTGCTCCACATTTTTTTGTAGACGCTGTCGCTGGGAATTATAAAAACCGAAAGAAAGTTTTCGTCAATCATGGCGATCGGACCATGCTTCATTTCTCCGCCGGCGTATCCTTCGGCATGGATGTAAGGAGCGACCTCCTTTAATTTTAGAGCTCCTTCGCCGGCAATCGGATAATTATATTTTCTGCCGAGAAAAAGAAAATCTTTGTAGCCCGCATATTTTTCAGCCAAACTCTTCATTAAAGCGTCATTTTTCAGAACTTCCTCTATCAATGTGGGGAGTTTTTTAATTTCTTCGGTAATGCGTTTTCCCATTATAAAAGACATTTCTCTCATTCTTCCAAAATAAACGGTAAACAGCGCCAGGACAATCACTTGTGAAATAAACGCTTTCGTTGAAGCAACCGCTATTTCCGGTCCGGCATGATTGTAAACTCCGGCGTCTGTTTCTCTGGCAATTGTACTTCCGACTGTATTGACAATTCCCAAAACCAAAGCTCCTTTTCTTTTTGCTTCCGTCAGAGAAGCTATTGTATCGGCTGTTTCTCCCGACTGGCTAATGGCGATCACGGCTGTTTCTGAATTTATAATCGGTTTGCGATACCTAAATTCCGAACCGAGTTCAACTTCAACGGGAATGCCGGCGTATTCCTCAAGCATATATTCGCCAACCAGTCCAGCGTAATTCGCGGTCCCGCAGGCAATAATAATTATTTTCTTTATCTCTCTGAGCTTGTTTTGGTCAAGAACTTCCAAACCGCCTAATTTTACCAACCCCTCGTTCGGAATTATTCTGCCTCTTGTTGAATTTTTAATAACTTCCGGCCCTTCAAATATTTCCTTCAGCATAAAATAATCATAGCCGCCTTTTTGTATTTCAGCGGCATCAAGTTCTATTTTTGAGTAATTTTTATTTATTAAGTTTTTGTTAATCATAGAAATGATTTTATAGTCGCCGTTTTTAATAATTCCCAGCTCGTCATCGTCAAGATAGATTATTTTGTCAGTGTAACCGACAACGGCGGAAGAATCGGAAGCTAAGAAATATTCATTTTTTCCAATACCCGCGACAAGCGGACTGCTTTTTTTCGCTATGATAATTTTTTCCGGATCATCTTTGCAAATTACCGCTATTGCGTAAGCGCCTTTTATTTGCTTTAAAGCGTTAAAAACAGCGTCCTCAAGATTTCCATTGAAATTATCTTCTATCAGATGCGCTATTACTTCCGTGTCGGTTTCAGATTTGAATTTATGCCCCATTTTGATCAATTTTTCTTTTAAGATTTTATAATTTTCAATAATGCCATTATGGACAACATAAATATTATTTTCGCAATCGCCATGCGGATGCGCGTTTGCTTCCGAAGGGCTGCCATGCGTTGCCCATCTGGTATGCGCTATGCCAAGATGCCCGCTCACATTTTTATTTTTCAATTTTTCTTCCAACGCGCTGATTTTACCGTCTGATTTCACGCAGTTTAAAATTTTATTTTCATCCAAAACAACCATCCCGGCGGAATCATATCCACGGTACTCCAATCTTTTCAAAGCGCCCAACAAAAAACTCGCTGCGCCATTTTTTCCAATATATCCGGCAATCCCGCACATATTTTTGAAGTTAGAAATTATAGAATGTCATTCTTGCGGAAGCAAGAATCCACTGCTACGATAAACTTTTACTACTTTCTTAAATCTTATTTAGAAATTACGCGTTTGCCTGTCATTCTGACCGAGCGACCCCGTATCGGAGTACGGGGCAGGCTTTAGGAGCGAGTGAAATATTATTCTACCCAGCTTTAGCTGAGGGTTTGTTAGGATTTATCCTAACGAACTTTCTTTATTTCGCGAGGTTAAAACTTCGCAAACCGCGCGCTAAAGCGCCGTAGAAATCTCCTTTGTTTTTTATTTTATTTCAACAGCTCCCTCTCCTACCGTCTCTCTAATCTTCCCTAAAATCTCTTCATCATATTCAATATCCCTGCTCGTCTTAATTTTTTTATAGTTGCCTTCCGCGGACAGCACGGAAATATAAACTTCGCAATTTCCAATATTGGCTGAATTTAATAAATCAGATAATTTCATTAAAATATTCTTGGTGTCAGTATTGGGAACAGTTATGTTGACAGATTTTTTATTTTTCTCCTTATCCTTTTCCGACAAGGAGAAATTAGTTTGTTCCTTTCTTGAGAAAGAGGGGTTAGTTTGTTCCCCCCCCTGACAAGAAGGGTTAGGGAACCCCCCCTCTGACAAGGGGGGGTTAGGGGGGGTTAAAGAGGAGTTATAATTCTTCGCTTCACCTAAATCTATTTTCCTAACGCTCTCCGCCAATAATTTAAACACACCATCCTTATCGCTCACTTTTCCTTTCACAAAAACAACATTGCCTTCTTTCCAAATTTCAGAATCGCTTTCCAATAATTTTGGAAAAACCAAAATTTCAATTTTGCCGCTTAAATCTTCCAGATTCGCAAAAACCATAGATTGCCCCGCGCGAGTGATTGCCTTTTGGATTTTCGTTATAATTCCCCCGATAGTTATAATTTGATTTACATCATCGCTTATTATTTCGCTTATGCCTTTTGAATTATTCCTCAAATAAACAGAGTATTCCTTAAGCGGATGATCGCTTACATAAAGCCCGAGTAGTTCTTTTTCCCAAGCCATTTTTTCCGTTTTATCCGCCGGCTCAACCGTGATCAGCCGCAGTTTATTTACGCTATTATCCGAAGATTCAGAGGATTCAAATAAGCTAAACTGCCCGTTGCTTTTTGCCTTTTGATGTTCTTTAGCAAAAATTAAAATTCTTTCCACATTCGCAAGCAACTCATTTCTTTCTCCCAAACTATCAAGCGCTCCCGCCTTGATTAAACTCTCTATTGATTTTTTATTCAAATCTTTTGACTCCACTCGCAGAACAAAGTCCTCAATGCTGGAAAACTTTCCGTTCGCCTTTCTTTCTTCAACTATAATTTCCACAATATTCCGTCCGACATTTTTGATAGCCGCCAATCCAAATCTGATTTCGTCTTTTCCGTTTTCACTCACGACTCCAAAATCAACAAAACTCTTGTTAACATCCGGCGGCAGGACCTCAATTCCCATCTGGCGGCATTCATCAACTTCAATCGCAATTCTGTCTATATTCTCACGGTCAGAAGTAAGAAGAGACGCCATAAACTCCGCCGGATAGCGCGCTTTTAAGTATGCTGTTTGATAGCCAATCAGCGCGTAGCAAACCGCATGCGATCTGTTAAACCCATATTCGGCAAATTTTTCCATATCGGAAAAAGTTTCTTCGGCAAGTTTCTGGTCCAAATTATTTTTCAAGCATCCTCCAATAAATTCCTTTTTCATTTTCGCCATCAGCTCGGCGATTTTCTTGCCCATCGCTTTCCGCAAAGTGTCCGCCTGCCCGCCGGTAAACCCCGCCATATCTTTTGACAATTGCATCACCTGCTCCTGATAAATAATAACTCCATAGGTATTTTTCAGAGCGTTTTCCATAATCGGATGCTTGTAGGTAATTTTTTTTCTGCCATGCTTGCGGTCTATAAACTCGTCAACCATTCCAGAATTGAGCGGACCGGGACGGTACATTGCCGCCATAGCGACAATATCCTCAAAATCAGTCGGTTTTAATTTTTTCAAATATCTTTTCATTCCGCTGGATTCAAACTGAAAAACGCCGGTTGTTTTTCCCTCTTGAAATAATTTTAAAGTTTTCTGATCGGCAAGCGAAATTTTATTAAAATCTATTTTATCTTCTTTTGTTTTTGAAATTATCTTAAGAGCGTTTTCAATAATGGTTAGATTTTTTAATCCCAGGAAGTCCATTTTCAGAAGTCCAAGATCTTCAATGTTATGCATTTCATACTGCGTTACAATTGTTGATGTATCCTGTGGCGGATACTGGCGCGGTGTATAATTGTCAATTTCTTCCTTACTGATAACAACTCCGCAAGCGTGGGTTGAACTATGGCGCGCGACCCCTTCCAGTTTAAGCGCGTTGTCAATCAAATTTTTCGCGGTTGGATCGCCATTATAGATATCTTTAAATTCTTGGACATTTTTAAGAGCATCTGGAAGTTTGGTGAACATTGGAATTGCTTTAGCAATTTTGTCGCAAAAAGAATACGGCAATCCCAATGCTCGGCCGGTATCCCGAATAGCGGCGCGCGCCGCCATTGTTCCGAAAGTTATAATTTGCGCGACATGGTCATCGCCATATTTCTGCGCGACATATTTTATGACTTCATCGCGGCGATGGTCGGCAAAATCCAAATCTATATCGGGCATACTGATTCGGTCCGGATTTAAAAATCTTTCAAAAAGAAGTTCATATTTCAGTGGATCAACATCCGTGATTCCTATTAAATAAGAAACTATTGAACCGGCGGCCGATCCTCTTCCAGGACCAACAACAATATTTCGGCTTTTTGCCCAGTTGACAAAATCCTGCGTGATAAGAAAGTAAGAGGCAAATCCCATCTGATTGATAGTATCAAGCTCAAATTTTAATCTTTTTTCAATCGCCTCGTTTGTTTTTCCGTACCTTTTGGCAATTCCATCTAAACATAATTTTTTCAAATAGTCGCCGGGAGATAAATTATCTGGAACATCAAAATGCGGCAACAAAATTTTGCCAAGCTCTAATTCCACATTGCACTCGGAAACTATTTTCTGCGTATTGTCTATCGCCTCCGGAATATGTTTAAAATGTTCAATCATTGTTTCCGAGCTTTTCATTGAATAATCCTCGCCAATCATAGATAATCTATTTTTATCATTCACTGTTTTATTCATCTGAATACACAATAAAATATCCTGCGCCTTGTCGTCTTCTTTGTTGATATAATGAATGTCATTGGCGGCAATCAGCGGCGCGCCCGTTTTTTGGGATAATTTTATAAGAGCGCCGTTAACCTCATCCTGTCCTCTTAAACCCGAATGATCTTCAAGTTCCAGATAAAAATTTTCCTTGCCGAATATTTCCTGAAACTCCCCGATTATTTTTTCCGCTTTGTCTGATTTACCGGCAAGAACGGCTCTGGGAATTTCACCGGCCATACAGGCGGAAGTCGCGATAATTCCTTCTGAATATTTTTTCAAAATTTCTTTATCTACTCTTGGCTTATAATAAAATCCCTCAAGATGGGATAAGGTAGTAAGTTTAATCAAATTTTTATAGCCAAGATTATTTTTTGCCAACAAAAGCAAATGATTTCTTTTGTCATCTATTCCGGGATTTCTATCGCGCCTGGAATTTTTAGCGACATACGCTTCCATTCCGATAATTGGTTTGATATTTCTTGCTTTTGCTTTTTGGTAAAATTCCACCACACCATACATAACGCCGTGATCCGTTAAAGCCAGCGAATCCATCCCAAGCTCTCCCGCGCGATCAAGCAGGTCGTCTATTTTCGCAAGACCGTCAAGCAAGCTATAGTGACTGTGAGTGTGGAGATGGGTGAATTTCATAAATAAATATTTTTGATGAATTTATAGGTAAGATACAAGGATACGAGATATAATAATCAAAAAAATAATCAAACATCAAATTTCAATAATCAAACAATTTGGAATTTAATTATTGATTATTGGATTTTGTTTGGTTATTGTATCTTGTATCCTTGTATCCTTCTATCTCTGTATTCTTGTATTCTTGTATTCTTTTTACTTTTTTTTCCAATAATACAACCCTCCAACAATAATAATTCCAACCACAACTACAACCAGTATTCCTGGAATGATTTTATAAAAAATGAATTTTGAAAAGCCGGATAGCATTTCAAATACCAAACGACCCGTTGATGTTTCCGTGGAAAGAAAAATCGCCAAGAAAAACAAAAAGATTAAAAGCACTCCTCTTTTTATTTTACGTGGAAAACCGTAAAAATACTTCTGCAGAAGCAAATTAATTCTCTCTTTAAAATCAATGTCTTTTGATTTCATTTTTGTAATGTCTGAAATGGCCATATAATATCCCGACTCTATTTCTTTGACATCCTCAAAAGAAATGTCAAAGTCCGGTTCATTCACTATTTTGTTATACATCGCGCGCGAGTAGTTTAATTTCTCGGGATTTTTGAGAACTATTTCCGCGTTTTTAATCTGTTCAGCAATATTTTTGCCGGGAAATTTTCTGTCATTCAGCGCCATTTGCAATATTTTCTCCGTTTCAATAACCGCGATTTTATACCCGGAAGAAACGCCTTCGTTTAACGATTCTTCAACAACATCCCAATATTCCTGATATTTTCTAAGCGGTGAATTATTATTTTTTTCCATAATTTTGCGTTATTTTTTAAGCTATTTTTATTATATATTTATAAAAAGTAAATTGCAATGTTTTCAAAAATTATCAATCATTTACCATTCAGAGATACGAAACAACTTCTCACTGCCATTATCTAATCTTTTTCGCAAAAGAGGAACTTATTTGTTTCATTTTATTTATTTCTAAGATCCTTTTTAAATAGTGACAAGTTAAGGCGCGAAACAATTGCGCAAATGTTTTTAATGTGGTATCCTATAAAAGTGTCTTTTAAGAAAAGGCAGGCATGCGCCTTCTATGGCGAATAAAAGACAATAGCAATATCATGCCGCCTCACGGCAACTTTGTCAAAAAAACGGGATAAATATTCTGTCAGAGCCGCCCTGTCTAATTATTAAGTCAATTTATGCGTAAAAAATTACGCTTAGTCCAGATTGCGCCTTCTGAAGAACGGGTGCCTCCACCCAAATACGGCGGGATAGAACTAGTCGTTTCTAATCTTACCGAAGAATTAATTAAACGGGGACATCAGGTAACACTGCTGGCTAGTGGTGATTCTATCACTAAAGCGCGGCTAATCCCTATTTTCAAAAAAGCAGTTCGTACAGACGCAGACATCGGCGCCAATTCGTTAAAACGAGACGCGGCTAAACTTATAGAAGTAGCTCAAGCAATTAATTTTCTACAATAGCATAAATTTGATATTATTCATAATCATATTGATTGGCGTTTTCTGCCGTTTATCTCCTTGTTAAATTCAGTCCCGGTGGTTACTACTCTTCACGGCCCTTTAGACACTGATTACCAGCAGTTTGTTTATAACACGATTCCCAATAAAAATTATAAAAATTATTATGTTAGCATCAGTAATAATCAGCGTCAGCCAATGCCTCGACTTAATTTCGTCAACACTATTTATCATGGTATCCAGGTAGATAAATTCACTTTTAATTCTAAAAAAGGGAAATATGCGGCATTTTTAGGCAGAATGTCTCCGGAAAAAGGACCTCTCCAAGCTATTCGGGCAGCCAAGAAAGCTAAAATTCCTTTAATTATGGCAGCTAAAGTTGATTTGACGGATAAAGAATATTTCCATAAAAAAATTAAACCCCTCATAGATGGCAAGTTAATCAAATTCATCGGCGAAGTTGACCATCGCGATAAAGTAAAACTGCTTAGAAACGCCGCGGCCCTTTTAGGTCTTATTCAGTGGGAAGAACCTTTTGGTTTAGTTATGATAGAAGCTTTGGCTTGCGGCACACCAGTTATTGCCAACAATAGAGGGTCAGTGTCTGAAATTATTCAAAATGGCAAAACAGGATTTATTGTTAAGAATATTAATGAAGCGGTAAAAGCTATCCATAACATTGATCAGATTGATCGATATGATTGCAGGAGATTAGCTGAAGAAAAATTTTCCGTTGAGAAAATGACTACGGAATACGAGAAGATTTACTATAAGTTATTGGAGAAAAAATAAGCATTCATAAACTTACCCTCTCTAACTTCTCTAAGAGAGGGAAGGGTTTAACTTCTCTCAACCCCCCCAGCCCCCCCTTATCAGGGGGGGGAGAAAAGGGAGAAATAATTGGAGAAAACCAGCAGAACCTAACTATAATAGTACCGCGGATTACTTGTTTTCCAAACTAGGGAGTATTTATTTGGAGATAAAGTCGAGGATGAAGGGACTAAATAATTTAAAATGTTTAAAACAGAAAAGCAATTTATCGCCTGCTTATTTAAACTAAATACTGCTTTCAAACGCATTCTCCGCCTGATAGTATAAAAAAATGAATTGAGAAAGTTAACCGACATTTAAACTTTATAATATCTTTTTATTTTTCGTTTTCGCAAAGATACAGCAGTTAAAAAATTTACCGTTTTTCTTTACTCCTTTTTTGAGCGTTCCTTCAAACTTATAACCATTTTTTTCTAAAACTCTTTTTGACCCTTCGTTAAACGAAAACACTTGAGCATAAACGCGGCGGAGCTTTAACTCCTTGAAACCGTATTTTGTTATCTCTTTGATTGCTTGAGTCATTATTCCCTTTCCTTGATATTTTTCACCCAGCCAATAGCCAATCTCGGCTTTATGTTCTTGTTTTATTTTGTTGATTGAAATTGATCCAACCGCCTGTTCTTTTATTTCAATCGCGAAAACTACGCTTTTGGGAATTTTCCTGCGGCGATTATTTATTATTTCGCGAAGCCATTGCTTAGCGTTCTTTAATGCGTAAGGATACGGAATAGCAAGCGTATTGCGATAAGTGGTTTTATTATTTACATTCTCCGCTACCGATTCTGCGTCACTCATTTTAAACGATCGAAGTGTGAAATGTTTGGTTTTGATAGTTGGCTGTTTCATAATTATTTTATTTTTCTTTCACGCTCATTAAAAATATTCTCTCTTTAAAACCTCCTCTCTCTTGTCGTTTGTCTTCCTGTAATTTCAAGATAGAATCCTTGTCTAATTTATACAAATCTATTATCGCGTCTATCACTTCATAAACATCGCTTAATTCTTTCATTAATTCTTTTTTGTCATCCTTAGCTTTCACTACTTCCCACATTTCTTCTTTTAACTTTTTGAACAGTTCCTTGGTAAATTCTTTTTCGTTTAATTTCTTGATAATCGGCGTTTGCTTATTCTCTTCTATGATTTGAGGAATTTTGTCTCTGATAAGTTTGTTATATGTTGTTTTCATGACTGTTTTTTTTATTGGCTGACTTCTATTATGTGTACTGTCGAGATTTATGAGTTTTAATAATTTAATTATGATAATCGGACAATAAATCAATGTAGAAATTTTTCGCCTTTTAAAATAAACTCGCAAAGATGTACTTTATATATAATAGGTTTTCTTGCGCCTCCAGTATATTCAACAAGTTTTCTCTCTTTTAATTTTCTAAGATGATTAAAAAGTTCCTCTTCACTGACATATGGCGACATTTCATTTCTAGTCAGTGTTTTTAAAATAGTTTTGCGAATCTTTATTTTATATAGACACTTTGCTAAATCCATCGTTCTTTTAAAGTTTGTTAATCTTGATACCGCCCCGAAATATTTTCCGCCAGATTGAAGATAATAAGCTCCTTCAGTTAAACTTTTGCATACAAGATCTGTACCGTCATATCCCCCATATTTGCCTTTAAGATTTTTTGCGGAAGGCGTGGCTGGCAAGGCATGCTGAGGAAGATTGGCAATAATCGCATTAAATTTAATGCTCTTAGGCACATTCGAGAACAAATTACTTTTTATAAAAATTAATTGCTTTTGATTAAAGTTATTGATTTTTATATTTTCTCGTAAAATTTTATTCATGTTGCTTATGTCTGTAGCAACTACTTTGCGCGCGCCTGCAAATAACGCCCCTGTTGTCATATATCCTATTCCACATCCCACATCAAGTATATTCATGTTGAGAAGCGAGGGTATAATGTCTGATAATATGAGACTTGATTTAGATACACCGGTAGATTTTTTGTTCCCGCTTACTAAAAAAATCTTGTGATTTTTAAATTTGTATGTGGAAAATCTCATTAATTATAATTTATTTTAATATTGAAAGAATATCATTCTCTTTTTCTGCATTAAGAAATCCTTTGTATCTTAATTCACCTATATTTTTTCTAATTC
>Ga0190347_1000438_pt1 | contig 13460 bp, 33 predicted proteins | sample 48721356_MG_FD_161652 | JGI IMG/M metagenome (GOLD analysis project Ga0190347, IMG submission 161652) | Hydrothermal vent microbial mat bacterial communities from Southern Trench, Guaymas Basin, Mexico - 4872-13-5-6_MG | ecosystem: Environmental > Aquatic > Marine > Hydrothermal vents >...
CCTGCTTTTTGTTTGATTGTTTTAACATAATCCTTAATCCAAGCTCTTATCCATTGATTACTTTCAATATCTAAATCTCCTTCTGACCATTTTTCTAATTCTTCTCCGTGATTTTTAAGATATTTATTTGCTTCATCTAAAATCTCTTTTATGAATTGTTTATCTTGTTCGATAATGATTTTTTTGAAATCTTGCCAATCATTAAAACTCACACTAATTTTTGATAATAACTTATTAAAAAGTTCTTCTCTTTTCTCATTCAAAGTTTTTTCTTGTTTCATTTTTTAATCAACCTCCTGAAAAATTTTCTTGTTTCTTTATCTTGCTTATAAAAATCTCTTGTTTCGTCTTCAAATTTAATTTTGTTCATTGTTTCCTCTACTATGCTTTCTAATTCTTTTGAATTAGGTAATAATTCATTTAATTCGTCTACTCCATCTTCAAAATCTTCTCTTTTTCTTTCTTCCCATACTTCAAACAGGTTTTCTGCAAATCTGATTAATTCTTGTTTAAACATTTTTCTTTTGTTTCTTTATGTTTATCTTTCTGTAACATCTTGGACAAGTTGCATAAAATGGACTTTTACCTTTGTATTCCCATTCATAATTGCATTCTTTGTTTGTGCATTTCAGTATTGTTGGTTCTGTTTTTGGTTTGTATGTTTTTTCCCTAATTGCTTTTGCTGACGCTTTATATTCTGTTTTTTTAGTTTTCATTTTTCCTCCAAAAAGTCTTTAAAAGCAAAATAAAATAATAAATTATTATATGCTTCTAAGTCATTTAGATAATTTAAATACTTTTCACAAGTTTCTTTACTCCCAGAAAGTAAAAAATCCAAATTCTCTATTTTAAAATTTAAAAAATATTCAAAGAAAACCCAAGGTTCATACTTTCCAACCATTTTATGTTTTAATTCTTTTTTGTATTTAGGGTGCTCTTTTAAAAACAATTTTGGCTTATTTTTATACTTCAAATAAAACTCACAAGCGAATTTAATGCGTTCATTAAACCACTCTCTCATATTATTCCACATTTTTCTGTTAATGTTTGCAACAACTCTATCAAGTGGAAATCCTAACTCTTTTTTTAGTAATTTATCTATCTTCTTCCATTCTTTATCTGCTATTTCTGGGAATATATCTTCTGGATAATGGTTTTTATCTTCTAAATTCAAAGGTTGTGGTTTAGTTTTCATTTTTTTCTCTTATTTGATTTAATTTCTTCTATTATTACTTCTTTTTCTTTAGTTATTGTTTTATAGTTACTTGCCTTCGCACTTAATAGCATTGCTGTCATAATCCACGCTACACAAAACAAAATAGTTAAAAAAATCCAAAAAGAATAATCTAATTTAAGTGTGTTCAAAAACATAAGATAAACTAATAAGAAAATTACTGATGCAATAGCAAATGACACCACCATTATAGCCACTGATATTTCTATAAAATTACTCCAAAAATCACTTTTCTTCTTTTTTTCAATTATTTTTACTTTCTTTTTCATTTTTTGTTCTTTTTATTTCTTCCTCCCATCGTTTTAATAAAGGTAAACATAATGTTAATGAAATCCATAAACCTGCACAAAAAACTACTACAACCAAAGTAATAATAGGTATAACGCCAAACCCACAACTCCAAATATTTACCTCTGCACACTTATAAATTGATTCAATAAAATCTGTTAAATACCCTCCAACTATTATTAACCAACTTATTAAAAACCCTCCAAATGCTAAAAGCATAAAATATGCTTTAATTCCAAATGTATCAAATAAATCTTTTTTGATTGTTTTTTGTTTTTTAGTTTTCATATTATACTCAATACTCACTTATATTTAAATGTTTGTATTCTTTTTGTAGTTACGAAATTTAATTGTATTTCTCTTAATTTAAAACCCACTATTACATACAATCCAACTCCTGCTAATCCAAAAATTATAGTAGTAATTGGTTTGAATAATAAGGGTAGTTCGTTTATTACTTCTCTAAAAAAATAAATAGGAACAAAAGTTAGAGTTATACCTAAACAAAAAGAGATTATTGTAAATAAAAAATCCCATTTATTTTTTTCATTCAACATTCTTTCCTTTGCCATTTTCAAATACATTCTCCATTAATGCAAATTGACCAAATACCCAAAGTATTAATACAATTATTGTTAAGAATGTGTCAAGTGAAATCCCACTTCTTAAAAATTCTATATGTATTACTGTTCCCATTATAAACACATTCCCAACTACCCAACCAAATAACACTACCAAAGCAAGACTTTTTTTTATTTTCATTCTCATTTTATTTCATCTACCTTTAATATTTTAATGAAATCACTAAATAAAACATATTGCATTGTTAATGCTAACAAAAATAATGCTCCTACAAATGTTACCTTTACTAATGTAGCTCTTATTGTTGGTAAAAATGTTATTCCCATTATGAAAGTTATCCATGCTAAACTCATCTTAAAAACCATATTCATAGTTAAATCTATTTTTTTCATTATTTTAGCCATTTTTCTTTCTTGAATTGTTTTAATGCTTCATTTAGTTCTTTTATATATCTTTCTAATTCTTCTATTAATTCCTTTTTTCTTGCTAAATAATTCTCTTTTGTTTTAAACACTTCTCTTTGATGTTTTTTTGCTAGTTCTTTTCTTAACTTCATTTTTTCGTTTCTCTCTGTTGTCTTCAAACCATATTCAATCCACCGGAATAATACTGCCGCTATTGAAATGCCTACCATTACTGGAATATAAAACTCAAAAAACTCAATTATGCCCATTTTTCTATTTTCTTTATTTCCATAATTCCTTTCTTAATTTTTGTTTAATAAATTTATCTTTCATTTTCATTAATTAGTTCTTTTGTGAAACTACTTCTTGCGATTTATTTACTTCTTTAAATTTTGATATTGTTTTATGAACAAATCCTAAACTGACATATTTCTTATGATTATTCTTATCCCAATAATAAACTTCTTTACAAATCTCTCTATATTTCTTTCCTTGATTATAAAGTTCTATTATCTGTTTTTCTAATTTTAATGCTTTTCTGCCCCATTTATTTCCTTTATATGATTTAGTTATTCCATTCTCTTTTCTTACTGCCATTCTTATTCTTTCAGATTTCTTTTGTGATTCTTCTTCTGCTAACCAACCCATAATATTGAGCATTAATTCGTGCATTATTTCATTAAATGGTTCTGGTATTTTATGCAATTCCTCTAACCATTGTTGCCTATAAGAATGAATTTTGCATTTATATAACTTACAAAACTCAAAGAATTGCTTTAATTTCTTTCTATTTCTATAAATCCTGTCTAAATCCCATACATAAATATCATTTATTTTTCTTTTAGTTATTTCTTTTTTTAATTTTTCAAATGCTTCTCTTTCTTTATCCTCTTTCCAAGCACTTTGTTTATCTTTAAATAAAATGTAATCTTTTCCTGCTATTGTTTCTATATCTTTTAATTGATTTTCTGGATTTTGTTCTTCTGTGCTTGTTCTTATATATACTGCTTTCATTTTTCTTTATTATTTAATCCTGCTTTTTATAGAGAGCAGGAACTCTCCGTGCCTTGCCTTGCCAAACCACACCGTGCCTTGCCCGACCTTGCCTCGCCAAACCTGACCGAACCGCGCCTTGCCTTGCCTTGCCACGCCGGACCATGCCTTGCCGCGCCTAACCCAGCCTTGCCTTAGCTTGCCTTAGTTTCATCAGACAAGATGAACATAAATAAAATTAATCTTCTTCATCTAATGCTTTTTTTATCTTCATAGCCAATTTTTCTAATTCTTCATATTGGCTATATCTTTCTATCCAATTATTTAATTCAACTTTTGCTCTTTCAATTACTTGTTCCCTATAATTCTTATTACTCATTACTTCATCTATTGGAACAAATACCCTTTCAGTTGAATTAACTGGAACAACGGATTTAAAAGCACTAAGGGATACATTAAGTTCTACTGGTTCGGAACTGCCAATTTTTATTACTTCAACTTCTATATGAGATACTATCTCACGGACTCTTTGAAGTTGGTATAATTCTACTGCTTTATCTTTATCCCATTCAAATAAGGAATAAATCTTATGTTCAGGGTGTTTTTTTATTTCTTCTAAAATCCCTTTTGTTGTTTTATCTGGGCAATTCTCTATAAATTCCCCTATTTCCTGTGTATCCTCTTCTTTAAAGGGTGCTCCTTGCCTTCTTTTATATATTTTTTTGTATTTCATTTTTTACCTCCTTACACTTATTTATTTAATATTGCCTTTTAAAGATTAAAGGCTACTACCTTGCCGTGCCGAGCCTGACCGCGCCTTGCCAAACCCCGCCTTGCCAAACCCTGCCTTGCCTTACCTTGCCATGCCTCGCCGTGCCAAGCCGAGCCGCGCCACGCCTAACCTAACCGCGCCACGCCAAACCCTGCCAAACCAAATGAATATGAAAAATAAAAAAAATAAAAATAAATAAAGTTATTGTGATTAAGTTTTCACTTCATATTGACCGAAGTTCCCAGATTTTTCTGGTCTAAATCCTCCAATCCCTATCTGAAAACCTGCCCAATTAAGTAAGTTAATTACTTGTTCTGCTGAGATATTTGCAGAGTTATATACAATATCTAACTTACAACTCCAATCTTCAAACATAGGTCTTATTATTTTTCTTGGAGATTTTGTTATACCAGATGTTCTTCCCCATTTTACATCTTTGTATTCTTTCTTATAATTTATAGGAATTATATCCCCAAGAACTCTAACAGAACCTCTAACTTTCTTTTTATCCATTCCATCTATATATGGAGCAACTTCTACCATTCCTTTAAGAAAAGCTATTGATGGAAATCCTATTTTTCCATCTTTTGTTTTATGTTTTTTATATTCATACTTTTCTTCTTCAAGGACATCATCTTTTTTAGACATTTTCTTACCTTTTTTAAGGTTATATCTCTCAACAACATCCATATCCATCTTTTCCATTAAAAGAGGTGTTACTCCAATAATCTCAACAGATATTTTTTCTTTCTTTAGGGCTTGAAGTTCTACTTTTTTCTTTGTCATCTTGTCTGATTTTTTCCTCCTTTCATTTGAATATTAAAATTTCTAAAGATTCTGTATACCCTCTACAAAATGGAAAAAGTAAAAAAGAGGTCATAAAATAATGTAAAATCCTTTTCATTTTATAATATCATCTGAATATCTAATTTTTTATTTAGTAATTTAGTTTTTCCACCTGAATATTCAATAAATCCTAATTTATCTAATGCTCCTAACATTAAAGTAAATTTATTATGAGTTTTTCTATCTGAAAAGAAGGGTTTATCTCCTGTTTTCCAACCACTATGATTTAAACCTAATGCTGTTGAATAAGCCATTGCTAAATATTTTGTTTCAATAACTTCCATATCTTTACTTAATCTTTTTATAACTTCTATTAAAGCATTTAATTCCTCTTTTGTAACTTCTGTAATCATTTGTGCAGGTTCTGAATGTTTATCTTTTCTTTGATATTTAATTATTGTTAATTTATCTATACTTTTTATTAATTCTATGCTTGATTTTCCTTTCCAAGAATCTACTTTAACATTCATTTCTGTTTCTGGGTGATAATAATTATAAGCATTTAATATTTCTTTAAAAACAAATACCATTTCTAAATTATCTTGGTTTATGAATTTGTTTATTCTTCCCTGTATCCAACCTCTCATAGTTTTTGCTGCTGTTTTTCCTGTAAAGTTATTCATTTCTCCTAATTTTTCTATTCTTTCTATTGCTCTATTTATTCTTATTTCTACCATTTTTCAATTATACATCTATATATTTTTTCTAATTTCTTGTGTTCTTTTTGGTGATTCATTTTTTCCTGCATTGATTTAATTCTTGTTCTGTAAATTTCATTCTTTTTGTTTCTATTATATCTCTCTCTGTATCATAACAAGAAATTACAATCATTACCTCTTGCCCTAGTCTTCCATAACTATACCCTTGTTCTTTACATACTTTATCGGCTATCTTATTAAGACAATCTTTATCATATTTGTAGTGGCTTATCAATGCATGTATTCCTATAAAACAAATAAATCCAATAAACATTATAAAAATCACTATTCCTAAACTAACTCCTTTTTTATCCATTTTTCTTTTTTCCTCCTTTCAATGCTTTATCAATTAATTCTTTTGCTTGTTTTTTTGTTATGTTGTCATTAAACTTAACATTTAAAGATTTTAAGAATTTCTTCTGTTTTTCTGTTGCAGGAGATTCTTTATTACTCTTTATATTTTGAGAATTAAATATTCTTACTGCTGAATCCCATAATACTTCATCTGATACTTTTGTTTTTGTATCTGTTCTTATTTGTTTTAATGCTGTTATTATTTCTTGTAGGTTTTTCATTCTATCTTATCATCTCCTTCTAAAAATCTTGTAATTGCAACAAATTCCTCTTTAGTTCCTTCAAATTCTGTTATTATGGGTTTATACTTGAAACATTTAAGATAAACAAATTTTACATTCATTTTAGATTTTTATTACCTCCTCATTAGTTTTCATATTATACTCAATACTCACTTATATTTAAATGTTTGTATTCTTTTTGGAGTTACAATTATCTGCCATTATCAAACATCCCTAACATCTCATAATATTTATTTACATTCTCCTCATATATTTGAGGTTTTTTTAATTCATAAGTATTCTTTTTCTTTTTTATCAGTTTTAATATTTCTAATTCTTTGATTATTAAAGGTCTTAATTTCTGTGGTATTCTCCACTCAAAAAGAAATTTCTTAATATCTTTATAACTTACTGCTATTTTGAATTTTTCAAATATCTTAGAGTGCAAATATAAATAATACACGCAAGGGATTTCCATTTTATTTACTTTAACCTGTTAAATTTCTAAAGGTTAAGTTTCCTAAATCTATGCCACTCTCACAAATGCAGTGTTTGTTTAATTCTTGGACATAATGCAATATATCAAAATACTGCATTAAAGCAAATCCTATAATCAATAGTAATATTGCTAACCTTATAAAATTCCTCCACCCCCCAAAGATTAAATTCATATAGTTCCATTTTCCATTCTCATCAACAGGAGGATGTATCTCTCTCCATTCTCCTCCTAAAATTGGGACTTCTGATTTTTTTAAAATAACTTTTTTCCCTTCTAATTCAGATATTACTGCATTTCTTTCAATTCTTTTCTGCATCCATTCCTTTATTCCCATCTTTCTTAAACCTCCTTTCAATATATTTCTTATAATAACCATCTTGAACTTTTTTCCTATTCTGCTGTTTACACACATCGCATACCCTTCCATATTTAGTATAAGCATTAAATTCTTTGCCACAATATTTACAGGTTCTTACATAAACCCAATTTCTATTCTTTGGCATTTAATCTTTCCTTTAAAAAATTTAATTCCCATTTTTTTGATTCTAACTCTTCTTTAAGTTTTTTTATATCCTGTTCTATAAAAAATATTGCTCTTAATATGTTCTCTTTGTCATTTTCCATTTTAACCTCTAAATTTTATTATTGCAAACCAATCTATAATAAAAAATACTATTGAACCGATTATTTTTTCCATTAAGGAATATCCTTGTAATCCTATTTTTTCTGGAAGATACCACATACTGATTATATAAGTAAAGTAAAATGCCCAAAACCATATATTTGTTAAGGGGGATTCTTCTATATTAGATAATACTGCAAAACCTTCTATTATTATGTCCCAAATATCTCTAACCCATTCAAAACTTACTATATACCAAAAAGCATCTACAATTGCATCCCAAATATCTTCTAAATCCATTTTATGTATAAATCACTCCTTCTGGCATATTTTTTATTAAATTTAATAATTCCTTATTTGTCTTTGTAGGAATATCTTTAATATCCATTCCAAATTCCCTTAATACATCTTTAGTTAAATTAAAACTATGCTCAATTTCTCCTGACACTAATAAATTTATTAATCTTCTCTTGTTTTTTGTGAGAACTTTATTTTGTATTAATTCATTTATTAATATTTTCATTGATTTAGTGTATTGCTCTCCTATAAACTTAAAACTTATTGAAGAATCTTCTGCTTTTTTACCTTTTACTTTTAGAACTTCTTTCCAAGACCTTGCTGAACCAAATTTAAACAAATTTCCTAATTGAGGGTCAACTGCCCCTAAACAAGAATAATCATTCATATATATTTCATCAGTAGATAGTGCTAATAAAGTTCCCCCTGACATAGCAAATGTTGGAACAAAACTTCTTATCTTTCCCTGATATTTAGAAAGCAACCTGCTTATATAAACTGCTGAAAAGATTTCTCCTCCGGGAGTGTATAAAATTAAATCAAAAGGTTTTCCTTTAAATTTTATTAAAGCACTCTGTATTTTTTCTAAAGTTGTTCTATCTATCATTGATGCGTTGAATAAATCTTGTCGTGTATGTTTTATTACTAATAAATTATTTGATTTATTCCTCCATCTGAATAACTTTAAATATAAATGTGCATAATTTCCAACTATACTTGTTCCAAAAGCCTTAATTAAAAAATAAAATACAAAAAAACCTGATACTACCATAGTTAAATAAAATTGCCAGCTTGCTGTCTGCGTTGTCTGGGTTACTTTAAGTGGTATCCCACCACTATTATTCAAATAGTTTATTAATTGTATTATTGTTTCATTCATTTTAACATTTGTTCTATTTATTTATTATTTTCATTTTAGTTATTTCCTACAACATTCCCAAATGTTTCTACGGGTAAATGTCCACTTGGGTATTGTTCTATTAATTTATGTAATAAAGTTATATTATTGTAATGATTATACATTGTAAAACAAAGGAAACCAAAGATTATTAAAACCACAATCCAATGTGCTTCTTTTGAAATTATATAATTTAAACTTAATATTATTACTGCTCCAATAAACATTCCTAAGGTTAATCCAAATTTGTTCCATAGGAAACGAAGGAGTGGATTTAGTTCTATTAATTTATATGGTTTGTTTGGTTGCCATTGTTTATATTTTTTTACATAATAATAAGTTGCCACTAAATCTATTAAACATAATGTTAATATTATTACTATTGCATAAGTTCTCCAATTTTCAATCATTTTTTGCCTCCCCCAATAATCCAACTTCTACAAACATAAGTTCTTGAGGTGTAATATCTTCCATTTGTGCCATTAATTTTAATGCTTCATAAATAAACCCAATATTTCCTAACCATTTTTTTGATTCTAAAACACCAAATTGTTCTTTGATACATAAATATCTCTCTTGAATTTCTTTACTAAAATTCCAATAATCTTCTCTTATTGTTTTATACTTCATTTTCTATGTTTTTCATTACCTCTTCTACTTTTTTAATTGATTTATATTGTTGTAGTGTTGAAATAAACTGAATTGTTGTAATAGGTAAAGAACCTAATAAAATAAGACATAACCAATAGGTTTTTCCTATAAAAGTAATCACTATTCCCCATAGAACCCCTGCAAATATTGGCATATAAGCCCACAGAGCCACTTTTTTCTGTTGTAATGGTGTTACCCCTTGCACACCTGATTTCCAGCGTTTTAAGAACTCTTTAAAAGTTAATTTAGAACCATCTTTTGCTTTCCAAAAGTATCCTCTTTTTTTTATTCTTACCTTTATTACAATTAAAATAAAAATTGCTATTATTAGTATCATCCATTTCCAATTAATCATTTTTTGTTTTATCCTCTTGTTTAATCATCTCAATTATATCTTTGATACATATTGTAATCATCACAACTAATGTGAATACTCCAATCATAAATATAATATTCACAATCCCACTAAAATAACTCATTAAGTATAACAATGATAACAATACCCCTAATAAAATCAATCCGCCTATTAAATTAAATATCATTTTATACTACATATTCCTCCACTTTTTCCCTTATTTCATTGATATCATTAGAAAATTCAGATAAATCTATGATTATATAATCAAAAGTATCAAAAAAGGGTGCTTGATAATTCTTATATTTTTCTTTAATTTCCTTTAACCATTTATTTGACATATTTTTTTGTATCTCAAAAGCATAAGCCTCTTTTGTTCTTAAATTTTCAAAATAAACATCTGGTATTGCCCCATTATCTAATCTAAATTCCGTATAAATTCTAATAAACATATTTCTACTATGTTTTCTCATTAATGCTCTTACTAATAAAAGTTTTACTACTTCGTGTTTATCTCTTGATTTATCAGGGTTTGTTGTTCTTATTTTAAATACATTGTCCCAATCAGTTCTCATTTTTTATTTCTATTTTTGCCTCGTTTCCTTGTTTAAAATTATCTGCTAACCAACCTTTTAATATTTGTTTTATTACTTCGTTTTCTGTTGAATCATCTTTTTCCAAATCAATTATTATTCTTATTTTCATTCTGCCATCATTTCTAATTCTGTCAATATTTCAGTTAAAAGATTATTGTATTTTCTTATATTTTCATCATGTAGTTTGATTTTTTCATTCATTGCGTCAATTTCTTTCCCCCCCATATCATAAGAATTATCAAAGGCAGAAACATTAGTATTATAATAAATATCATAATATCTTGATGCACTTTCAAAATGTTCGCAAGCCTCATATAAATTCAAACTAATTTCTGATAGTAAACTCAACCCTTCTTTATACTTAATTGTAATGGGATTGTTTCCTTTTAATTCTGATTTTAATTTTAAATATTCCTGACTTGCTTTATGATAATTTTCCCTTGCCAATCTACAATTATACTCTACTCCTTTAAAATCATTAAGTTCATAAGCCCTGTTTGATAATTGATAATAAGTATCTGCTTCTTGGCTTATCTCTCCTATTTTTACTGACTTTAAGTTTATAATTAAAACTGTTTTTAATAAATCATTTTCTTGTTTTGTTTTTATTATAAAATAGGATAAAAGAAGCAATGCTACGATTAATATACTTATTAAAACAACTTTTGTATGTCCTTTTTTATTCTTTATCATTTTTCTTTAATTTATGATATTTAATTGTTAAATATCCTTCATTCACAGAAACAAAAATAACCCCTATTACTCCTACTAAAAGAAATATATCCCCTATTGAAAGCATATAAATAGTTTTCTTTAATTTTATTTGGTATTTATCTATTAATTGCTTATAACTAACATTAGATGTATCATTAATATATATATGTGATGAATCTTCCTGAATATTATACCCTTCTGCACTAAATAACACTGGCATTTTACAATTATTTTCTTTTATAACAATAAAATTCATCACAGCCCCCACTATTACAACACATATTGCTATATTTTTCATTGCATTATTATTAAATATCTTTTTTAATAGAGTTTTTTCTTTCATTTTGATTTATATTTAAATTTATCTCCTACTATTTCTATTAATCCCTGAAAATATAATATCATTAAACAATCTCTTATTTTTCCTAATGTTAATCCATAGGCTAATTTTTTTATTTCGCTTAATGATACAGGATTGATAAATCCTTTCATTAGTAAACCAATTCTATTTAATTCCCATTTTTTTGGGAATGGCTGAGTATGGTATTCTACTACTTTAACTTGTTTTTGTTTTAAACCTAATCTTAAATTTTTGTTCTTTAATTTTGCATTTTCTCGTTTTAGTTGTTCTATTTCTTTTTTTAAAATATTTATTTCCTTTTTATTTTCTTTAAAAACTATTTTAGAATCATGTAAATGTTTAAGTTCACTTATTATTTGAATAGGTGATTTACCCTCTTTTTCTTTTTTAATAATTAAATATGAAATTTCATTATTTTTAATTTTAATTCACCTCCAACATTTACTCTATTGAAAATAAAGTATTTAAATATGTGTTTTAATTTTATAGTTACAAATATTTCCTCTTTAATGTATTTAAATCATCTAAAATTACTTCAGCAGATATTTTTGATTTAATTCCTTTTTGCATTTCATAAAATTCTATTAATCTATTTACTTCTTTTCTTACTTCTTTTAAATTTAAATATTCTAAAACTAATTGTTTATGATAGCAAAATGGATTTTCATTGCAGAATCTTGAATGGTTTTGACAAGAACATAATAATAAAGTTCTTCCTCTTTTTGTTTGTATTTTAACTGTTTTTCCTAATACTTCAAATAATGTATCACTTACTTGTTTAACTTTTGGTTTGTTCATTATAAAACCTCTTGTTCTAATCGTTTATTTGCTATCTTCACATATTCTTCTGATATATCACAACCTATGAAATTTCTTCCTAATTGCTTACAAGCAACTGCTGTTGTTCCACTTCCTAAAAAAGGGTCAAGAACAATATCATTTTCATTTGTTAAAATTTCTAAAAGTTCTTTTATTGTTTTCACTTGCTTTTCTGTTGGATGTTTTGTTATACCATTATTCTTACATTCAAAAAATCCAGTTTCATATACACCTCTACGATTAAATGTCCATTTTGTTCCTTTAGTTCCCCATATCATAAATTCAAAAGAATTAACAAACAATCTATCTCTATTAACTGGCATTGGATTAGTTTTTTTTAACACAAGCACTCTTTTAACAGATATATCTCTTTTTTCTAATTCATCTGCTATAATTTTTAAATTTTGCCAAGAACTAAATATTATTATTGATGATGGGGATTTCATTTTTTGTGTTGCTATCTTTATCCAACTAATTAAATTAAATTCTTTATCCCATTCTCCAAAATCCATACCTTCATATTGACTATATCTTTCCATTGTGCCAAAGTTATTTTTCTTACTTATATTATATGGAGGGTCTGTTAGCACTAAATCAACAGAATTATCTGGGATTTTCTTTAAAAATTCTATTGCATCCATATAGTATATTTTATTCAATTCAAATTCTCCTAATTTCATTTTTTATCTAAACTTTCCTGTATTTTCTTTAAGGTTATTAACATTTCATCTAAAACTTTTTGATGTTTTACTATATTATTTGCGTTCATTTGCTGGACTTGGACTATTTTACCTAAACTTTCCATAAGAAATGAAGGTGTTACTTTAAAATTAGTTTTTTTCATATCATTCCACCAATTTTGAACTTCTAAATTTAAACCTGCTCTGCTTTTTGTAAAGCCTTTTCCCCCTGTTTCCATTTCTCCCAACATTCCATTTGAATCATCTATCCAAAACCACTCTCCGTCTAAATCATCTCTTATTATTATTTTTTCTCCTTTATCATTACATTGTCTTGCTAATTCATTTCTTATTAATCCATAATGTTCTCTTGATACTGTAAAATATATTTTTCCTAAATCTATTTTTAATTGATTAGAAAGATTATTTAATGTGCCTAATAAAGACCAAACAGCATGTTTTTTTGATTCAAAAGCATTTTTTCCATAGAATGATTTGGTATCATAGACTATTATTGTTTCTTTTCCTAACCATATCTTTTTATTGTTTATGTAAATTCTTGGAGTGTAACCTCTT
>Ga0190347_1000442_pt1 | contig 13397 bp, 27 predicted proteins | sample 48721356_MG_FD_161652 | JGI IMG/M metagenome (GOLD analysis project Ga0190347, IMG submission 161652) | Hydrothermal vent microbial mat bacterial communities from Southern Trench, Guaymas Basin, Mexico - 4872-13-5-6_MG | ecosystem: Environmental > Aquatic > Marine > Hydrothermal vents >...
AATAATTTTCTATAAGTGAAAGAATTACACGTACTCCATTTTGTTTATAATTTTGCGATTGTGTAATTGCAGTAGCACGATTAATACGGTCTGTAAAACCAAGTTCTGATGGCGCTATTTTAAATAATGCAAAAATTAATTTTTGAAAATATTCAGCAGATTGAAGCCATTGCATATTTTGTGCTGAAATTTGAAGTGGCATTACTTTTGTACCACCAGATGTTATAAGCCATTTCCCAGTGTTATTTTCGCCCTTTAATTGTTGTTTATATAATTGTGCTCTTTTTCTAAGTTCTTCAGGATCAGTAATATCATCATGTGAAATCATTCCTGAAATTGGAAAATTATTTTCATAATATTTTCTTTGTGCTGCTATACTTGCAGTAAGATAATCTGCAATATCCTTTATAATTTGTAATGGGGCAGTTCCATATAATGATCGACTTTGTGGTCGCATCATAAGATAAATAATTTCATCTTTTTGGAATGGGATTGGTCTTGCTTGCACATTTGTAAAAGAATACTGCCAATAACGATAAATTTTACCAAATGGATCTGAATCTGCAAGAAAACTTCGACCATCACGACTCATCATTTCTATCGGTGGAATTTTATTATTTGGTTTTAATTCACCAGTTTCATTATTATAACATTCTTCTGGAAAAACAAGAATTAATACTCCCGCATCATACATAAGAAGATCAGGAAGCATTCTTTTCATTGTTACTTGATAATCTTCCATCCATTTCCTGGAACTAAAAAAATCAATTGCATCATCTATTTTATTTTGTAAATCATTAGAAATATCTTCTTCTTCTTTTATTGGAATAATATTAAATTTTGTTTGTAATACTGAATCAATAATATGTGATATTACCATTCGGACATAAACATTATTTTCATATTGTTCTAATTCCCCATAATCGATACCCAGTCGTGGACGACCAAAAACAGGATTAATATAAAAATCTCTAGTAAATGTGGCTTTATGAGTCGGATTTGGAGGATCTAAAATATATTGAACAGGACTAACTTGAGATTGATAAACTGTTGTTGCCATTAAAGACCCAAGTTGTGGGTTAATAAGATAATTATATCCATTATTTGCCATTTAAAATTCACCTCTTCTCAATAACATCCAATTCATTCAATATAATTACATTTTTTTGTGCTGGATTATCACCACAAACTTCTATTGAAAATCGTTCACCAACTGCAATATTAATAGGAATTAATGCACGATTTACCCCATTTTCAATTTCATTTTTATCTCCAAATGGAAATATTTTCTCTCCATTAATTAAAAATCGATAATATGCTTTAATATCTTTTTCCATTAAAAATTCAATTGCAATAATTTCTGTTGAATAATTAAATGTTTTCTGAAAAATAGGAACAAAAGAAACACCGTTTAAGGCACAAGAACTTTGATAAATCTTAAAATAAGTAGTATAACCAAAAAATAATCTTTTTAATCCAACCCAAATTTTTTCAATAATATTCATTTTATTTATAACTCCATTTATCTATCTTTTTCTATTTATTTTCCTCTTTAATTTTTTTAAAATTTTTGGATCTATTTCGAGTTTTTCAAAATCTAAATCACGACGATCGATATTAATTTTATGTGGAGATTTTATTTCTACTTCAATCATATTTATAACCTTTCTAAGGATAATTTTTTAGAGATATTTTTTATTATGCACATTGGCTGTATCCAAAATGGACCTGACTCTATTTTTATCCTCAATTAATAATTATTTTTAATTAAGAAAATTATACTTTTATATTGAAATAACAATTGGATCAATTACTTGGGTTTTAAAACCATTTATTGCATATCCAAGAGCATCCACCATATCATCGTGAACAGAATCAGGGAAAAGAAGCAATTCATCAATTAAATCTTGTTGATATTTTTTATGGAAAAATAAATTTCCATTTTCAATCCAAGGTGAAAAAGCCATTGCACGAGATATTTTATCGCCTACTGGTTTAATTCCCTTTATTGGTAACCCACCAATAGATTGTAATTCCTGAATTAGAGCTTTCTGGTAAGCTACATCTTCAATTAAAATTTTTTGTGGATTCCATATTTCATTCATTTCAATAATTTTTTCTTTTTGTTGTGTAAAAGTCCAATGACCTCTTTTTATATCAAGAATATATAATTTATTATCTTCACCTTTACCAATAATACATAATACTGAAAAATCAGCTGAATCTTTTTGTGATATAGCGGGATCTACTCCTATATTTATCTTTTTTATTTTTATAAATTTATTATCTCGATTAATAATCACTTCATCTTTTTTTAATAATGAATCATAAAATTTAAAAAATTCATATTTAAATATATTTCCTTCTTGAAGTAAACTAACATCATTCATATATTGAAGATTCCATATAATAGATCCTAATTCTTCTCTTTTTTGTTCCAATTTTTTTAATGGATAAAGCCATTCACACAAACTTTTTCCAGTTTTAGGATCAATTGCCGGCATTTTAAGTACAGAATACTTTAAATCATTAATAAGGAACTGATAGAGGTCCGATGGATGGTACCTTGTATTATGTGTAACAAAAGATTCTGCTATAAAATTATGAGTATTTTTAATTGTTAAATCCCATATATCGCCTTTCCCAATATAATTAATATCTGTAATTTTTTCAATTCTAAAATTATTTTTTGGAAATTTTTCTTTTGCATTACCTAATAAAAATTTTGATAAATCATTCTTTAATGAAATATAAAGTGACCAAGTTTTTGATAAAATTGATTTTTTTGAATTAGGTGGTTTACAATATCTTTCACGATATCTAATATTAGATGTTTTATATCCACATGTAAAACATAATAATTTTAAATCTTTAATTAATTTTTCACTTGAAACTTCAATTATCCATTCACTTTCATTATTATCATCTTTATTAGTTTTATTAAAATTATGTCCATCAGCCATTAATAAACCATTAATAAATGATTTTCGATTTTCTAATGAAGATTTAAATATCCAATTAGGTATATCTTTATTTTTTGCACCCCTTTTTAATCCATTTTTAATAAAAAATTCACCAGTTTTCTTTGATGTTGCTAAATAATATCTTTCATTTGGTTTAAATTTAAAATTAATATTAAATTCTTTTTTAAATATATTCAAAACTTTATTATTTAATTTTTTATATTCACCTCTACTAAAACAAATTTTATAACCAATATTATTTACTGGTTCTTTTATATTTAATGAATTCCTTAATTCAGTACTTTCGTTATATTTATTTTTATAATATTCTTTTGTTTTTTGATTATTATTATTTTTTATTTGTTTTTTTGAACATGATTTACATAAATCTGGATAATCTTGTCTAAAATAATTTTGATATTTAATTATATCTTCTTTTCTACATAATTTACATACACGAATTACTTTTTCATGTGAACCAAAAGTTAAATTTAAAGGATCATTTTTAAATTTTTCTATTGTTTTAATACAATCAATTGCACCATTAAAAAGATATCGATCTTTTTCAGAAATATGGCTTCTATTTATTTTTTTATTTACATATCTAATTGATTTATTTACTGTAACCCATCCATCACCTGTCATAAATCCAAATAACCATGCTAAATCTGAAGAAAAATTATCTTCTCTATTTAAAGATGGTGTATTTGATATAGTAACAATATAATCATTAATATTTAAATCTTGTAATTGTTTCCATTCAAAATTAAAATCAAATGTTTTATATCGTTGACCTTTATATTTACCAGATTTATTAAAATAATTATCATTTGGTTTAATTGTTAAAAATGGATGAATTTTATTTGCCCTAATTTTAGATGTTTTTGTTTTTAATTCAAAAATATCATCCTTACCCTGATAAATAACATTTTCAACATTTTCAACAATTAATTTATTATTTGATTTGTCAAAAGTAAAAACTTTTTCACCTATTTTTATATCTTGAATATTTTTCCATGTATTATCACTCATTAAAATTTTAGTATTTTTAACTAAACAACCCAAAACCCCAATTTTTGAATTAGCAAGCGGAACAGGCATTAAACTAGTTTTATACCAATCTAAATCTTTTTCTCGTTGAGATTGAGAACGGGCAGAAGCAAAAGAAACAAGATCATCGAGATATAAATGGGTTGAATGGAGTCCTGTAATTTGACCAGAACCAGAACCGACAGACATAAGAGTTGGTTCTGTATGATGCTCTGTCCTGGTGCTTAATTCAATCTCATGATCAGACCATGGAATTCCTTTTAACTCTCCATAATATTTTTTAATTATTGGATTATATTCAATTGTATTTCTAATAGATCGGAGAAATACCATTGCTTTTTTATCAGATTCTGAAGCTAAAATTATACGTAAATTTGGATTATTGACAATTAACCAAGTAATATAACCTTGGAGCATTTTAGACTTACCATGACCTCTTGGAAGTAAAACTAAAGCATTTTGAGCACTTTCAAGATGATCTATGATCTTTCCATGAATTCCATCAGTTCTATAGCCATATATTTTATTGATAAAATAATGTGGACTATATTTTAATAATTGTTCAACAGGTATTTCCATAATATTCAACTATTTCTTTAAAAAAATTTATTGCTTCTTTTGGAATCTTTGGATTTTTTATATTATCCCAAAATTCCTTAGCATCTTCATCTTCAAGAATCAGCATTTATAAATTAATTAAATGTCCATATTTTTGATTTTCTATATTTTTCCCAAAATTCATAAATATCTTCATTATTATTTTTTAAAATCATATTTTAAACCTCTTTAGATGTAATTTCTTTTCCTAACTTTTTAATTAATTCGGGATCCACATCCTCAAATTCAATCTTCATATCAGTCTCATTCTTAATAATTTCAGACGGTTGATTATTTAAAAGCATTTCAAGCTTTGTGGCCTTGTCAATAAGACTTATACAATCTTTTAGTGACATATCGTCAATTTCTTCTTCAGATTTTAGAATTTTTTGTATTTTCTTTTGACCTAAAATTGCCATAATCGATGCCAACTTCTTTTGTTTAATTCGAATAAATTGAAGTTCTTCATTGGCTTTTAACTCATCTTGTTCAAATAAATATTTATCATAACTATTTGCACGAGACTCCCATTTATTAACAAATTTTATTCGATAAATACTATTTTTTAGATCTTTGTATTGGAGAAACTCCAACATTGTATATACTGACCGAGATGGACCCAAACTAAGATAATCAAGAAAAATTTCATACTCTTCATCCGATTCATTTTCTAATTGTTCCCAAGCTTTTTTTGTCATTTTTATAATTCTCCTTTAATTTTTAATAAATTTATCTTTTCTTCATTATAATATTCTTTATCATATTCTAAAGCATATATAAACAATTTATTCCAAAATTCACGATTAAAATTTGTTTTTATATGATTTGAACATGATAATGGTATTAATTGCCATTTTTTCTCATTACAACCTTGTTCTTTATCATAATCAATATGATGTACATGTAAATTTTGTCCATTATTACATATATTTTTATGTAAACCAGAAATATAATCACAATTATTATATTTTTCACGTATTTTTTTCTTTATTTTATTATTAAACTTTGGACAATATTTTCCAAAAGATATACCACCTTTCCAATGTGGACTTTTTTCACCAGATATTTTTTCAGATATTAATTTACTTGTTAAACATCCACATGATTTAGTATTACCATTTTTTAAAAATGCTTCTAAAACTTTAAATTTATTTCCACAATGACATTGAGCCAATACTATTTTTAAACCATATTTATTTTTTCCAATTTCTTTTAAAATTTTAATTCCATTATATTCTTTTCCAACATTATTTTTATAATTTGGATGATTTTTTCCTTTTTTAATACTACAATTATTACATAATCCTTTTGTTTTTTGATATCTATAATATGGTATTAATCTTTCATATCTACATTTATCACAAATTGCATATACTTTTTTATGTGATTTTGAATATTTTTTAAAATATTCTTTTATTTCATTAATACTTTTATTATAATATTTTGCAGTTTTTTCCCAATCTATACTCATTCATATTTACCTCAATATATAATTATTATTAATAAAGATTCAATCGCTTTTTTTCTTTTTCCAATTTCTCAAGTTCCTCTTCCCAATTTTTCGAGGCATGAGGCCCTAAATAACCTGTACCAACTCTTGACTGTTTATTATACTTGTTGTAAATTTGCCATTGTGATGAATGGTCCCTATAGTACTCTTGAGCATGCATCTTGCATTCTTCCCGATGCCTTAAATAATATAATTGCGCAACTGCCTTCTGTCTTTCTTTATTTTCATCATAATACTTTGAATTATATTTTTTTACTTTATCTTTATTATTTTTATACCATCTTTTAGCAACATTTAAACGTCCAACTTCACGACATTCGTCAGAACAGTATTTGAGAGCGGAGGTTTTTATTTCTGCTCCACAAATAACACAATATCTTGTTTTTGGCATAATTAAACCCTTCTAACTAATCCACATCCGCCACAAACAAATTCGCCAGTAATTTCATCATAAAAAAATGAAGCTTCTTTAGTTCCATTTCTACCAATCTTTCGTCTATATCCACATTCACAAAGAATAGGAACACTTGGTTCCTCAATTCCAATATCCCAAAGACTTCTTCCATTTGATGCATTTTCAATCATTTTTAATTCAACTCCTTTTTTTTGTTTATTTATTATTTGTTCTAATACCTTATAAATCTTTCCTTGTTACTCGATTTATAACTCTCTTTATAAGTTCATTAAACTGTTTATGAACTTTTAATCCTCCAGACCATGATCTTTGATCTTTAAGAGCTTTAATAATAGAATCTTCACCTTTTGCCTTCTGGAAATAAATATAATCTTCTTTATTACCTTCTTCTTTAACAACAGGTAATATTTCATTCTTTTTATCATTTATTTTTTGATTTCGGAAATTTTGCAATCTTCTTATTTCTTCATCAATTTCTTTTAATTCATCTTTAAGAAGCTTTTCAGCTACCTGTTTTGCAACATGATCTTCATTTGGCTGTATATTTTGATATCTGGCTTCTACAAGATCACTATATGTGATTCCGGTCCGTTTTAAAGCATCCCATATAAGAGGATAATAAAATGAAAACGGATTCGCTTCAACTTCCGCACCAAGATAACGACCAGTTTTAGGATCTTTAATCAAGTTTTCAGCCATCCACTCTGCTTTTGGACGGTTTTTATTATCTTGTTTTACTTCATATAATGCATCTTTTACATTTCGTCTCTTTTCAGGTATTTGACTCATACAAATACCCACACGTGCAGATTTTACATATTTAGCATAATGAATCATTTGTTTCTTAAATCCTTCTGCAATTGGCAATCTTCCATCATAATCCTCATCTGTAAGAATTAATGTACGCAATGGTGTGTTTTCTGTTATTTTTCCTTCAAAATAATGCTTATATATATATTCTGAAGTACTAAAATTAGGCCGACCAGACCCCTGTACTAAAGCCTTAATTCCCAAAATTTCACACGATCTCTTAAATTTTGGAAATTCGGAACTTTTTTCAACAAATAATACAGCATTAAGATTTTTTATATGTGCTTCGTCAAATTCGGCACAATATGCTGCATCCTCTACCGCAAAATCTGAATATTGATATCCCTCACGTACCAAAGCAGAAAGACCTGTAGAAAGTAACATATTAGCTTTATCAAGATCTACGTTACCTTTCATGACATTTTGGGCATACTGTTTGAATGATCTATACCATAAAACTCTTAAAGAGCCAGTTTCTTTTTTATGAGTCTTTAGGAGTTCTGCTTCTGCAATACCCCAACTCTTACCCATATTTGTCCAACTAAATCCTTTAACTTCTTTTATATCAATATTTTGAGCTATAACTTCCATAGCATTCCTATCTTTTGGAATTGATTTGCCATAAACCTTTTTGCATTCATTTATAAAATTCTGTGCTTTCATTTTAATCACTTTCCAATATTCTTATTTTATATTTTCTTTTATATGTTTCATATCCATCTTCTTCTGTAAAAACTTGATAGGATGGATCAAGAACATATCCAAACTCATCAATCATTACTTCAAAATCTTCTTGGGACATCATTATATCTACATCCTTTACAACCATCTAATATTTTTGTCATTAAAGACATACGTCTCTCTTTGCAAAAACGCATTACTCCTTTTCGAACACATATCATACATTTATTTTTTTCTTTCATTTTAATTACCTATTATACATAAGACATATCACAAGTCTCATTACAAGAAACTTGAGTTTGTGCAAACTGTTCAGCAACTTCATTAATTGATTTAATTGTCTCTATAGCCTCTCCGACCACCTTTGCTGCTTCCAGGAAATAAACACGTCCCGGAAGTTCATGGATAGTTCCAAAACAATCTTGTTTATGAGTTGCATTATATAGTTCACTCATAAGTTGCCCCATTGACATCATTGATTGACCAAGTTTAATTGATTCAATCACAATTCGCGCTTGTTCACGAACTATTTCTGAATATTGATCTCTATGTGACATTACATAACGATAATCTCGCACATTATTATCTGTAATTTCAAATTCATTTTTTAGTTCATCATATATATCATTTAGATCCATTTTAATCACCTTTTATGAATTTAAAATATCTGTAAGCATTTTTTCAAATTTAGACTTCATATCCCATGATAAATGTACATACGAACATCCAGAAATATAAATTAATCTTCTAAATATTTTTAAAAGATCATCTATATTATCTATATTATTTAATATATGCAATTGTTCTTCAGTAAATTCGAATTTATTTAATTCATCATTCATTTTAATCACCTTTTGATTTTTACAATATAACATTGAACTTAATACCTTATAAAGTTTTCTCTTTTTAACTTTTAAAGTTTTAACTATTATTTACTTTACTTTTTAATAATTCAACTTTTATTAATGTTTGAATCCTATTTCTAATATCAGTCCATTCTTCATCTGGATTATAGGCATGAATAACATCAGTTAATTGTGATATAGCAGTATAAACTGGATCACGTTGAATAATTTTATTCATTTCTTTTAAATTCATTTTAATCATCTCCAGAATGGATTAAAAGATGGCAAGTTGTGCAAACTTCCACAATTGCCTCCTTATCATATTTTTCACTATTATAATATAAATGATGTATTTCAGTCTTTTGCCCATATATCCCGCCGCAAATTTCACAAACATGTGTTTTATGGTAATATTTGCGATCTCTGCGTCTTATTTTCTCTTTCAATCGTCTCATTGGACTTTGACTGTGATTTCTGGTCATATTGTTCAACTCCTTTTAAGTTGTACAATATAACATTGATCTTAATACCTTATAAATCTTTCCTTCTTAAACTTTTAAAGTTTTAATCATACCATCCAGACCCATTTCTGGCCCTTTCATACCAGATAATAGACCACAGAGCATGTGTAAGAGTAGGATATTCTTTTATATCCCACTCTTCAGGATAATTTATTTTATTTGCAATATATTTTTCACTTTTCATAATTACACCATTATACCAATAATTATACCAATAAAAAATGAAATTAATTCCATTAATATTATTGGCAAAATTATATCTTGCCGGCCTTTATTATATCCAACATCAAATCCTTCTTCATATCCAATTATTTCTGCTATTGTAGAATCCATTTTAATCACCAATTTCCTCATAAATATTTTCAATTATTTCAGGAATATTTTTTAAATAATTTGAAATTTCTTCTAATTTATTTAAATCAATATTATTTTCTTTTGATTCTTGTCTCATATATCTAATTTCTTGCATTATATAATATAATTCAATCTCATCATTTAATATATTTTTACGGAATTCTATTAATCTATTTTTTATATTTTTCATTTATCAAATCCTCCTTATTTTATTAAATATATTTTGTTTTACCCAATCTTTTGGACAATCATCACTTACCCATGTCCAAAAAATTAAATTTTTATTTATTTTTTGTGTTATATTAATTGAACAAATTTCATTCATAATATTATCATATTTTATATTAATCTTATTAATTACAAATCGATTAAATTGTTCAGGTTCAACAAAAACATCAGTAATAAATTTATTATTAAATAATTCACTATAAATAGCATCATCCTTATCAATTAATATTACTATATTTTTTTGTTTAATTCCTGGAATTTTACGATTAATTATAAAATTTTTTGTAATGTTATACTCAAGTTTAATTTGTTCAATTTCTTTATTTGTTAATATTCTATCTTTTACATTTACTATATATCCAATATGTGATTTAAAATTAATTTTATAATTCATATTTATATACCTCTATCTTTTCATTATTATACGTTTTCCTTTCTCTTTTCCCGATAATTGAACTAATGGCGGAATATATTCGATATCTCTTTCTCTTTTCATTATTGGAATTTTATCTAAATTTGGTTTTTCAAGATCAAGATAAAATATAATATCATCTTTTAATTCTTTTAATTCATATTTTATTTTATTTATTATTTTCATTGTTGATTCATCTCCTTTTTCAAAAAATCATAATTTTTTAATGCCTTAAATAATCGTGGTCGAATATATTTAACTTTAATTTCTTCAGCATCTTTTAACTCATTTAAATAATAAATTATAAGTTTTTTAAGATATTTTATTCTTTTTTCACAATTATTGTTTGCCATTGTTAATTCATCTCCTTATCAGATAATATTATATTGAACTTAATACCTTATAAAACTTTCCTTCTTAAATTTTTAAAGTTACAAGATTCTAATAATTCTACCTTCTTTCCTTATATTACCTTTATATTCTATTTCAGGTATAGAATATCCATGTAATAATTTTAATAAAACTAATGCTGTTGGAAAATCTAAATACCATCTATTATAAATATATGGAAATTCTACAAATAATTTATCAAATACCCAAAAAGGAATATAAGATAAATTAATAATTTGATTATTATTTGTTATTACTCTATAACAACCTTCTACAGCACTAATTGGGCATTTTTTATATTCTTGAATATTATAAATATCTAAATTATTAATATTTATAAGATTCTTTGATTTCCATTTATTAAAATAATTATCAGTTCCATATAAATTTTTCCAAAAATCTAATGACTTTACCATGGCCATATCTGGATAAAAATATAAATCTTGTGTCATTTATTTACCTCATTTTGTATTATTTCTACTATTTTCCGGGCCTCTCCTGTTGATAACACTATAACATCTTTTTGTTCTTGTAATTTAATATATAACACTCCACATCTATTTTTTACAATAGTAACTATAATATCATCAATCTTATATTCTTGTGTTTGCATATTAATCTACCTTTTCAAGCTTAAATAATTGTTTTCTAATTCCCATTCCATAAATAGGAAAGTCACGATCTCCATAATTGATCAATGCTTCATTATTTTTAATATCAGCAATAAATCCATATTCCCAACACGTATCTTTCGCATTACCCAAGATACGTACTTTATCTCCAATTTTAAATTTTTGTGTCATTTTTGATTCATCTCCTTTAATCATAAAAATAAAAATTATATTTTTAATATTCTTCAGTAAGATAATAATCCCTAATATCTTTATCTGTTGCTGTCATTTCTTTTCTGGTCATAAGCCAAGTCCAGTAATGACCTTTACAATTTTTGTTTATGTATTTCATTGTTTGTTCATCTCCTTTGGAAACATTTTTTCAAATTTTTCTTTAAATATTTTATATTTAGCATCAGACATTACATCCAATGCTTTTAAAATTTTAATTTTAACTTCCATTTTTTCATCCTCTTTTTGAATTTTGTACAATATAACATTGGTTTTAATACTATATAAAACTTTCCTTAAAACCCGGGATTATGCCTCCCGGGTTAATATGGTTTTCAAAAAATTATAATCGTATGATGCTTCAAAAAGTCGCGGCCGAATATACTCAGTTTCAATTTTTCCAGCATCTTTTAACTCATTTAAATAATAATTTATGAGTTTTTTAAGATATTCCATTCTTTCTTTACAATCATTATGATTACAATTTTTTTCTACATATTTTCTGCATCTTATACAGATCATTTTTGTTATATCGAACATTTTTGATACAGCTCCTTTTTGGATAATATTTATTGAACTTAATACCTTATAAAGCTTTCCTTTTTAAACTTTTAAAATTTAAAAATCTTGGACCAATGAACCTGGACCCTGGAACCTGGACCCTGGACCCTGGACCCTGGAATCTGGACCAATGTACCTGGAACCTGGACCAATGTACCTGGAACCTGGACCCTGGCCCAATGTATCTGGACCTATTTTTTGGCTAATTAACTAAAATAAACTCTTTATTTCAAAATTATAGACTTGTAATTGGATAATTTTTAAACTACTTTATTTGGAAAAATATTGGATTTGGTGGCATATTTGGCTCTTTGCTTAATTTTTTGGGTCTTTTTTAATTACTATTACTTATAATTTTCTGTTCGAATATTTTATCTAAATGATCCAAGTGCACTTTTCACAAAATGATAGCAGGAGAGGCGTGAGCCAAGTCCCAAATACTTTTCATTTTAATTTTATTTTCTTTTTGTTTTATTTTCTTATATTATAAAAAATACCATTCACTTGGCTCTTGGCTCATTGAGCCAAAAACGATAGCAAGAGATACAATAGCACTGAGCCAAATGAAAGTAACACCTAGATCACTTGGCTCCCGAATATACTTAATTTGGACTATAAATAATTGAATATCTTTTTGTATGAGTATCTTTATTTCCAATTTTATATCCCAATTGTTCAAGATCTATTCTAATCCGCTTTAATTCCTTTCCAACTCCAATTGCAGTTTTATAAGGACAATTACCACTAAATCTAAGTTCATTTAATAAATCACTTGATGAACCAACCCATTTATCCATTACATTCTCAATAATCCAACTACCTAACACACTTTCATTTATTACTTGATTAATATTTGCAATTTGATTAATTTTAAAGGCAATATCAACTTCTTCTTTAGTAATTCCATTATATTCAGCAACTAAAACAGTTACCCAATAATAATCAGACAATCTAATAGGACTTTTTCCATTTAATTTATTAATATTTTTCATTACATATACTAAATTATCTAAAATTGCACCAAATGTTTCAGGTTCATTTCCTTCTAATATACTATTACTATTCCAACCACCTTTAATTCTTTCTAATTGAATTCTAATTGTCCTATCCAAAATATCTGCTCTTCTAAACGTATCATTAATCCCATTAATAATAACAGTTGGTCTAAAAATAACTCTAATCATTTTAGAAGTTTTATATAATTCACGAACATCAATT
>Ga0190347_1000443_pt1 | contig 13383 bp, 9 predicted proteins | sample 48721356_MG_FD_161652 | JGI IMG/M metagenome (GOLD analysis project Ga0190347, IMG submission 161652) | Hydrothermal vent microbial mat bacterial communities from Southern Trench, Guaymas Basin, Mexico - 4872-13-5-6_MG | ecosystem: Environmental > Aquatic > Marine > Hydrothermal vents > Microbial...
TATTCTCTACATAGCCGGAAAAATGATCGTTCTCTACTTCCGGAATAGTCAAACTGATTTATCTTTTTAGACAGAAAAAACTTCCTACCCCCCTCTCCAGAAACTCTGTTCTTATTATTTTATATATCCCAGAGCCCTCAACTGCTCTTCAAGGCTTTTGTCGCTATCTTTTTTCTTGGACGAGGTAAAGGTTGTTTTTTGCCGATAATCCTGCTCTAGTATCTTTAATAATCGTCGGGCTATTTCTGGCTTCTCCTCAATTAAGTTTCTTTTTTCGCTAAAATCAACCGCCAAATTATATAATTCCAATGGTGGTGTCACAGGAGGGGGGTAAGAAAAATATTTTAGCTCCTCGGGGCGATAAGGCTCATTGATAATAAGTTTATAGTCTTCCTTAATAAGACTAATCTTCATTGGCAGAGGAGGCAATAAAACCCTCGATCCAAGATCCGATATTATAACTTGCTGGATTCTCTCCCCTCCTCTAATTAGGGGCCATAAACTTTGACCATCTATTTGAAATTGATTACTTTTCCACCCACAAACTTCTAAGATGGTTGGAAAAAGATCAATCATTCTGACCATCTGCTTTATCCTTTTTCCTTGAGGGTAAGAGTTAAAATTTTTGATAATTAAAGGAACCCTCAGCAGTTCATTGTAAACATTGTGGGAATGGCTCCAGCCTCGATGCTCATAGAATTCCTCACCATGGTCAGAAGTAACCGCAATCAAAGTGCGGTCGTAAAGGTTTTGCCTCCGGAGCTCGGCGATCAAGGACTTTATGAGTACATCATCAGTATAGACAATCTCACCATCGTAAAGGTCAATAATATTTTTCCGCTCTTGGGGAATTAAAGGTTTATATCTCAATTCCTTATTCAATCTCATTTGTTTCAAATCAACCTTCTCCCATTTGGCGGTTTCGTCTAGAAATCGACGATTATACGGTGGCGGAGAATGATAGGGACTATGGATCTGGTAAGTGTGGATGAATAAGAAAAAAGGGCGGTCTTTTAATCTCTCAATCCAGTTATTAACATTTTCTGACAAAGACTCAACTGCTCGATAATTATTCACCTCTCCTCTAATCAAATAATGGTCAAAACCCTGGCTAAATCCATAACTGTGATGAAGGTATCCCCCTCCAGTAAGAGCCACCGTGGCATAGCCGGCTCGACTAAAAACTTCTGCTAACGTCTCCAACTGATCACTCATTTTGTCTTCCGGTGAAGTTACTTGATGATTAATTGTTCTCAAGCCGGTTAACATCGATACATGAGAAGGAAGGGTCCAGGGTGATGGAGCGATCGCCTTTTCAAAAAGAAAACCTTCTCTGGCTAAAGCATCTAGATTAGGGCTTGTCTTTCGAGAATAACCGTAACAACTTAAATGATCCGCCCGAAGAGTATCTAAAGACACGAGAACAACATTTTTAGCTTCATAATCAGGTTGATAAACCAGCGGATTAATCCAGCAGGCGACAGCTTCGTCATCCCCTTTAGTTATAAATTCTAATCTTACTTTTTTTGTCTCCTTCGAAATAAATGAAGACAAGTTTATCCGTTTAAAATTAAACACCATCGCTCGGCGAGAACTAAGGATGAGGGTTTTCCTAAAAATAGATTGCTGGTTGTGATCAGTAATTAAATTTACCTCAAATGTTGTTTTTCGGCTGTCAATTTCATTCTCTAAGAGGCGGTTATCGCGACGTATTCCATAAGTGAACTCAAGGTTCGTATTTGGTTTAATCTCGACCGGAAAAACCAGCCGGGTAAAAGGGGGAGCCAAAATAACCCGCATTTCACCTTGTCCAACTGACAATTGTCCTTGTAAAATATGGACATTATCACTTTCCCTTTGTTTCTTTATTGAAAAATTATTCACGATATCCTGCCAATAATCATAATTCCTCATTTGTGGTCTAAATGGGAGTAAAGGACTTTCAATGGTAATTGACTTATCTAAATTATCTATTAATCGAATTATCCCTTCATTTTTTATTTTTCGATCACATGAGCCCAAGATAATAAGAAAAAGGATTATTTCAGCGAACCAAATCAACCACCCTTTTTTTCTTAATTTTTTCATCTCCAGCATAATAATTGGGTATTCTAAAATCATTAATCTGTTATGTCAAAAACTGAGTTATTTAGTAAAATTGATAATATTTTAACCTGGCCTATTCATAAATTAAAAATTATTGATCCAAGAACAGCCAAAAATCTTAGCGGGTGATTGGTCCAATCTTTTTTGGTTGCTCCCTCTCTCTTCTTTTTCTAACGTATTATATATCAATACGTTATGAAGGAAAACATCTCTTTTTATGAATTATCCAGGTTAAATATTTTATAAGCCACATTAATCAAGTTTAATCTTACCCGATTTTGGCGATGTTATCTGGGTTTTGGATCTTAAAGGCGCTTTACCAATACGCAAAAATCTGTTATATCTCACTTGATTATTTACTTGCGGGGAGAGAAAAAAAATGATCGATCTTACCTATAAAACCTGGAAAGGTGGCCTCAATTTTCGGCTCCAGCCTTATTTGAGCATTAAGAATTTGCTTTATTTGTTATTTACTATTTTCTTCTGTAGTTTTGGATCACAGTTGAAAGCCGAGGCAGTTCCTCAGGCTAAATTGATTAAACCATCCCATCTTAACTCTCCTTACACTTTACACCGCTTAGCTCACCCTGGCACTCCATTTATTCAAGCTAGCCATCGCTTTGCTTTTATCGGCGATGAAGATGGTTCCTTTGAAGCCTGGGCCTATCCTCTTAAACTTTGTCAAGATTTCAAATTTTCTTTTTTGGTCGAAGAGGCCATCACGGCCATCGACGGCAAAGAATTAGCCCAGGAAATCTTCGTCACTCCAGCGTCTCTTACTCTTCGTTATGTCCATCAAAGTTTTACGGTCGAAGCCATCTATTTCTCTCCCCCTAACTTGCCGGTTGGATTCATCCTTCTTCAAGTTGACACAACCGTACCTCTCAAAATAGTTTGTTCTTTTTTCCCTCTTCTCCAGCCCATGTGGCCCGCCGGACTAGGTGGCCAATATTCCTATTGGGACTCCCGGCTTCATGCTTATGTCATTTCCGAACCAACCGGGAAAAATCAGGCTATAATCGGTTCGCCTATGGCCAAGGGTATCTCTTATACGCCAGCTCACATGTTCTCTGAAAAACCCCAAGAATTCATTATCTCTATCCCCCCCTCTGGCCAACAGTCTTCTTCATTCTGGCCGATTATTATCACCGGCGGAAAAGGCCCGCGGGAAACTTTCGAGAATATTTTTTCCACCAGCCTCGCCAAAATTCCCTCTTACTACCAAGAGACAATCAACTATTGGGAAGCATTTCTTAACTCGACCCTGTCTTTTACTTGTCCTGATGAGAAACTTAACCTCGCTTTATCTTGGGCTAAAATCTCACTAGGCAAGCTAGAAGTAGCCAATCCTGACCTAGGTCGCGGATTAGTAGCCGGTCTAGGTCCTTCGGGGCGCTCAGGTCGCCCCGGTTTTGGCTGGTTTTTTGGCGGAGATGCCTATATCAATTCTCTGGGTTTAACCGCTGCTTCGGCCTTTCCTTTAGTCAAAGAAGCTCTAGATTTTACCACTAAATGGCAACGAGAAGATGGCAAAATGGCTCACGAACTTTCCCAAGCCGCGGGTTATCTCAACTGGTGGAGAGACTATCATTATGGTTATATCCACGCCGATACAACTCCCTTATTTCTGGTGGCTTTAGAATCATATATTAACCAAAGTGGAGATTTAGAATTTTTAAAAAAATGTTGGCCCGCGGCCGTAAAAGCCTTTGAATTTTGTCTTCAAACCGATAAAAACCATGACGGGCTAATGGATAATCGAGAGGCCGGGCTAGGAGCTTTGGAATACGGGGACTTGACCAACATCCAAACCGATATCTACCTGGCCGCCATCTGGGTGAGAGCCCTTAAGGCTATGAAAAATATGGCCAATTACCTTCAGGAAGAAGATGTAGCTAATCAGGCTGAAAAGGGGTACCAAAAGGCTTTAGAAAGTTATCTTGCTCAATTCTGGGATAAAGAAGAGCAGTTCTTTACTTACGCTTTCGACACCGAAGGTCGCCAAGTTAAAGAAATCTCTCCTTGGAACACCCCGGGTATTATGTGGAAATTAGGTTCCACCAACCAGCGAAAAGCCACCTTAGAAAGACTTTTAAAAGCTGACTTACTGACCGATTGGGGAGTTAGAAGCATCTCTGCCAAAAGTCAGTATTATCAGCCTGTTAATTACAATTACGGGGCTGTGTGGCCGTTTCTCAATGGATGGTTAACGGCGGCGCTTTTCGAAAACCATTTTTCCCTTCCCGCCACTTCCCTGCTTCGGGCAACTGCTTCTTTAACTTTTGAACATGCCCTGGGAGCAATTGCCGAAGTTTTCTCGGGAGCCACCCATGCCTGGCTTCAGGAAGCTGTTCCGTGGCAAGGATTTTCAGCCAATGCCGTTATTTTTCCTCTTATCCGGGGATTGTTAGGACTCGAAGGTAATGCCTTCCAGAAAAAGGTTGTTTTCCACCCGCAATTACCGGCTGATTGGGATAAGGTAAAAATTAAAAACTTTCGGGTTGGCCAGGCTTGTTTTGAATTCAATCTTAAGCGAAACCATAAAACTCTATCTTTGCTCGTGAACCATCATCAAGGTGAAAGCTTCACCTTTCAATTCACTCCTTGCTTTACCAGAGGAACAAAAATTGAAAAAGTGCTTGTCGACGGAGAAAATCAATTATTTCAGGATAAGCATGAGAATCAAGCAATCTGGCCCGAAATAGAATTGAAAATCAGTAAACCAACTCACGTCATCCAGATTCAAATCGAACCGACACTGGAAATTATTCCTCCCGAATTTCCCTCGGTAATCGGAGCTCGAAACCAAGGGATAAAAATAACTCGTCTTGAGCAGGTTAAAGATAAAATAATCATGACTGCTCAAGGATTATCTGGTTCCCGATATAAACTGAAAATAACTAACGCCCAAAAAATAAAAAAATTAAATGGAGCCACTTTATCCGATAATTATCTCCTTGTTGATTTTCCACCACAGGATCAAGCCCGCTTCTTGACTAAAACAATCACTATTTTTCTGGAATGAAAGCAAAAATTGACAAAGAAAAAAAGTTTTGCTAGTGTTTCTTCCACCTGGTGGCGCTATCGTCTAGGGGACTAGGACAGGTGGTTCTCAGCCATCAAACCCGGGTTCGAATCCCGGTAGCGCTGCCATTTTTTTATGCCTCCTCACCCGGAGGTGGTCCCCTTCTCATCCGGGTCAACATGAATCAAAATGTTTACCGGTCGGGAAAGTTTATTTTTTATTTTTTCTTCTATTTGTTGGGTAATTTCATGGCTTTCTTCCACAGTAAGATGGGGATCAACTTTTATGTGAACGTCTAAGAATATTTCTCCCGCTGATTTTCGGCTTCGCAAAGCATGCCAACCCGCAATGGTTGTTTCTGAATCAAGAACCTTTTCTATAGCTTGAAGAGACTCTTCATCAACACTATGTTCAATTAACTCAATCAGTCCTTGGTAAACAATTTTTCCCGAAACATAGATGATCATTAAACCAATAACTATGGTGGCGACTTGATCCGCATATCCCCATCCCAAAACACTAGCTATTCCTCCTATGCAAACAGACAGTGATGACCAAGCATCTGACCGGTGATGCCATGCATTAGCAAAGAGAGCAGAACTATGGGTTCTTTTCGCTACCTTTTTTGTCCGCAGATACAGAATTTCTTTGGCCACAAGTGATATCCCCGCAATTAAAATCATTAGGGGACCAGGAAAAACAGGTTTTTTTAACCAAATCGTCCTCACGGAAAAATAAATAAAGCCTATTCCTAGGCCAGTTAAAAGTAAGGCTAATAACTGGGAAAAAATCGTCTCTATCTTGTAATGGCCGTACGGATGATTCCGGTCAGGTGGTCGTTGCGCTAATTTAACCCCAACCAAGACCAAAACATCGGTAGCCAAATCAGACAATGAGTGGACTCCGTCAACAATCAGGGCCGAAGAGTGAATCAGAACTCCAACAACAATTTTAAGAGCTGAAAGGACAATATTAACAAATGAACCCCATAAGGTAATCCTTCTAATTTGGATTTCTCTTAAATCTGGTTGATGAGACATAAAGTTTGCTTCAGTTAGTGATCTTAAATTAGTATACAGCAAAAATTAAGCTAAAAATAGAACCATTTCCTGGGCTCACTGGAGATACTTCACTTAAAAAGTGATATTATTTTTTTTGACTTTATTGCCTCAGCGGGGGATAATTTCACCACCTTCATTTTATCCTAACTAGTGGAGATAAAAAAGATGAAGAGCACTTTCTTCCATAAATATCTCCTCCCTGGTTTTGTTTTTCAATCCGTGATAATTGCCGGGGGGTACGGTACTGGACGAGAATTAGTGGAGTATTTCCTAAAATCGGGGCCTCGAGGAGGGTTACTAGGGATGGTCCTGACCACACTCATGTGGTCGCTGATTCTGGCTCTCTCTTTTGAATTGGCTCGGCAGTTTAAAAGTTATGATTATCGACGTTTCTTTCGACAACTTTTCGGAAAATACTGGTTTCTATTCGAAGTTGTCTACATTGTCTACTTATTTATAGTGCTTGCTGTAATTGGTTCAGCGGCCGGAATCTTGTTAAGAGATAATTTTAACCTTCCTTACCTCTGGGGAGTGTTGACCATGTTAGTTGGCGTTGGAGTTCTTACTTTCGCCGGAAGCCGCTGGATTGAAAAAGTTCTTTCCTTCTGGTCATTTATTCTCTATGCAATTTATATCGTTTTCTTCATTCTTTGCTTCCTTCATTTTGGACCCGTGATCAAAAGCAAACTAGCCCAATCCATAGTAGAACCAACCTGGGCAATCAACGGCTTTAAGTATGCCCTTTACAACTTAGCCAATGTGGCAGCTGTGCTCTTTTGCCTCTCTCATATCCAAACTCGGCGTCAAGCTTTTGGGGCTGGCCTTTTGGCGGGAATAATTGGTATTATCCCTGGCCTTCTTTTTTTCTTAGCGGTAGCTGGATTTTATCCGGAAATTCTACCTCAAGAAATCCCTGTTGTTTATGTGCTGGAAAAACTTCATTTTCCTTCCCTGCTCATTCTTTTCCAAATTATGCTCTTCGGAACACTAATCGAAACGGGAACTGGCTTAATTCACTCTGTCAATGAACGTCTCCAATCAACCCTAAAGGAAAGAGGAAAAATTCTTCCCCAAGCGGTCCGTCCCCTCTTGGCTGGCTGCTTTTTAGTCATCGCTTGGGGCTTCTCAACATTTGGTTTGATTGACTTAATTGCCAAAGGATATGGGGCCTTGAGTTGGGCTTTTCTTTTCCTTTTTATCATTCCTTTGCTAACGATCGGCGTTTCGAAAATATTCCACCAGAAAACTTCGAACTAGCCAGCAATCATCAAAATTTCCTCCATCCACTCCCCCAGTCCCGGTGATCTTTTTCCTCCCCCCTTCTCCCCTTTACAGGGGAGACAAAAAGCAAATATTTCATCGCCCATTCTACCCGAAAAGGCGATTGTTCTTTTTTTTTATTAATGTCAAACTTCAAACCGCTTCACATAGAGAGGAGGGCCATCCAAGGCGTTCCAATCTTAGGAGAAAACCTTTTTGGAGGATTCCTCTCCCCGCCCTCCTCTCCCTTCTTAACTTTAATTAACAATCCAATTAAAGGCAGTAAATTCTAATATTGACTTTAGTCTCCAACCTTAACTATTTTTTGGCAAATTCAACTAGCTTAGCTGCCTTCCTAAAACTCTGATAATCAGGATAATAAGCCAAGCATTTTTTATCACGGGAAAACAATGACCGTAACTTTATTAGCATTAGCCACTTATCTTGACAAAAACTCTGAGACAAAACAAAGTAGCCTTCACCGCTTTTCCATCATTTTTTGAACGCGCTTATGATTAAGTTTCTCGGATAGTCGGCCCTTGAGGCCATGTTCCTCAAATTGTTTGATGTACTGATAATTATCATTCCTCTCCTTTAGCATCTCTCTCATTTGTGATAATATAACTTTTCTTTCCTTTTTTAATGACTCAGGATTTTCTTTGACTGCTAGTGTTTTTAGTTTAACTTCTGATGATTAGTTTGATTTCTGATAATTAATAAAAATCGAAGCCAAAAAATGGCCCAGAAGAAGAATCGTCAACCGTGGGAACTAATTAAAGATGGAAGAAGCCCCTATTTGGTCAATAAGAAATGATATATCCACCTGCAACTAAGCCAGCGCGAACTAAACAACCATGATTAAATTATTGTCTTATTTTGATTTTGAATTTTCAAAATAATGGTGGTCGTTAAGAAATGGCTGGCAACAAACAAATAAACAAATATAAGGGGGAAAAATGACCTTTAACTTTTCCGACATTTTTTGGTTATTTATTATTTTCTCTATGCTTTCCCCTCTTTTTCAGAAATGGTCCTTGGAAAATCGTCGTTTACGGGCTTTCCGGCGCTTAGAAGAAAAAAGAAAAAGCCGCGTGATTAGTCTCATCCACCGTCAAGAGACGATGAGTATCTTAGGCTTCCCCTTAATGAAATACATCGATATTCACGATTCCGAAGAAGTAATTCGAGCAATTAAAATTACCGACAAAGAAATCCCCATTGATTTAATTCTTCACACTCCCGGAGGACTAGTTTTAGCCGCTGAACAAATTGCTCTCGCCCTCAAAAATCACCCCGCTAAAGTAACTGTGTTTATCCCTCATTATGCTATGTCTGGAGGAACTATGATTGCCTTGGCTGCCGATGAAATAGTGATGAGTGAAAATTCGGTCTTAGGGCCAGTTGACCCTCAACTTGGGGAATATCCCGCTGCTTCTGTTCTCAAAGTTCTCACTAAGAAAGACATTAATAAAATCGACGACCGCACTTTGATTCTAGCTGATGTCTCTGAAAAAGCTATTAAGCAAGTTCGTGAGTTTGTTTTTCAATTAGTTGAAGACAAAATGGAGAAGAAAAAGGCCCTAGAATTGGCCACAATCCTAACCGAAGGTCGTTGGACCCATGATTATCCCATAACCTTAAATGAAGCCCAGAAATTGGGACTTCCTGTTTCCAATGAAATGCCCCCAGAAGTAGAACAACTTATAAGTCTTTACCCTCAGCCTAGCTTAAAAAGACCTTCGGTTCAGTATATTCCAGTCCCTTATCGTCCCGACACTCATCCCCGAAAATCAAATAGTCAAAAATAAAAATGCCCACTATTTTCAAGGAGATAATCAAGACTCTCACCATTTAGCAGAGCTAATGTTAATTTAATTAACTAATAGGAGTTTAGTTGATTATGTTGTGGCGGAGAAAAAAAGAAAAATGGGCCCTGGTGCTCATGGGTGGCGGAGCGCGAGGACTGACTCACATCGGGATCCTCGATATCTTCCACCAACAAAGGGTCATTCCTGATCTTATCGTTGGAACTTCCATGGGAGCTATCGTCGGGGGGCTTTATGCTTACGGATTTTCCCCTGAAAAATTGAAAACAATAGCTGATCAACTTTCATTTTCCGAATACCTATTTCCTCTCCCACTTTCCCGGGTGCTCAAGGCTCGCCCTAAAACTCTCATTGATTTTCTACTCATTGAGGCTTATAAAAGCAGGCTGATCAAAAAAATGGGGCTTAATCAGCCCGACAAAATTGAAGAATTTTTTCAGCAATTAATTGGGGAAGCTAATATTGAAGATCTCCCCCTGCCTTTTGCTTGTAATGCCGTCGATCTCCTTACCGGGCAAGAAATTATATTTTCCAAGGGAAATCTAGCCAAAGCTATCCGGGCTTCGATGTCTCTTCCCTTCATTTTCGAGCCTGTCAATTGGAATGGCCATCTTCTGGTTGATGGAGGGTTAATCAATAATGCCCCGGTGAAAATAGCCTGCCAGTTAGGGGCCACCAAGACTGTTCTCGTCGACATCCATCGGCCCTTAGCCATAATCACCCCCGAAAATATTTCCAATATTTTCCAGCTTCTCCAAAGAGTGATGGAAACAATGAGTTACCATCTTCACCAGGACAAAATAGAAGAAGCAGATTACATCCTTCGGGTAGATGTACCTTATGACTCTCTTGATTTTTCCCAAATTGCCTCCATAATTGAAATTGGCAAGAAGGCAGCCCAAAAAAATCTAAACCAAATCAAAAAAGCACTCCATCTTTAAGGGTTCATTAGAACCATGACCAGTTGTATTTCTTATTTGAGCAGAATGAGAACCAACATCCGGATGTAATCAACCATAAATAGAGGGAAACTAAAGAATAAAGGTTGGCAGCAGCAAAATCCAAGATAGAGAAAAACTCAAGCCTTTTGCTTGAATTATAAATATTGGATGAGCAGAAAGAAATGAAGACCGACAACTTATTTCTTTCTCATATTTTTTTGGTGCTGGGAAAAACGGTAACCAGCACTATATTAGCCGGTTGTCTTGGAAGTGTTCCAGGTAAAATAAGGTGCCAATCATCATTTTTCCATCTCAGTTTTTCCTTCCTGGTTTAGGAGATAGGGACCTAAACTTCACTGGATTTGACAGATTCACAGATCATGCTAAAATCAAATCTTTCCCCAAAATAATAAAAAATTATCAGCTAAAATATTAAGGCATCAATAATTAAAAGGAAAAAAGCGACTATGCGCATCATTCTCTTCACCGGCAAAGGAGGGGTGGGAAAAACGACTCTTTCCGCCGCCACCGCACTTCTGGCCGCCAAAAAAGGCAAAAAAACTCTCATTATTTCCACCGACGCTGCTCACAGTTTAAGCGATATTTTCTCTAAACCATTAACCAATCATCCCCGTCAAATTCTTCCTAACCTCTACGCCCAAGAAGTAGATGCCCTGGAGCAACTCGAGAAAAAATGGGGAGAAATCCAAAGTTACCTAAAAGCTTTTCTTGCTTCGCAAGGGATTGATTCCATTGAAGCGGAAGAACTAAGCATTTTCCCGGGTATGGAAGAATTATTTAGTTTAATGGAAATTCGCCATTATGACCGCCAAAAAGAATATGAAGTTATTATTGTTGATTGTGCTCCGACGGGTGACACGTTACGATTTTTGAGCGCCCCGGAAATAACCCAATGGTATCTCCGCCATATCTTTCCCCTCCAACGAACCGCGGCCAAAGCCGTAAGGCCTGTTGCTAATCGCTTGCTTCCCTTTCCTTTCCCTGAAGATAGCCTCTTTGAAGCCATCAAAAATTTGACTTCACAACTGGCCGAGATGAAAACCATTTTAGCTGACTTAACCAAAACCTCTATCCGCTTAGTGGTCAATCCCGAAAAGATGGTTATTAAAGAAGCACAACGAGCCTTTACTTTCTTTTATCTTTTTGGTTATAACGTTGATGCCATCCTCGTTAACCGTTTATTGCCTCCTAATATTAAAGACGATTACTTCCAATTTTGGAAGATTAAACAACAAGAAAACCTCAGCTTGATTGAAGAATGCTTTTCTCCATTGCCTATCTTAAACGTTGAACTTTTTGATCAAGAGATCATTGGTTTAGATTTAATCGAAGATGTGGCTCAAAAACTCTACCAGGAGAAAGATCCCACTGAAATTTTCTTTGTCCAAGCTCCCCTGAAAATTGACAAAATAAACCACGGTTTTGAATTAAGTCTCGACCTGCCTTTTGTTGATAAAGAAAGTCTCTCGCTATCCCAAAACGGTGAAGAACTAACTATTCGCGTGGGAAAATTCAAAAGAAATCTTATTCTCCCTAATTTCTTAGCTCGCTACAACCTTCAAGAAGCTCGATTTGAACAAAATAAACTCAAGATAACATTTACTCCCCCCTAAATGAATGATAAAATTAAAATAGTGACAAAATATAAATAGATATCAACGGGAGGAGAGGTTATGAGCAACTCATCAACCAAAGAAATCAAAATTTCCATCCCTGAAGAATTGTTTGCCCTTTATATCCCCGAAGAAACGATTGGCCACTTAAAAAAGGCCAAAATTGAATTGTTGCTGGCTCTTCGCTCGTTAATTGATGCTCGAATCGCCACTCTGGAGAAGAAAGAGACACGGTCAAAAGGCACGAGAAAAAAAGTCCCGATCACCTAATCAAAAATACTTCGATTGTTTGACTGCTTGGTCAGACAATATCAATTATCAGCCAACCAAGTAGTAATTTACTAATACTTTAAGTAATACTTTAAGAGCTGAAAAAATAATTTGATTGACATTCAACCATTTAAGATTAAAATCAAAGAATCAAACACACTTGTTCTAAGAAAATGAGTCACCAAGAAAAAAGAAACCAACCTTCCTCAATTACTTCCGGTTTAATTCTAATCCTTCTCGGCGTGCTTTTTCTACTGATTACTCTCGATTTCCTCAGCTGGTCAGATTTGGCCGCCTACTTTTTGCTGGGACTGGGAATTATCTTCTTAGTGGAAAGCTTCTCTCGGTCACCAAAGTCAACTAATGGCAAACCTCCTCTAGGCAAAATATTAGCCGGAGTGATTCTCCTGGTGATTGGAGCCAGCCATGTTTTTGATTATTTTGCCTGGTGGCCTCTCATTTTGATTGCTGTCGGTCTTTATCTCCTAATTTTTCCTACCAGCAAAATGAAAGCCGGGTGATTATCAGGTTGTAAGAAGAATTCCAGAGGACAAAAACCACAATATTTCTGATGCCTTAGGCCTCTCCCCTAAAAACGCTAATTAAGATTCTTTCTTGGAGGGATTATCTCTAAATCAGGGCAAGAGTGCCGAGGGTGGGACTCGAACCCACACGGAAGCGCGGCTTCCAAAGGATTTTAAGTCCTTTGCGTCTACCAATTCCGCCACCCCGGCACCATCAATTATCTTTTCCTTTAGGTTGAATTATAACACAGGATAAAGAGGGTAAACAACACCTTTTCTCCTCTTCTTAATCCGGAAGCAGCATGAATTTTTCTTGCTTATTCTGGGTATTTTTTAGACAGGATCAAAACTGAGCTATCCCTTTTAGAAATTGATCGCTAAGCTGGAATTTAACGAGTTGCAAGAGGCGGGTTGACTCCCCTTCAAAATTATATCAAGTATTGGCTTTTTCTCACCTCTTCTAACTATTCACCCTCAACTCTTTCTAACTGGCCAAATTTTTCAGCTCTGAAACTCCCCCCGGAACAAAGCCGCGCCTTAAGAGGAAGCCTATCTTTCTCAAGCAAAATTGGAGTAACTATTCGAAAAATGCAATCATGTATCTATCCTCATGGTGAATATCTCCAAAACCGTGATGGGAAAATGGTGACCGGCACCTTATTTTGGCTAGGATCATTTTCATGACAAGGTGCTAATATAGGGCGTGTCACCATTTTTCCTAGGTTTCCCAGCGCCC
>Ga0190347_1000444_pt1 | contig 13372 bp, 13 predicted proteins | sample 48721356_MG_FD_161652 | JGI IMG/M metagenome (GOLD analysis project Ga0190347, IMG submission 161652) | Hydrothermal vent microbial mat bacterial communities from Southern Trench, Guaymas Basin, Mexico - 4872-13-5-6_MG | ecosystem: Environmental > Aquatic > Marine > Hydrothermal vents >...
CAGCCAATTTTACCAAATCTGCTTTGTTGTCAGGCACTTGAAGTACAAAAGTACGTCTGCGTGCCTTCCGCCTCGCATCTTTGGCAAACTTGGCTGCTGCATAATTCGGGTTAAACTGATCACAGGGGAGCTTCTTCTTCCAGCATGCTCTCGCCCTTTGTTTTCTTAAGGCCTTTGTAAGCATGGGAAACCCCGGCTCCTGAGCGCAGCGAAGGAGAACGGGGAGGGGGCAAGACTCCCCCATGTCAAAAGCCTTAAGAAAACTTACAGGGCTAACGCAAATCGTTTCCGGAAAGAAGCATCCTGTGATCGGTTACCAATGGACTACGGACAGGTTCATAAGAATATTTACTTTTTTTGATTCCGCCGCAGATTTATGCGGATCGCAAGATCTCTTGAGTTTTGCAAGCGACTCTGTTATCAATTTATATTTATGATAACCTTTGATTTGCGCTGCGATCAAGATCATACCTTTGAAGCATGGTTTCAGGATAGGGAGGTATTTGAGACGCAAAAGGAGAGGGGTCTGCTGACTTGTCCCGTCTGCGGCAGTAGTAATGTACGGAAGATCCCCTCTGCGGTTTCAATACGCACAAAGTCCGTTGGGAAAGACGGCGATATCTCGGAATCTGCCTTGAATGAGATGCTGAACAAGATCTACACCGTGGTGAAAAAAAATACAGAAGATGTAGGAACTGCCTTTGCGCAAGAGGCCCTCAAAATGCATTACGGTGTGATTGAGAGCCGTAATATAAGAGGTGTTGCTACATCGGAGGAAGAAAAGACGCTGAAGGAAGAAGGAATTTCCTTTATAAAAATTCCAGTGCCTGGAAAAAATCCTGCAGGGGGTCATTGAAGCATCATGGATATGACAGAAGAGGTGGTACTCCGTGTAGAGCATGGAAGACTGGTGGAAATGGAATACCAGGTCAGGCTTTCCTCGGGAAAAGTGGTGGATTCTTCTGAAAAGTCAGGGGGACCGGTAACCTTTATCTGCGGGAAGGGCAATTTCCCCAAACCTGTTGAGGAAAATATTATAGGGCTTGCTCCCGGAGAAAAAAAGTTGATATTTGTCCCCCCGAACTATACTTATGGCCCTTATGATCCTACAAAGGTAACATTGGTGGCCGCTGAAAAGGTTTCAGGAGAAGTGGAAATAGGCAAGGTGGTCAAGGCCCATGACGAATTCGGCCTGAGACGGCCTGCTTTGATCAGATCCATCTGGAAAGGCGCCGTGATGCTGGACTTTAACCATCCACTGGCCGGCAAGACCCTGCATTTTGAGGTCTTTATAAAAGATGTCCGCATCGCTGAAATGCAGGAAAATTCAGTGCCTGAACGGAAAAGCCGTCCGGACGCAATTTTGAATTCTAATTTTTGATTACACTGCAAAAAGTCTGACATGATTCCGCTCAAAACGTAAGCAGATTGGGTTTTTCAGCGGAATCATTTTTGAATTTAAAAAGGAAAATAACCTTAATAGTAACCGTAAATATTCTTATGAACCCATAGTCCACTGTGGAAGCTGCCATCCGTGCCCTGCCGCAGAAGCGGTCTGCCTTTTGCAGGGTTTCAACCGCGGGCCGGATTGCACTGCCTCTTTCGGTCTGCGATAAGTGAGCTTTGAAACCCGGAAAAAGGTAACCGCTTCAAGGCAGGATATAACGGGTTCACCGGATATTTAATAGTAACCTATGTATGTAAGCTATGGAAAAGGCCCTAAAAGAAGCAGGTCTGTTTGAAATATACGAAAAAGTCCTGTCAAACACCCGCCTGACTGCCGAGGACGGAGAGTTGCTCTTCTCCACCCCTCATCTGCCGGCCCTTGGTTACATGGCTAATCTCGTGAGAGAAAGGCTTAATGGAAACCGGGCCTATTACATCTATAATCAGCACATAAATTACTCTAATATCTGTATAAATCTGTGTAAATTCTGCGCCTTTGGAAAGGAAAAGACCCACCCGGAGGCCTACGAGATGTCCATAGAAGAGATAGTCTCCAAGATAAGGGAAAGGCGCGCAGAACCTGTTACGGAGGTCCACATTGTCGGCGGTCTGCACCCGGATCTCCCATACCAGTATTATATTGACATGCTGAAGGCCGTAAAGGCCGAAAGACCCGATATCCACATTCAGGCCTTCACCTGTGTGGAGATAGCACACCTGGCAGCCATTTCAGGCCGGTCAATTACCGAGACTCTTGAAGACCTTATCCAGGCCGGGCTGGGATCTATCCCTGGAGGCGGGGCAGAGGTCTTCAGCACCAGAATACGGGAAAAGCTCTGCCCAAGTAAGCTTCCCGGCAAGGACTGGCTGGAAGTTTCAAAAACCGCCCATAGGGCGGGTCTCAGGACCAATGCCACCATGCTCTACGGGCACATCGAGACAATCCCTGAACGGATAGAACACCTGCTGGCCCTGAGAGAGGCCCAGGATGAGACGGGCGGATTCCTGTGCTACATTCCCCTTGCCTTTCACCCCAGGAATACAAAACTGGAACACCTGTCATCCACAGGCGGGGTGGATGATCTTAAGAATATTGCCGTATCACGGCTCCTGCTGGATAACTTTCCGCACATCAAGGCCTACTGGGTGATGCTCGGACCAAAGGTTGCGCAGATCTCTCTCTCCTTTGGTGCGGACGACCTGGACGGGACCGTCCTGGAAGAAAAGATTACCCACATGGCAGGTGCAGATACCTCCCAGGCCATGACCCGTAGCGAGATCGAGCACCTTATCCGGCAGGCCGGCAGAAAACCGGTAGAGCGGAACACTCTTTACGAGCCGGTTTGAGATCACCTTTCACCATGATCGCCCAGATAATATCAAGGGTCCGGGATGGCAGGCGCCTTTCAGGAGATGAGGCCCTCTTGCTTTACCGGGAGGCAGACCTGAATATACTGGGCCAGCTTGCCGACGAGGTAAGGTGGAGGCTGCATCCGGAACCCGTTGTCACATATGTCATAGACCGGAACATAAACTATACCAATGTGTGCATTTCCGGATGCAAGTTCTGCGCTTATTACTGTGCCCCGGGTGATGTTTCAGGTTATGTGCTGTCCAGGGAAGAACTGGCCGGGAAGTTGGAGGAGACAAAAACGCTCGGTGGTACCCAGATCCTGCTGCAAGGCGGGCTCCATCCTGATCTCCCCCTTGCTTTCTATGAGGAAATGCTCCGTTTTATAAAAAACCGTTTTGCAGTCCACTGCCATGCCTTTTCTCCTCCTGAGATCGTTCACATTGCCAATATTTCAGGCCTGTCTGTAAAAGAGGTCCTGGTCAGGCTTATCAAGGCAGGACTCGATTCCATACCAGGTGGCGGGGCGGAAATACTGTCAGACAGGGTGAGAAAACAGATCTCCCCCAGGAAGGCCACAACAGATGAGTGGCTGAATGTAATGGAGACCGCTCACGGATTAGGTCTTAAGACCACTGCCACCATGATGTACGGTCACGTGGAGCGACTGGAAGAAAGAATTGAACACCTTTTGCGCATCAGAAAACTTCAAGACCGCACCGGCGGGTTCACGGCCTTTATTGCCTGGCCCTTTCAACCCCAAAATACCGCCCTTGACGTCAGGCCATCCACCGGGCAGGAATATCTGAAACTGCTTGCCATCTCCAGGATCGTCCTTGACAACTTCCCGAACCTGCAGGCCTCATGGGTCACCCAGGGTCCAAAAGTGGCCCAGATCGCCCTGTTTTTCGGGGCAAATGACTTCGGCAGCACAATGATTGAGGAAAACGTGGTCGCAGCAGCCGGGGTAAGCCATCGACTCTCGGAAACAGAAATACGCAGAATTGTGACCGATGCCGGCTTTGAGCCGCATCAGCGCCTGATGGACTATACTCTGGTTGGAGAATCCGGTTAATGGGTTCAAGGGTTCAGGGTTCAAGAAAAAGATGAACATCGAACATTGAACGTCCAACATCGAATGTTGAATGGGAAAAGATGAAGAAACAGAAATAGCCGTTCAATGTTCAATGTTCGACGTTCATCTTTCAAAACAATCTGTACGGCATAAATGTAACCTGTGGACGTTTACACCAAATCACCGAATTCCCTCCATCTCCACATAGCCAGATGGGTGGTTCCCGTCTCAAGGCCTCCAATGGAAAACGGAGCAATAGCGACCTTCGGAGGGAAAATAATAGAGGTGGGACCTGCGCCGGGACTCCGCTCAAGATACCTGGCAGAGATAACAGACTATGGAGACTCCATACTCTGTCCTGCCTTGATAAATACCCACTCACACCTTGAACTCTCTCCACTCAGGTGGCGCCTTTCTCCAGGCGGCCCCTTTGCTGACTGGGTGAGATCGCTTATCAAGGCCCGCGACCTCATCAGGCCTGAGGAATGGGAGCCGGCCATATGCCGGGCGATAAAGGAAATGCAACAAAACGGGATAATAGCGGTTGGAGACGTGGGAAACCTGGATGTTGTTCCCGGTTTCGCTTCCGGAAAAGATGGCATACGGCCTTTCAGAGGCGTCTTCTTTCAGGAAATTATATGCCCGGTACCGAACGGAGCGGAAGAAGAAATCCCCCTCGGCCCCTCTTTTCCGAGAAAAAGGATTACTGAGCCCATGGGCATCTTGGGGCCTTCTTTTCACTACGCCCTTTCCGCCCATGCCCCGTATTCCGTGGCACCCCAGGTCCTTAAAGCCATCAAGGCATGGGACCAGGACCACGGCATGCCGTTTTCCGTTCACGTGGCCGAATCAGAAGAGGAGATAGAGTTCCTGCAGGGAGGGCATGGCCCCATAAAAGAACTCATGCAGGAGAAAGGACACTGGCCCCTGAATTATGATCTCCCCAAAACGTCTCCCGTGAAGTATCTTGAAACCTTGGGGCTGCTTGACAGGCATACGGTCTGTGTTCACTGTGTTCATGTTGACCGGGATGACATCTCAATCCTGGCAAAAACAGGGGCCGGCGTTTGCCTGTGTCCCAGGAGCAACGTATTCCTTGGAGTGGGTGTGCCTCCTGTGTCAGAGTTTCATGCCTCAGGCATACCGTTGGCCCTTGGCACCGACAGCCTCGCGAGCAATGACCGGCTTTCCATTTTCGCTGAAATGGCAAGCCTTTCAAAGCTGGCCCCGGGTCTTCCTCCAGAGGCCATTTTCAGGGCAGGTACTTATGGTGGGGCAAGGGCCCTTGGTATCTCTGAGGAATTGGGGAGTCTGGACAAGGGTAAGGCCGCGATATTTCTGTCGGTAGCGTCCGGTCCCATTGGAAATAGAGACGTCATGGAGTTCCTGGTCCATGAAGGAGACAAGGGACTGGGTGATTGGGTATAACCGTTTACAGTCCAGGCCAGGAAGTGAATAATTTCAAGTTCCAAGCCGTGAACTTCTATAGGTAATGATACCAACAGGAAAAGAGAAAAAGCGCTTTGTTCGAAACAAATTCGCTTCCGTCTCCAGGAGATACGATCTCTTGAACGGGTTGCTCAGTTTTTACATAGACCATTACTGGAGATGGGTGACCGCGCGTGAGTTTAATGAACTCGGACAGGGTCCTATCCTGGACCTCTGTGCGGGGACCATGCCCCTTTCGGCTGAGATTGCAAGGCGGATAGGGTGTTCGGTAGTGGCAGTGGATTTCTGTTATGAGATGCTCCGCTACGGGGCGCTTCAATGGGAAAACAGCAACGACAAGGCGGAATATATAGTCCCTGTGTGCGGTGACGGAGAGTACTTACCGCTCCATGACCTGAAATTCCGGGGGATAACGGTGGCCTTTGGGGTCAGGAATCTGAGCCGGCTGGAGCAGTGCCTCAGAGAAATGTTGAGGGTGCTGAAGCCAGGAGGCAAGCTTGCGATTCTTGAATTCTCGCGCCCCAAGAATCCCCTTTTTTCTCCGGTATACAGGCTTTATCTGCACAAATTCATCCCCTTCATGGCCGGAATCATCTCAGGCGACAAAGAGGCCTATAGTTATCTGGCCGATTCCATTCAGGGCTTCCATGAACCTGAGATCCTGGCCGCAATGATGAGAGATGTGGGATTCCGGGAGGTCAAGCACAGGCCTTTAACCATGGGTATTGTTACCCTGTATACAGGGCGGAGATAGCTTTAATGGTAAAATTTGATTTCAGCATCCATACTCAATTCGATAATGCAACACACGAAAAAGAAAAGAATTATCACGAAAGCACGAAAAGAACATCAGCAACTTGATAGTATAGGAATTTCTGTGTCTAAAATTTTCTGAGTCCGCCCGAAGGGCGTTAAGTTCATTTCTATGTCTTGTTTCGTGTTTTCGTACCTTCGTGTTTTCGTGATTGATTTTGAATAGTTTCTTAACCGCACAGATCCCATTTTTTGAAGAAAGTGTAAACCGGTAAATGGATGATGCCAATTATAGTCCACATATTCACTGACGGCGCCTGTTCCGGAAACCCGGGCCCCGGCGGATGGGGGGCGATGTTGCGGTATAACAGACATCAAAAGTGCATCAAGGGCTGGTCAAGAAACACCACAAACAACCGGATGGAGCTATTGGCGGCAATAAGGGCCCTCGAGGCCCTTAAAGTGGCCTGTGACGTGATTATAACTACAGACTCAAACTACCTGAAGCAGGGCATAACCAAGTGGATAAATGCATGGAAACGGAGGGGTTGGCAGACTGTTGAAAAGAGGCCTGTCAAAAACAAGGACCTATGGCAGGCGCTTGACTCTTTATGCCAGCTTCACAGGGTCCACTGGAAATGGATCAAGGGCCATTCCGGACACAAGGAAAACGAACTTGCTGATCAACTGGCCAGGGAAGCCATTTCCGAAGGCCGGAATGGATATCTGGAAGAGGATACGGCAGGCAGGATTTAGGTGTTGAGGCCAATTTTGTCTGCATTGCGTTTTACTTGGCAATGAGGAGTCCGTAATTACATCGCCCAGGCAGGCACAAACAGGATACGCGTGTCGTTCAGCACTGTTTGACTAAAGATGTCTTTTGTAATCACGCAAGCTGTTTTGGGCCTGTATCTCTTTATGAAACTTCGCAGCCCGGAAGGGATCTTCAGTCTTTTGAATGAGCGGTATCTCGCCTCAACGGGAAGTGTATCTTTTCCGAGGATGACAAAATCGACCTCTGCCTTTGATTTTGTCCGCCAGAAATGGAGCTCGTGAAGGATCTGAATATGTTTTTGAAGCTCACACCAGACTGCATTTTCAAATAAAGCGCCCTTGTCAATTCGCCTGTCTACCGGATCAAAATTCCTGCTCAGGGAATTTCTCAGACCGGTATCGTAAAAAAACACTTTAGAGGATTTAATGATCTCTTGTCTCCGATTGGTGTAATAAGGTGAAAGGAGTGAGATGACAAAGGTGTTTTGAAGAAGAAACAGGTAGTTTTCAACCGTGGGCCTCGAGATGTTCAATGAATTGGACAATTCGGAAAAATTAATCAGATTGCCTATCTGATGTCCTAAAAGCTCCACAAGCCTGTTAAAAGCGGGCACATTCTCAATCCTGGCAAAATCTTTAATATCTTTTCTCACATATGATGTATAGATTTCTGCCAGATGGGCTATTTTGTCCTCTACAGAAGAAAGCAGAGCAACCTCTGGATATCCTCCAAAGGTCATGAACTCTTCAAAAAGCTTTTCAAAATCATGTGACAGGAATCTGAATTCTGATAGGATATCCGGGTCAAGTTCCTCCGCCAGGATCCGATTAAGGTTAATCGCTTGCTTTTTTTTATGAAGCAGAGTTTCCTTGAAGGCCAAAAATTCCTCGAAGTCGAGAGGATGAATGTCAAAAATTCTCTTTCTTCCGGTAAGGGTTTCCTTGAACTTTTTTCTTATCTGCATGGAAGAAGATCCGGAGACAACCAATTTCAGATTGGGATAATGGTCGTGAAGAATCTTGAGAAACGATGAAGGATTATCTAAGTAATGGACTTCATCAATAAAAACAAATATATTTCTTTGGGCATTTATACCCTTGGCCTTCAAGAATGTTAAAAAATCATCACCGTAAAGTTCGTCGATCTGGGCAAGGATTTGAGGATATTCCAGGTCAAAATAGACTATTTGCTCTGGAGGCACGGCCTTATCTTCCAGGAGAAAAAGGAGTAAACGAAGCATCAGGCTTGTCTTGCCCGCCCGCCTGGAGCCAAGCAGTACACTGATCGGTTTTTTGAACAACGCCTTCCTCAGTGAGTCCTCTATCTTCCGCGGTTTTAATGTCTTTGCTTGATCCAGCAGCCTTTTCTCAACCATTTTTTAATAATTCTTTGAAAAAAGTAAGACCTTTTTATAGGATTCCATTGATTTTGTCAAGCTAAATTGCAAAAATATCTTTTTAACCGCTCACCGTTCAGGGGTTCAGGGGTTCTACCGATTTTGAGGCCCGGATTTCCCGGCTGCGCCGGAATGATGGAATGTAAATATCCGGTGAACCCGTTATATCCTGCCTTGAAGCGGTTACCTTTTTCCGGGTTTCAAAGCTCACTCATCGCGGACCGGCCCGCTGCCCGAAACCCTGCAAAAGGCAAACCGCTCCTGCGGCAGGGCACGGATGGCAACTTCCGCAGTGGACAGCGGGTTCACCGAATATTTACGATGGAATCCAGGTAATTTTTCGGATATCAAGCACTTTTTTAGCCTTTTTCTTCCAGGACAACCTCATCTCTTCCTGCAATTTCATTCAGAAAGACGTTTACGTGTTCACTTGCTGAAGTCCGGATAGAAAGCCCTACAAAATCGGGTTTGATCGGAAGCTCCCGTCTTCCCCTGTCCACGAGAACAGCAAGCTGGATCTTCTGAGGTCTGCCCAGGTCAATCAAGGCATCCAGGGCAGCCCTGACAGTACGACCGGTATAAAGGACGTCGTCCACCAGTACTATGTTTTTGTTGTCAACAGGGAACGAAATCTCAGTCTTCCTGACTATGGGATGCTGGCTTAGAGTACTCCAGTCGTCCCGATAGAGAGTAATGTCCAGAATCCCGGCTGGGACCATGGTACCCTCTACGGCAGCAATCCGCTGCTGCAGGCGTTCGGATAACGGCACTCCACCTGTCCTGATGCCAATGAGGGCGAGATCCTTTATTCCCTTATTCTGTTCTATGATTTCATGGGCCATTCTTGTGAGTGCCCTGTCCATCCCTTTCGAGTCAAGCACGATTTTCCTGGTGTCGTTCACTGTTTCCTCCAAATCGGTCAAAATGGCTCATTCATTTGGTTGAAATACCACGTAGATATGGAAATATTACCTGTCTCAATGTTACTATTTCTGCATATGTGCAAGGGAAATCAGGTTATTTTTCCGTGTCAGAAAGATGAAAAGTAATATCCCGGTCATCATTATCGTCGCACCCAGGGGAAATGCGCTCCTGAGACCGCAATAATCCATTATAATACCGGCAAAAAAAGAACCGAGCATCATTCCCATGCTGTGCCCCATTGTCAGAAGTCCCATGACTGAACCCATGGATTCGGTTTCATTGCCTTTTATCACAGAGAGTGCCATTACCGGTGGCGTTGACATCCCGCCTCCCACTCCGAAGATAATATCCGCTATAATGATATCCCGGAATCCCTCTGCCCATGAAAATGAATATATTGCATATACGACTATAAGGCAGCCGCAGATAATCATGTACCTTTTGTTGAGCCTGTCAGCCAGAAAGCCCATCGGCATCTGCAGCATCCCGCTTATAAAGACTCCGAGCATGACAAGAATCCCGATCGAGAGACCTGAAAGCCCGAATTCCGAATCCGCATAAACAGGCAGAAAACACCATATGATTCCAATGCAGGTAATATAGGAAAACCGGACAATGAACAGCCCTGCTATAGACCTGCTCCTTAATAGCCGGATAGCAGGCATGGAGGCCTTGTACCTCCTGGCAATCCTTTCCGAGCTTACAGGCGGCAGCAGGAAGAAACTCAGCATGCAGCCCGCAGACGCAAGAATACCCATGGACGCAAAAGCTGCATCCAGGCTGAATTTGTCACTGATCACTCCGCCTGCCAGGGGGCCTATGCTCAGGCCCAGGAACATGGAGAGGTGAAAAAGTCCCATATAAAAGCCTTCCCTTCCCTCTGGCGTGATATCTCCTATATAGGCCAGTGCAACAGGCATGATCATGGCAGACGCTATACCCTGTAAAAATCGTATAATGATCAATGAGTTGACATCAGATGAAAGCATAAATGCAATGGAGACCAGTGTATAGCCTAGCAGTCCTGCGACAATAAACGGCTTGCGACCTTTTATGTCTGAAATCCTGCCGAAATACGGAAGGAGAAACGTCCGCGAAAGGGAGAATGCGCCAAAGATCAGGCTTATATACAGACCGCTGGCTCCAAGATCGTGGGCATACACCGGCAGAAGCGGCACCACTATTCCCAAGCCTGTAACAGAAGTAAAAATGGAACAGAAAATAGCGGCAAATATTTTTTTGTCAGATGTACTCATATGGAAGGCAGAGAAACAACAATAAAACCCGGATTGTGCATGACAAATATAGAAACTTTTCCTCTTAAGCTAAGGGCCGTGGAATTAAGCAGCATTCAGATATCCAGATCATCAAGAGGACTTGGCACTCCATGTCCGCGTTGCCGCAGAACATGTGTGTAAATCATGGTCGTGGAGATATCTTTATGGCCCAGCAGGGCTTGTATGGTCCGGATGTCAGTGCCTCGCTGCAGAAGATGAGTGGCAAAACTGTGCCGGAAGATATGTGCGCTTACCCGTTTTGTCAATCCTGCTTTACGAGCAGCTATCTTGATTGCCTTGTTAATTACACTGGGGTCAACATGATGCCGTCGGATTTTACCGCTTCGAGGATCGGTTGACAGATTACGGGCAGGAAATACATACTGCCAGTTCCATTCTTTTGCGGCGTTAGGATATTTCCGTGCAAGGGCATAGGGCATATAGACTTCACCGTATCCCTGAGCCATATCCTGTTCGTGGATTACCCGAACTCTCGAAAGATGATTCCGGAGCAATGGAATCACGGAGACCGGAAATGTCGTGATCCGGTCTTTCGTACCCTTGCCCGAACGTACAATTATATGTTTTAACTCATAATCAATGTCATGCACCCTAAGACGCAATGCCTCTGTGATACGCAAACCACTGCCATAGAGCAGCTTGGCAACCAGTTGCGGCGTACCTTCCATGAGTGTAATCACACGGGCCACTTCTTCCCGGGTCATAACCACAGGAATATTTACCTTTTTCCTCGCCCGTACCGCATTAATATTCCCGTTAAGTGATTTTTTGAGTACGTGTTTGTACAGGAAAACCAGTGCATTCATGGCCTGATTCTGCGTAGAGGGCGATACTGCCCTGTCCACTGCCAGATGTGTCAGGAACGCCTCTATTTTAACTTCGCCATTGCTTAACTCTTCCCGAGAGGTCATATTGTGGTACTGTATATATCGTTTGATCCAGCCACAGTATGTTCGTTCCGTACGGATCGAGTAGTGATGCAGCCTCATGACATCCCGGACCTCATCGAGGAGTTCCCTGTCTTTCTTAAATCTGGACATAGTCTCTTACGATTGCTATAAAATATATAATAGATGATAATCAGGCAGAGTAAACTTGCCCAAAAATATGGACAATATCATTATATTAAGGCAAATTTGCTTGTCAATTAATGGTTCCTCAAGGCGCGCAGCGCCTCGGCAACCCAACGCCCGACGCGACGTGCTCCCCTGATAACCGGCGCAAGCGCCGTTATCAGGGTCCGCCGCGCGTCAGCTGCCCATTGGGCTGCACTAATCACGCTTAACGTTAATCACGATATGTGTTATTATATGACACATGATCAGATCATTTAAGTGTAAAAATACTGAAGCGCTATCTAAAGGTGATCATGTCAAGCAATTCGTAAATATTGCCAAAATTGCGCGACGCAAACTTAGACAGCTTGAAATCGCTGGGCGGCTTGATGATTTAAGGGTACCACCTGGTAATCATCTTGAGGCGCTCAAGGGCAATCGTTCTGATCAACATAACATTCGTATAAACGATCAATGGCGAGTTTGCTTTCGTTGGACGGATGCAGGTCCAGAAGATGTCGAAATTGTCGATTACCATTGAGGAGTATCTACTATGAAAAAATTAGATCCCATAACTCCAGGCGAAATTTTATTAGAAGAATTTCTGAAGCCTATGGGGCTGAGTCAGTACCGATTAGCTAAGGAAATTGGCGTTCCAGCCCAACGTATCAGCGAAATTGTCGGTGGAAAGCGATCGATAACTGCTGATACCGATTTGCGGTTGTGTCGTTTCTTTGGCCTATCTAATGGCTACTGGTTACGTGCCCAAGTTGCCCATGATACAGAAGTTGCCGCAAGAACCCTCAGCCCGTTGCTAAAAAAAATAAAACCTTATTCTGAGTATGTGGCCCAACAATGCTAATTCAGCCGACGCAAAAATGCTGCGCGGCTGATTAGCGGCGTTCGGCAGGTGATAAAATAAGTGCAACACAGGAAACTGACGACAATGAGTAAAAAGACTGTCTATATCGAAAACATCGATCGTATCATACTTAACGGCCCGAGCATCCCGTGACCTGCTGGCCGCTGCTTGGCAAAAAGCAACCGTTGATTGGTGGGACACGCAACGTGACCGGTTCGATATCTACGCATCAGATCTCGTTATCGAGGAGGCTGGGAAAGGTGATAGTAAAGCGGCTACCCGAAGGCTTGGCGCTTTGGCTGGGATTCCTCTTCTCGCGATAACTGATGATGTAATCGGACTATCCAAGGCGCTAATCCTGAATGGGGCACTTCCGAGAAAGGCCATAGGTGATTCCCTGCACATTGCGCTGTCCGCCGTGCACGGGATCAATTATCTCCTTACCTGGAATTACAGGCACATTGACAACGCTGAAACGAAACCAATTATCCGACAGGTTTGCATGACAAACGGGTGTGCATATCCTGAAATTTGTACACCTCAGGAACTCATGGGGGTATATCAAAATGGCTGATGAAATTATCAAAGAACTCTGGCAAATCAAAGACGGCATCGCATCCGAACATGGTTACGATATGAACGTGTTTGTTGCATACTTGAGAGCCAGGAAGCACTCAGGGGATCACCAAGTTGTTGATCTCCGATCTATGAAGAAAAATGCCGAACCAATCACTGCACCTGACCGCCAACAGCGCGGCGGTTTTTGAAAGGCTCTGCCCCGCATTAAAGCAGGTGGTTTTCCAAAGTTCAGTGCTCCGTATTGTTGGCGGCAGGTGAGCTTTGCGGTACGAGGTCTCTATCTCGTAATCTAATAACCTGAAAGGAGGTTATCATATCAGTTGCCCTTTTGGATATGCAGGCTGGGGGCGGGTTCGTGCGGTAACGCACGGGCTGAACTTGCCCCGACACGGTGTCGAGACGGCCTTTG
>Ga0190347_1000450_pt1 | contig 13320 bp, 12 predicted proteins | sample 48721356_MG_FD_161652 | JGI IMG/M metagenome (GOLD analysis project Ga0190347, IMG submission 161652) | Hydrothermal vent microbial mat bacterial communities from Southern Trench, Guaymas Basin, Mexico - 4872-13-5-6_MG | ecosystem: Environmental > Aquatic > Marine > Hydrothermal vents >...
TTCTTTTAAAATGACATTAAAGACATCTTTATGATGATTTATCTCATAATTAATATTTTTTGTAATCAATATTGCCTCTTCATGATGGTCTCCTTTTAAAGATTCGCCCTTATTATTTTTATCAGGTAAAGTTTGGATACGAGCTTCTCCTCTAGAACAAAATCCATGGTCGGAAATAATTATTAATTTTTCTCCATATTCAATTAGCGTCCCTAAAATTTTATCAATTTTTTTGTACCATTCAAGAATTATGGGTTCTCCCCAATGAAAATGTTGTAATTTATCCAGCATTCCAAAAACCACTATAAAAATATCTAGATTATTCTTTAATAATTCCAGAGACCTAGAAGCTAAATTGTCCATATCTTCTTTTAATTCGTTTAAATCAGATGAAACTCCGTAACCAACAGGATCATACGTGCAATTAAAATTGTAGGGCGGCATTACAAATGGGACTTGCAATGCTTTAACATCATATTTTTTATCTAAAACATCCCAAATAAAATCAACTGCTATGTCATCTCTTAATTGAAGATTTTCATTAACAACATACTTTTCATGCCCATGTTCTTTTGTGCTTTTACCAGAAAAAATGGTGCACCAAATGGCAGCTGAGAGAACAACATCTTCAACAAAAAGACTTTTGGATTCACCTGTTTTCATTAGGTTCTGAAAATTTGGCAATTCGCTTAAATGAGGTTTAATAATTTTCCATGTAGCCCCATCTATTCCTATAACTAATAATTTTGCCATATTTAAACTTATAAAATTTATAAATCTGCGTATTGGTTATATTAAACTATTTAATATTTTAATCATATCGCAATACAAATACCAGTAGCAATTTTTTCTTTTTAATTAATATTAGATATTACACTTATGTAATTCTTAACTGTTATTTTTTAATTCCCCACATCGTTATTGGATTATTCTTATCTTTATAAACGATTTTAATATTATTATCTAAAAATAAATTCTCTATTTCTTTTTCTGTAAAAAAATATAATCTCGGTGGAAAAAGATTTACTTTTACAATCTCAAGGCACTGCTTCCATGAAGAATTGAACAAAGTGACTTTTGATCTAGTTGGCAGAAGCGGAAGAAAAAGAACAGTAATGTTTGCTATTAAATTTGGGATTAGTTTTGATTCTCTTGTGTATATTTTTCTTACAGCGTTAAAAACTACTCCAGTAATACCTTTCTTTTGCGGATAAACCCATATTCCCAAAAAACCATTACACTTCAAGACTCGCACTTTTTCTTTGAATGCTTTTAAGAAATTATTTGTATATCCTATAACTCCAAACGAAAAAACAACATCAAATTCTTCATTCTTAAATGGCAATTCTAATGCCGAGCCATGGACTATTTCAATATTTTTTTATTACTAAATTTTTTTTACATATCACAACACTTTTTTTTGAAACATCAATTCCTACCATTTTATATTCTGTACTTAATTCATTGATTGTTTCAATATGCACTCCGTCACCACATCCAACATCTAATATTTTCAAGTATTTTCTTTTCAATTCAATAATTGGGTTAAGAAATTTTCTTGCTTCAATAATTTTTCTTGAACTTATATCTTCCAGCTCATTTTCATTCCAGTGTTTTTCAAAAGATTCCTTAGATTTATCATTCTTCTTTATTTGTAATAAATTATTCATAAAAAATTTTGTTCTACATATAACCAAGTTCTTTTAATCTATTTTTTATCACTTCCTTATTATCATTCTCTTCTCTCGGAACAGTTTTGTTGCGAACATTATAAACATAATCAATTTTTTCTTTAATAAAATCGGGGATACCGTCTTCAGGTTCAAATAAGTTCTTTTGTTCATCGGGATCATTATTTAGATCATAAATCTCAACTTCACCATTTTCACAGACTATATATTTTTTTAAATTTTCAGTAACAATTGCTGTTTTTCTTTGAATTAAATATTGCTCTAATTCTAATTTACCAAAATCTTTATTATATTTTCTAACTCCTTCTGTCTGATAATCCGTTGATATTAATTCGCTTTTTGCAAAGTCACGTTTCTTTTCAGATAATAAAGAGCGGCTTGAAACTGTTTTTTTATTATAAAGTCCCGTTAAATCACAGATAGTGTTGAAAATATCATGACTTTGAACAATTCTGTCTTTATTTTTTGAGTCACAAAAACCCTTTGGGAATTTAACAATAAAAGGAACTTTAGTTAATTCATTATAAATTGAAAATGGGATATCAAACAATGCTTTTTCTTTAAGTTTAGAAGATTTTCTTTCTCCAATGTGTAATCCGTGATCGGCGGTTATTACTACAAGAGCATTATCCTCTTGATTAAGTTTTTCCAACAATGCTTTTAGTTCATAGTCAAGATAAAAAATTTCAGCTTTATAGTATTTCTTTAAATCAATAAACTCCTTTTCTGAAATATGATTTTTACCAGCGAGATAAGAAGTTGGATTTTGTTCAATGTCCATTGAATGCAAATTAAATTTCTTTTTTACCCAATCAGGGGGATTGAAATCTCTATGAACTTCCATAAGATTAATACAAACAAATTTTGGTTTATCTCTTTTTTCTATTGTTTTAATTGTCCTTTTAATTATTTTCTTCGTACTTAATCGAGATTTCCTTCTAACGCTTCTGCTATCTGTTAGAATCTTATATATACTATTTATAACTTTTGCAAAAAATACTTCTAAATATTTAGCGATTCCATATTTTTTAACAGAGCTAAAAGGTCTTTTGATATTTAATTTCGTTTTTATATCAACAAAGGGTTTGTCTTTATTCCAAAATACCGGCATATTTTTAAACCCTTCGCCCAAACCAAAAAATTTGTCAAAATATCCATTAGCGAAAAACCCATATGTTTCATAATTAATATCATTCAGCATACTGGCAATTGTTGTAAATCCTCTTGGGGCAAACAGTTTATAACCATCAACTTTATGTTCGCTAAGATGCAGCCCCGTAAATAATGAAGCATGACTTGGAGGAGTCCAAGTACCAGGAGAAAAACAATTGGGATAAAACGTATATTTGTTGGCAAATCCTTTTAAATTGGGAATAATGGTTTTTTCCTTATTTAATTCTTCATTTATTATCTTTCCACTTAAACAATCCAGAATGATTAAATAAACATCTACTTTTTTGTTGTTAATTCTTACTGTCTTTGTCATATTATTAATTTTCTTAAACTACTAACAATATAATTAACTTTCTTTTTATTTAAACTGGGATAGATTGGCAGATTTATTGTTTTCTTCGAGCAATATAATGAATTTTTAAATTCTCCATCTTTATACTTTTGATAAGCCGTCATATGGGGAATAGAATATTCAATCAACTTGCCAACTTGAATTCCGGACATTCTCATTTTCTTTATTATTTTCTCTCTATTTTCTATTTTGGGAACATAATGTGAATAGGTAGCTCCTTCAATAATTGGCGGCAGAGTTAATCCTGGAATGTTTTTTAAGTTATCATCATAATATTTGGCAATATTTTTTTTCTTTTCCGCGATTTCGGAATATTTTTTCAGTTGTTCTCTTCCAACATTAGCTTCTATGGATGTTAGCAACTCAAAAGCGTCCTTAGGAAAATCAATTTTATCATCCCTGTAATACTGAGTGAATTTTTTAAAAAGCTTCTTTCCTTCTAAATAATCAAAATAACAAACAAAATTATACAGCGTTTCGTTAAAAGCCGGATAAACAGCCAAAAGATATGCCATTTTTTTCAAAGCCCTCATTGATGAAGATTTTCTAAGATTTTTATCTCGGTATTCTTTTATCCTCTCGTAAATTTCTTCATTATTAGTAGTAAGCATTCCTCCAAATATTGAAGACAGTTGTTTTGAAATATTTAATGAAAAAATTGCCACATCCCCTTCATTACAAACCAATTTTTTATTCCACTCAGCTCCAAAACAATGGGCGCAATCTTGTATTGTTAGAATATCCCTTGTTCCAATGATTTCTTTTAATTTTTCAGTATTTACAGGGTAGCCAAAAATGTTTCCGGGGATTATTACTTTCGTTTTATTATTTATCTTTTTTGCAAATTCGTCAAGATTTAAATTATAATTTTTAACGTCTATATCCACAAATTTTGGGATATTTCCGGAAAGAACAATCGCGTGAGGCACAACAACACAAGTATAAGCCGGCGTAATGATCTCAGAATTTTTAATATTCAAGGCCTTAAAAATTGAATGGATCGCGCTGCGACCATAAGAAAAAGATAGGGCATATTTTGCTTTGAATCTTTTAGCAAATTCTTTTTCAAATTTTTCAACACTATTTTGTTCCAGTCTAAAAATTGCTTTTATTTCTTTAGAATTAAAATATGGTTTAAGCCTCGGAATCATTTTTATGTAAATAATGCTTAGCTAAATTTTCCAAAGTGTCAAATTCATAATCCTTTGTCATAATGGACATTGCCTCGTGAAACAAGTTCCATTTCTTTTCAAAAGAAGTGTGAATACTTTGAGGAATATAAACACCCTGTTCAGATTTTTTAGGAATTTGGTTTTTAAATTCCAGTTTTTCAAAATCAACAAAATCAAAAAGGTGAAACTCATAAATAATGGGTTTTTGCAATAATTTCATAAGCTGATAAGAAACTTTAAAAATATCCGAGCCTGTTTTCAGCAAAAATGTCGCAAAGAACGGAAAGCGAAATATGAGAGTAACAGAAATTGGAAATTCTATGAACTTACTGTTATTATCTTTTCTTAGAAAACTATTCCGCGCTGGAAAATAGGGAGTTGATGGCGCAAAGGAATATTTCAATTTTCCTAAAGTCGTTCTATCTATTTTTCCTCTTCCCCTCATAGAAGTAAAATGAAGAAATTTTAATACGGGGTTCAAAAAAGATGGAAAAATAGACGAATCATACAAATAATTTCTTGACTTCAAAATATCTATCACATCGTCACTAATATTCCAGCCAGGAGTTCTAAAGCCAACAGTTCTTTTGTTAATTTTTTCAAAAATGAGTTCCTCGCTTTTCTGAATTTCTTCTGTCTTCTGTTTTTTGTCCAGCAATCTAAAATCCTGGATGTGATTCATAGAATGATTAGCTATTTCATGTCCGGATTCAACAACTTTAAAAAGCGTTTCAATATTTTGTTGATGCAACAGATCCTTGCCAACAACAAAAAAAGTCGCCTTAATGTTAAATTCGTCTAAAAGTTTCAGGAAATTATCAATCCCGGAACTAAAATCAAAAAAATCATACTTCTCTTTTTTTAAACCAAATCCTTTTAGATGAGTATTTAAAGTATCCAAGTCAATTGAAATAGCGCCTTTGAGCATATATTTAAAAATGAATTTTATTAAAAATAACAGCTTTATTTTCCTGATTGAATTTTTTCACATTGACAGTAGACAAATCTCGCAGTTTTTCCAATTGAGATATTTGAAAATATTTTGCTGACCCCATATGAATTGCTGAAAACTTCTTGCCATATTCCAACCATTTAAATTTTACACCCTTGTTTTTGGTTAAAACGTCCTGAATTTCAACTTTCTCTTTTTGAAAAATAACTTTTCTCGCTAAACGAACAGGATAATTGCTTTTCTGAGTAATTAACATTTTTACAATATTTTTTTTAAACAAATTACCTATGAAAATATTTTTGCAAATAGTGAAACCAAATATTCTTAAAATGATTAATTTAAATGGCGTAAGAACTTTTCTTGAAACTTTCATAAAATTAGTCGCAATATCTATGCTATCATCGTTAAAAATTATTTTTGTTTTACTATTAGAAATTTGGGTAGTCAATAAATTACCGTTTTTTATCTCTCCGACATAACCAACATCGTTCCAAGCTATTTTTTTTTCCGCCTTGTCAAATATTTTTAAAATACCGCCCTTTTTTGTGTTGCAGATCGCATAATAATTACAACTACTTTTAATATATATTCCTGACAATTTGAAAAATTTATCTTCCTCTTTTCTTTCAAACGGAAGTAGGATTTCTTTTGTTGGTTCTGTTTCGCCCGAAGCTAAATATGCTTCAAGATAATTTTCGACTAGAGGAATCAGATTTTCTTTGTCTACAGATCTTAAAGAAATAGTCTTGTTCTTAAAAATAAACCCGCGCATTTTATCACTAATTTTTCGCGCTAAAGGAATTTTATTTCTTAATATTTCAAAACCGGCAGGATAAAAGATCTCAGTATTTCTTGATCCATATTCACCACCAAATGTTCCATCGGGATGTAAAAAATAAGATAAAAAATTTATTGACCTTTCAAGAGCTTTCAAGACATTTTCATCTTGAGTTTCCTGATAGTATTTCGCCAGATAATAGATTCCTAATGTTTCATATCCCGGGTCCGGACCGTCATATTCTTTAAACCAACCTTCTTTTGACTGATTCTTCAGAATTAAATCAATTAGTTTTCTGGAATGTTTTTTATAAATTTCCTTATTTAACAAAACACCAACATTATAAAGCGATAAAGCGCCTCCAGCTAAATGATTAGAAATAAATCCATGAACTTCACTGTTTCTGACTAAAAATCTGGCTGATCTTTCAAAAGTATTATAAATTATTTCTTTTTCTTTAGTGGAAAAACATTTTTCTATCGCCGAGAGACTCTTAATAAGAGGATGTAAAGTAAAAGCAGTTGCGCCAAAACTAAATTCATTCGGAAAAGCTTGGTCAAAAGATCCATTTTTATGTTGAATCTTAAACCAATACAAAATACCTGCTTTTATCCATTCTTTTATATTTTCATTTTTAAAATAAATATTGCCATTGAAATTGTTTGAATAAACTATACTTAGAAGATAAACGCTTCTTTGTAATGTAACATCCGAAAAATCTTTAAACTTCCACGCCCAATATGTTCTATCAAAACAGCCACAAGTCAAGGAAGAAAAATCTCTATCTTCCAAACTTAAAATTCTTGGGATTTGGTACATGGCATTATTAAGATAAACTTCTTTCTCCATCATAATTATAATCAATAAAGATTTGAAACCAGAGCTCAAGACAAAGTAATCCCCAGATTTGACGTCCAAACTCTTTTTCACTTTCAAGTAATTTCTCAATTCCTGCGATATTATAGATAGCTCTTTCTTTCGCTTTTTTCCCTAACAAAATCTCTCTTAAAAAATTTTTAACCACCTTATTTTTATATAATTTATCAAGAGGAACAGCAAAACCAATTTTATCTTTTCTATCTAAAATTTCTTTTGGAATAATATTAGTTGTCGCTTTTTTCAGTAAGTACTTTGATTCTAATCCTTTGTATTTTATTGCTGGCGAAACTCTTGAACTAAGTTCTACAATTCGATGGTCTAATAAGGGAACTCTTGATTCCAAAGAAACAGCCATACTTGTTCTATCCTCAACTTGCAACAAAGCAGGTAAAACAGTTTTTATATCAAAATAAGACATTCTATTAAAATAAGAAGTGGAGTTTGAATTGTTAAAAATATTTCTAAACCTTTTAATTATAGAACTCTTTTTGTTAATTTCCTGTATAAAATCTTTATTGAATACCTTTTCCAAATTACTTATTCTGCTAATTAATTTAAAATATCTGTAATCCATTGGACTGAAAACATCTTTGGCATAAAAATACTTTAAAGTAGGAGCATATTCCCTTAATATCTCGGCATGGGAAATAGCCGATTTTAAAATTCTTAAATATTTATCTTCTTCTCTGGAATTAAAAAGCACTTTTTTAAAACAATGTTCTGTATAAGCAATCAGATATCTTGCATATCCTCCCCATATTTCATCCCCTCCCTGACCACCTAAAACCACTTTAACATTTTCAGAAGATAGTTTTGAAACAAAATATTGAGGAAAAATTCCAGGTCCGGCCGCTGGTTCATCCATTAAATAAATTAATTTGGGCAAAATGGTTACAAAATCTTCAGCTGTGGGAGATACTTGAAAGTATTGAGTATTAGCAAAATCAGAAACAATTTTGGCATACCTTGTTTCATCATATCTTTTTCCAAAAGGAAAAAAACCGGTAAAAGTCTTGATAGAATTATGTTTTGAATTAATAAATTTTGAAGCAAAACAAGTTACGATAGTCGTATCTATTCCACCACTTAAATATGCTCCTATTGGAACATCGCTTCTTGTTCTGAGCTTTACCGAATTTTCTATCAGGTTTGTTAGTTTCTCTGTAAAATAATTTTCTGAATGTTCATTATCAATAATATAATCAATATCCCAATACTTCTTAATTCGTAACTGCGAATTTTCAATGACCAGATAGTGACCCGGCTGGAGCTTATTTATTCCCTTAAAAAAAGTTTTTTCATCAAGACAGAACTGAAACGCCAAATAATCATTAATAGCAACAAAATTTGGCTCTGCTTTTATGCCATAACTTAAAATTGCTTTTATTTCTGACGAAAAAATAAACTTTTCCTTATCACAAAAATAATAAAATGGTTTTACACCCAATCTATCCCTAGCTGCAAAGATTCTGTTTTTGTTTTTATCCCATAGAACAAAAGCAAACATACCGTTAAGTTTCTCAAGTAGATTTTCTCCAAATTCCTCATACAAATGCAAGATGACTTCTGTGTCAGATTCAGACTTCATCTTGTGTCCTTTTCTGATCAGCTTCTCTCTAAGTTCAAGATAGTTATATATCTCTCCATTATAAGTAATCCAGATCGTGTTATCCTCATTTGTCATTGGCTGGCGAGCAAACTGAGAAAGATCAATAACAGATAATCTTCTATGAGCAAGCCCTATATTTTTATGGGTATAGAAACCCTCATCATCTGGTCCTCGATGCTTAATAACTTTAGCCATCTTTCTTAAATCAGATTCCTTTATTTTTTCTTTGGAATTAAAATTATAAATACCGCAGATTCCGCACATCTTATTTTTTTAATTTTTTAATCTCCTTTTTTACTCTCTTCCCGTCTTTCCCCCATGGATAAATATATTTTAAAATTAACACAAGATAACCCAAAGTCGTAATACCAGTGATCATTTTGCTATCACTATCTTTACGATCGTAATTAAGACAAAAAGGAATTTCAGCCATTTTTGCACCGAGCATTTGAAATTTAATTATCTTTTCAACGGTGCAAGTAAATCCCATTCCTTTTAAATTAATAAAGTCATTTCCAAAAATTTTGATAGCGTCATGGATTATCCTTCCTTTATAAGCTCTAAATCCACAAGAGTAATCTCGAACATTTTTAATCGGAAAAAAAAATTTCATTAAAGTATTAGCACAAATACTGATAAAAGTTCTGTACGCGTTAACCCCCACCATTTTTCCACCTTTTTGAAAACGAGAAGTTATAACAATATCATGTCCCGAGTTTATTTTTTTAATCAATTCTGGAATATATTTAGGATCATGAGTATTATCGGCATCCATTCTAATAATAATATCATCGGGAGAAGAAATCTCTGCCACTCTTTCAAAAGCATCTCTAATAGTCTCGCCAAGACCGCGATTCAACTTATGATTAATTACTTCCAATGAAAATTGTGAACCTATTTCACTTAAAATATCCGCGGTTTTATCATTGCTTCCGTCATTAATTACAATTATTTTGTAATTATAACCACATTTTTTCATTACCTTTTTTATTTTTTTTAATAAAATAGGTAATGCGACTTCCTCATTGTAAGATGGTAATAATATATAGACCATTTGATAACTTTATTTACTAACTCAAAAATTTCTTGACCCAATCAATAACATCATCCTGCTCCCCTTCTCCAATCTCCGCATAAATCGGCAAGCTCAAAACCTCTTTTGCCGCTTTTTCCGTTTCAGGAAGATCATCTTCTTCATAACTCAAATATCTAAAAGCTGGCTGGAGATGTAACGGCAGAGGATAATAAATCATCGTCGGAATATTTTTTTCTTCTAAAAAACTTTTGAGCTTACCTCTTTTTCCATTTTTAACTCTAATTGTATATTGATGAAAAATATGTGTTCTGTTTTTTTCAACTATCGGGGTAATAACATTTTTTGATTCATTAAATTGCTCCGTGTAATAATTTGCTTTTTTTCTTCTTTCTTTATTCCATTTATTCAAATACTTCAATTTTACTCTTAATATCGCAGCCTGAATTGAATCCAGTCTTGAATTTGTCCCTAAAACAATATTCTTATATTTTTCTTTTGGAGATGATCCGTGATTTCTTAATAATTTAATTTTATCCGCTAATTTTTTATTGTTTGTAATAATCATTCCGCCATCTCCATAAGCTCCTAAGTTCTTTGAAGGAAAAAAACTAAAACATCCGCAATCGCCAATTGAACCCGCCATTTTCCATATTTGCTTTGTGCTTTGTGCTTTGTGCTTTGTTTGGAATTTGGAATTTGGAATTTGGAATTTACAACTCGCTCCAATCGCCTGCGCCGCATCTTCTATGACATACAATTTGTGTTTCTTCGCAATTTTCATTATACCATCCATCTCCGCCATCTGTCCAAAAAGATGAACTGGCAAAATCACTTTTGTTTTTTTGGTAATTTTTTCTTCTATTTTTGAAGCATCTATATTAAATGTTTTTGGGTTAATATCAACAAAAACTGGTTTAGCGCCGCAATTAGCGATTACTTCCGCGGTGGCAATAAAAGTAAATGGAGTGGTAATTACTTCATCGCCCTGTTCAATATCAAGAGCTTTAAGAGATAAATATAGCGCGTCTGTCCCAGAATTAACGCCAATCGCATATTTCACGCCACAGAATTTTGCCATTTCATTTTCAAAATCTTCAACTTCTTGCCCGCCAATAAAAATATCATTATCTAAAACTCTCTTTATTGCTATATCAATTTCTTTTTTAATTGATTCATATTGTTTATTTAAATCTAAGAATTGCATAGCAAGTTATTTCAATTGATTAACTTTTTCTTTTTTCTTGCAATATTTTCTGCTGCAAATTTTACACTCTGCTTTTTTGCCATTTTTAAACTCAAGTTTATTGCCACACTCACAAACCCAACCAGCAATTTTAGCTGGTACTCCAACAACTAAAGCATAGTCAGGAATATCTTTTGTTACCACACTTCCAGCCCCTACAAAAGCCCATTTACCTATTTTATTTCCGCAAACCACGGTAGCATTAGCTCCAATTGATGCTCCCTTTTCTACAATAGTGGACTTCCATTTTCCATATTGAGAATAATCTCTTTTGGAATATTTTGCTCTCGGATTTGGATCATTCGTAAAAACAACAGAAGGACCGACAAAAACATAATCCTCTAATTTAATAAAATTCCAGACATCTGTGTTTGACTCTATTTTTACATTATTGCCAATTTTTGCTTCACTACCAACAAAACAATTATGTCCAATGGTACAACTTTTGCCAATTTGAGCGCCATCTAAAACTTGGCAATTATGCCAAATTTTTGTTCCTTTGCCAATCTTTGATTTATCCGAAACTTCTGCCGTCTTGTGTTTGAAAAAAATCTCTTTCATTTTTTTAATTTATATGTTTTTACTTTTTTCATTCGCCGATTTTTGGAAAGCATCTAAAATTTTCAAAACATTCAAAGCTGAATCCCCATCTGTTTTTGGTTTCTCTCTTTTTTTAACACACTCCAAAAAATGTTTCGCTTCCTCCAGCAATGGTTCCTTTCTGGAAATTTTAATTGCTTTTCCGCCAGCTTTTACCGCTTCAGGATTTTTATTTTTCTGCCATTTTATTTTACGAGGATAAATAACTAATTTATCTTCCGCCTGATCGTCAAAAACGGCCATTTGTTTTGATCCTATTATAACCAGTTTTTGCTCTTTAAACGGATTTAACCACGAAACGAAAATATGAGCAGCTTTGCCTTTTTGAAATTCCAAACTGCCACAAAAAATATCCGCAATATTTTTCTGAAGATATGATCTGCTTACAGCTGAAACCTTCTTCGGCATACCCATAATATCTATTATCACTGAAATATCATGCGGAGCAAATGACCAAAGAACATTTTCTTCTTTTCTCAACTTGCCAAAATTTAAACGATTGGAATAGATATGATCAATTTCGCCTAATTTACCGCTTTTTATTATTTCTTTAAGTTTAATTATCGCTGGATGATAAAGCAATAGATGACCTACCATTAAAACAAGTTTTTTTTGTTTGGCAATTTTTACAAGCATCTTTCCTTGTTTAATGTTCAATGTTAAAGGTTTTTCAACGAAAACATCTTTACCTGCAAGAAGAGTTTTTTTTACTAGCTGATAATGAGTAATTGCGGGAGTGGCAATAATCACGCCTTTAATTTCTTTGTTATTCAAAATTTCCTCAAAATTTTCCGTAGTTCTAAGATTCGGATATTCTTTTTTTCTATCCCGCAAAATCTTTTTATCCAAATCACAAATAGTATTTAGAACTCCAAGTTCATAAAAAGCTCTTACTAAATTTTTTCCCCAATAACCGGCGCCGATCAATCCTAGTTTCATAAAAATATAAATCTAATTATTTAGTATGCTCGCTATACATGACTTTTTTAAAATCTGCTCTATATTTTTTCGCGACCTCCTTAATTTTTTTATTTGAAACTCTTTTATTTCTCCGAATATAAAATCTCTTTTTAAGCATTGTCGGCAAATATTTTGTTATATCAATCCATCCTCTAATAATTATTTACAGCTTCAAAAAGTCCTGATTTTTCCACCAGCCGCGCGCTTGGCCCTTTGTTTTTTGCAATACTGAAAACCGAATAAAAATATCCCGAAAATAAATAAAAAATTGCTTTAGGCCATAAAGATAAAGGATAATTTTTTATAATCACAAAGTATCTGTTTCTATGCGTATAAAACGCTTTAAAAGAAGAATACAGTCCTGTTGTTTCTGAATGTTTGTGATAAACAACAACGTTTGGAGCAAAAAAGCTTTTCCATCCTCTTAATCTTGCCCGCCAGTTTAGATCTATATCTTCAAAATAAGCGAAAAAATCGTTGTCAAAAAAATCACCTTTAATTTCTATATCTTTTAACATCTTTTTTGAATACAAAGCGGCGCAGCCGCTCGGACCAAATATCTCAGTAATATTGTCAAATTGTCCGTCATCAACTTCATTTATATGATTACTGACTCCTCCTCCGTCAAGATGAATCGCATTGCCTATGCTATCAATAATATTTCTTTTGTAATACTTTTTTATTTTAGGCGCCACTGAACCAATTTTTTCATCTTGTGTTATTATTTTCATCATTTCAGATAACCAATTTTTTCCACCATCGCGTCATTGTTTAAAATAGCGACATATTCTACTTCCGAATCTTCAAACGCTTTATGCATTCCGATATTATTCGCTTTTGCAAAACCGGTATTTTTGTCTAAACTTATGATTTTT
>Ga0190347_1000451_pt1 | contig 13315 bp, 11 predicted proteins | sample 48721356_MG_FD_161652 | JGI IMG/M metagenome (GOLD analysis project Ga0190347, IMG submission 161652) | Hydrothermal vent microbial mat bacterial communities from Southern Trench, Guaymas Basin, Mexico - 4872-13-5-6_MG | ecosystem: Environmental > Aquatic > Marine > Hydrothermal vents >...
TTACGCGATACGCAATACGATATTTTATTTAAAAAATACCTCTGCCAGTTCCCACCATTTTTTATCTACTACTTTAAGCTTGCTTACTGCTTTTTCTAAAGGTACTCCTATTACTTCACTCCCCTTAAGGGCAGCCATGTAGCCAAATTTTCCTTGAGCAACTAAATCTACGGCAGTAACTCCACACCTGAGACCTAAAATACGGTCAAAAAGTGTAGGAGAACCCCCTCTCTGAATATGACCTATAACTGCATGACGGGTTTCAATGCCAGTGTTCTTTTTAATTAAGTCAGCCAGGAAATTTCCCACTCCTCTATTACGTAATATCATATGCCCAAATTGGTCTAAGTTCTCCTTCTCGACATCTATGCCAGGAAGGGTTACTCCTTCCGATATTACAACAGAAGCATACTTATTTTTTTTGTAGACGTCCTGTAAATGTTGACACATCTTCTTGATATCTGCTTTTTCTTCAGGAATAAGAGTCCAATCTGCACCAGAAGCCATTCCGGTAAACAGAGCTACCCAGCCAGCATGTCTTCCCATTACTTCTAAAACCATTATTCTGCGATGCGAGCGTCCACTATCTTGAAGGCTTCGCATGGCTTCAATTGCCCAGGTGACCGAGCTATCGAATCCAAAAGTATAATCGGTCCCGTTAAGATCATTATCCATAGTCTTGGGAGCGCCGACTAATTTAACATTTTCTTCTTTAAATAATCTGTTGGCTACACCTAAAGTATCTTCTCCACCAATAGCAATTATAGCATCTAATTTAAACTTTTTTATGGAATTAAGAACTTGTTCAACGCCATTTTCTAGGTTATAAGGATTTGTTCTCGAGGTCCCTAAAATTGTTCCTCCTCTATCCACTATTTCTTTTACCTCGCTTAAAGATAAGGGGTTTATATTTCCCTTTACCAATCCCTTCCATCCTTCTTGAATGCCGTACACTTCATAATCATAATCCTGAGCCCGGTAAACTGCTCCTCTAATAGTGGGATTTAATCCGGAACAATCTCCTCCGCCGGTTAAAATACCTACTCTTTTAATCATATTCATCACGCCTTTCCGCTGCAACCAAAGACTCTCATTCTATCTCTGATAATCTCTTTAGCTGCTTCTTTTGCTGGTCCCAATATTTTACGGGGATCTATCTCTTCAGGATTTTTCTCTAATACCTCTCTCATTTTCTTGACAAAATAAAGACGAATTCTGGTGTCGATATTGATCTTACATATTCCTGCGGCAATACCCTTTCTTACTTCTTCATCATTAGCTCCTGAAGCACCGTGTAAAACCAAGGGAACGCCAGTCAATTCTCTAATTTTTTCAATTCGTGGAATATCTAACTTGGCAAAAGGAGTACGGCATCCATGGATGGTTCCTACAGCAGCTGCAAGAAAATCAATTTCTGTCAGCTCAACAAATTTTGCAGCTTCCTCCGGAACAGCCATGCTCTCTTTTACTCTTTCTAAAGCAACCCCTGGTTCATCACTATCTCCCATTTTACCTATCTGCCCTAATTCTGCCTCTACCGGAATATCGCAGGCATGGGCCATTTCTACTACTTTTTTAGTCATTTCTACATTTTCATCGAAGGGTAATTTTGAACCATCAAACATTAGAGAGGTAAATCCTGCTCTCAAACATTTTATATTTTGATAATAATCCGTTCCGTGGTCTAAATGTAGGGCAACAGGTGTGTTTACCTTCTCAGCCATAACTTTAACCATAGCTACAATACTTTCCAGTCCGGCATATTTTATAGCTCCCTGAGAAGCTTGTAAGATCACCGGCGCTTTTTCCTCTTCTGCAGTTTCTACTATAGCCTGAATAATCTCCATATTATTGGCATTGAATGCCCCAATAGCGTACCCCCCTTTTTGAGCTTCTTTTAACATTTCTTTAGTAGTTACAAAAGCCATCTTTTTCTCCTTTCGTTTTTTACACTATTTATTTTTTAGTAAAATATCCATAGAAATTCACTTCTTCTAATTTGATCGGATAGTTTCTAAATTTTATCTATTATAGCTTGTTTAATTTTTCATTTCAAGAAAATAAAATAATTAACCAATTAACCGATTCACCAATTGACCAATTAAGATAAAATAGCAAGGTGCAAGCAAAGAAATAAAATACAAAACGCAAAGAAAGGTGCAAGATGAGATAATTATTCAATTCCCCGATTGACCGATTCATCAATTAAAATTACAGATTGCAAGTTGCTATTCCGTAGGACAGGCGTATGCAATACGCCCCTACTTTTTTTATGATTTTGTAGGGGCACAATGAATTGTGCCCTTCCTGTTTTATTATCTTTTGTTTACCATGGGCACGACGCATCGAGCAAATTACTTATCACACATCACTCATTACTATTCACTATTCACTAATTAATTGGCCAATCGGAGAATTGGCAAATTGGTGAATTAATAAATTTGAGAATAGTTCCGATTAATGGTATAGTTTTAATACCAAATATTAATCAAAGGAGGAAATTATCATGCCAGATTATTATGATGAAGAAAAAGAGAAGATTATTAATCTTGCTGAAAAAATACCAAAATTAAAATTTTCTAAAAAAATATTCGGTTTTGTTTTAGTATTAGTAATTGCTCTCTATCTTGCCAGTGGAATTTTCGTAGTTGCCCCTGATGAACAGGGGGTAGTTAGAAGATTCGGGAAATTTATACGCATAGAAAGTCCGGGGCTTAATTATCATCTACCCTATCCTATAGAAACAGTAGTTACTCCTGCTGTTACTCAGGTAAAAAGATTGGAAATAGGATTTCGTACTATTAGTTTTGAGCCACCTGCTCGTTACCGGGAAATCCCAGTAGAAGCACTAATGTTAACGGGAGACGAGAATATTGTCAGTGCAGAAGCAATTGTACAATTCAAAATAAAAGATCCGGTTAGCTATCTTTTTAATATTATTTTACCTGAACAGACAGTTAGAAGTGCTGCTGAGGCTACTTTGAGACAAGTAATCGGAGAAAGAAAGATAGATGAAGCCCTCACTGTGGGGAAATATGAAATTCAGGAGGAAACAAAGAGATTACTTCAAAAACTTTTAGATTCCTATAAAGCAGGAATCTTAATAGTGGCGGTTCAATTGCAAGATGTTAATCCTCCCAAGGAAGTACAAGATGCCTTTAAAGATGTAGCCAGTGCCAAAGAAGATAAGAGCAGATATATAAATCAAGCACAGGGATATAAAAATGATTTAATTCCAAAAGCTCGGGGAGAAGCAGTAAAAATGACTAAAGAAGCTGAGGGCTATAAGATTGAGAGAATAAAAAAAGCGGAGGGTGATGTTGCAAAATTTAACAGTATTTTAACCGAATATAAAAAAGGTGAATCTATAACTCAAGCTCGCCTCTATCTGGAAACTATGGAAGAAATTTTACCGAACATGAATAAAATAATAGTCGATTTAAAAGAAAATCAATCTTTGGTAAATTTATTACCCTTAGGTGATCCAAGCATCCTAACTTCTCCTTCTAAGGAGGTGAACAAGTAATGAAAAAAGGAACCCTATTAATAATACTTATTGTAGCTATCTTGGTCTTGGCTAATTTAAGTTTATTTATTGTTGATGAAACCAAACAAGCGATTGTTTTACAATTTGGTAAACCGATAAGAGCAATTAAAGATGCTGGCCTAAACTGGAAACTGCCCTTCATTCAAAATGTAGTATTTTTTGAAGACCGCTTGTTGGTTTACGACGCTGCCCCGACCGAAGTCATTACTAAAGACAAAAAGACTCTAATTGTGGACAATTATGCGCGTTGGAAAATCATTGATCCTTTAAAATTCTTACAAACTGTTAGAGATTTAAATGGTGCCCAGGCAAGGTTGGATGATATTGTTTATTCTGAATTAAGGGTTGATTTAGGCTTGTTTAACATGAGCGAAATAGTCTCGGAAAAAAGAGAAGGTATTATGAAAAGAGTCACCGAAATAAGTAATGAAAAAGCCAATACCTACGGAATAGAAATTGTAGATGTAAGGATTAAACGGGTAGATTTGCCTCCGGAAAATGAAAAATTCATTTTTGATAGAATGAGAGCTGAAAGGGAACGTATAGCCAAGCAATACAGGGCAGAAGGACAGGAAGAATCAGCTAAAATTATTGCAGAAACCGAAAGAGAGAAAACAGTTATTTTGGCGGAAGCCTATAAGACTGCTCAAACTTTAAAAGGTGAAGGAGATGCAAAGGCTGTCAGAATCTATGCTGAGAGTTTCAATCAAGATCCTGAGTTTTACAAATTTTACAGAACTTTAGAGGCTTATAGAAAAACCTTTAAAGATAAAACTACTGTCTTGCTTTCTACTGATTCTGAATTTTTAAAATACTTAAGCAAACCATGAAATACGTATCTCGTATCTCGTGAATCGTATCTCGCTAAAAATTAGTTAGTTGGTTAGTTAGTTAGTTACCTGGTTAAATAGTTAAGAAAATATAAGGAAGAAACTAGGAGCTAGAATACCATATAGCATATAGAATAAATTAAACGAAATAAATTGGTTATTCCCTCTCCCCTTCGGGGGAGAGGGTTAGGGTGAGGGGGAAACAAACGCGATACTATATACTCGATACTAGTTACCCTCTACGCTCTACGCTAATTTAGTATTCTAATTCAGGATCTATTTGATTCTCTGGTTCTTCCCCATAATAAATCTTCGCTATATTATCGAAAACAGACTTTATATTTTCTTCTAATGCTCTATCGGTATAGCCTGCCGTGTGAGGACTCATCACTACATTATTTAATTTTTGAAAATCATATTTACTGGGAAAGATTTCTCTTTGTTCCGAAGAAGGATACTGATACCAGGTATCTATTGCTGCCCCGGCAAGGTTACCTTCTTTTAAAGATATGAACAAAGCTTCCTCGTCTATTACCACACCTCGGGAAATGTTTATAAGATATTTTCCTTGCATTAACTTTAGCTCTTTCTTTCCGATTAATCCCTCGGTTTCCTTAGTCAGGGGAACAGCTATAACAACAAAATCTGATTCTTTAATCACTTTTTCCAAATCTTTTTTCTCTCCCAAAAATTCCAAAATATCTTTCTTTTTTAAATCCTTCTCCACTAATTTCCTTTTTAAAGCAAATATTTCCATGCCTAAGGCATGACCAATTTTGGCAATCTCCCATCCAATGGAACCTAAACCTATTATCCCTAAACTTTTCCCTTGAAGTTGTATAGTAGGTTCCTTAGTAGAAAACCCATGCCATCTACCTAACCTTAAATCTCTATCATTAGTAACAATATTCTTGGCTAAGGCCAAAATAAGGGCAAAGGCGTGTTCAGCAACTGCAAACTTATTGGCATGGATATTACAAATAAATATGTTTGGGTATTTTTTGTACAAACTAAAATCTAATTTATCTACCCCGGCAAAAGGAATTTGAATTAATTTTAATTTCTTAGCCTGTTCAAGCTCTTCTCTACTGAAAGTTCCCCCTATCACCACTTCAACTTCTTTAAGATATTTTTTAATAGCCTCTTTTCCATCTTTTTTAGGTACAATAAACTCTAAATTAATTTTTGCTTTCTTATTTAATTCATTAAATGCCTTCTCCCATATCTGAGGCTTTACCATCTTGCTTAATATCAAAACTTTCATCTTTGATCTATTCTTCGTCTCTTTTTTTATTTCTTTTTCCTGCAGAAAAGTTCTGACTGCCATTATATGCTTACATTCGAGTTTTAATTTTCGAGCTCTTCTTAAAAAATCTACACACTCACAATGAGGAATATTTATATCAACCTTATAATATTTTCCTGACTTTGAACTACGTACCAAAAAATAATCATCTTTCTGTTCTACTTTCAAATCTTTAGCAGATTTTTCTCTCTTGCTTATTTCTTCTTCGGTAAGAGCTCTTTTAGCTAAGCCATCAGCCATAACATTGTTATCTCTTCTATTCCAGATGAAATGTACTTTCCCCGGAATGGTTCGAATGATTTCCTCAACCCGATTAAATAATGGAATTATTCCACTATTCTTAACTTTATATTTTTTATTTAATTGCTTAACCAGTAGTTGGCTATCACAATATATATCTATCCTCTCAGGATTTATTTCTTTTACCTCTTCCAATCCTCTAATTAAGGCTTTATATTCGGCAATGTTATTAGTTCCATAACCGATAGCCTCACTTATTTTTTTAAACAATTCTCCGTCTTTATAAATTACTATCCCTATTGCCATATTTCCCGGGTTGGGATAACAGGCGCCATCTATTTTCATTAATATTTTAGACATATTTCCCAACTCCTTTATCAAAATCATTTCTTAGTATTTTTTTAATTAAACTCATCACTTCTTCTGGCTGTTTAGCGTAGATTAATTGCTTCTCATCTTCGTAATTTTTAAACAAAGGACCTAAGTCAAAATTTAAAGAAATAACTTTCTTCCCAATATTTAAGGCTAAAGCAATCTCTGAAACAGTCCCGGTCTTCCCGGGAAGAGCCACTACCACATCGCTGGTTAAAACATTGATGTAATTCCGGGCAAAGCCTATCCCGGTTAATATGGGAATGTCGATATATTCAGAAGCCCAGGCAGGGTCATTACCTGGTAAAATACCAATAGTTAGCCCATCGTTTTCTTTCGCCCCTCGAGCTGAGGCTTCCATAATTCCGGAAGCTCTCCCTCCGTTTAATAGAATCCACCCTTCTTTAGCAATTAGACCTCCTAAGCGGCGAGCATCTTCATAGTCACCGGCATTAACTATTTCTCCTCCGCCCATAACTCCGATAATAATTTTTCTAATAATAATCCCTTCTCTCTTTTGTTTAATAAAATATTGTTATAATGTAATTATATGGTTATTTCCCAAAAAGCCAAAAATATTTTCAACAGGTTATGTATATATTACGTTGTAGATAATTTTATATCAAATTATGACTTTTTGGTTATAATTATGGTGAGGGCACGATGGATCATACCCCTACATTACTATTTTGTGTACTTTCTGGGTTATAGTTATTATATTTTAAATAATTATTTATCAATTAGAAGGAAAACGTGACATAACCCCTCTTTTTGTAGTAAAATAATAGTGGTAATATTATATATTAAAATATTTTTTTTGTCATATGTATTAACTATAGTATCGAGTATATAGTATCGAGTATCGAGTTAGGAAAGATAAAGAAAAGATAAGAAAAAAGTAACATTCATCTTTTTACTATTTCACTAAAGTTTACACTAACATAAAATAATGAATAGTTAAGAAAGAAAAAGACGAAATACAAAGAGCAGAATAATTTTGTATTAGCTACAGTTCATAAATAAATTATTTTTTTAAAACCGATTAGGAGTAGAAATGGATATGGATGAAAGAATAAGGTATGCCTTTGAACATACTGAAATATTGAGAAGACCCAAACAGCTAATATCCACCTTTGGTTCTTCGGTAATCCATTATTATGTTCTAACTGAACCGGTATATTCTGAATTTACCAAAGATAATGTAGAAACGGTAGTTAGAGAGGGAAAAGTTAGCTGGTATCAACCCAAGTTACTTACCCCTTCTTATATTTTTAGGATAGAAGGGTTTAGCAGTGAAGCCAGAAAAGCATTTGAAACACTGGCCAGCCAATATCCTGATTTAGCAGGAATTCTTTACAAATTTAAAGTTAACAAAGAACTTGACGAAATGAATTTCGTTTCAGGTCCTTTGTTAACCGTAGCAGAAAATATTAACAATGAGATAGATAAAAAGGGAGATTCCCTTTGTACTATTATTAAAGGTGTAGCCGGTCTGTGGGATGTATCTCTCTCTAAATTTATCTTAGATATGATGGTTAGAAGCATTTATTCGGCTCAGATACCTGATTTTAAAAGAAGAGGATTTATAGGCGTAAACCAGATTGGTCAAGCTATTATCTCTAAAGATAAATATGGTATCCCGGTAGCTGCCCGAGAAGAAATAGAAAAATTATTTAAATTGGTAGAAAAAGGGGAATTGGAGCCGGTTAAATTAAAAGAAGAACTGGATAACTGGGGATTATTCGAACAGTACCAGGATAGATTCTTTAGTATTTTTAAAAGGAGGAAATAAAGTGACAAATAAAATTAAAAGTGCTTTAGAAATTGCTCTGGAAAAAGTAAATAAAATTAATAAATTAACACCGGAAGAAAGAGAAAAAATAAGAGATCATGAAAAAATTAAATCTTTATTGGCCCAATTTTATAAAGGCCGATTAACCTCTAATGGTTTATGGAAAAAATTAAAAGGAATTAACCATTCTTCATTAAAGGATGCTCAAATTATGTTACTAAACTCTCTAAGTTTCAAAAATTCTTCTCACGATTTTAACTTAAGAAAAGATGGTATTTTGGCAATTGAAACTCTTAAAAAAGAGCAAAATATTTCCCAAATCGAATCAATTTTAAATGAAATCAATTTACTCCAAAAAGAATATGTGAAAATCAAAGAAAATATTGCCAATAAATTAAAGGCTGAAATAGAAAAAAATCCCCAATCAAGGATAAAGACAATTAAACAGGGCGAAAAGATAATTGTTATACATTTGAGTGTAGAAGAGGCTTTAAATGAAAATCCCCAATGGAAGAATTTCTTAACCAAACACGATGAAGAATATAACCAAAAATTTGGAAAGATAAGAGAAAAATTGAAAGAGGAAATAAGATAAACTTTTCTTAACCTTAACTAAGTTATATTTTTATTTTTCTTCTTCTTTCCGCTAAGATATAAAATGTACATAAATAGAGTAGCCGCTAAGCTTAAAAAGAAAATCATAGGCCAAACATTTTTAATTCCGTATTCTCTTATATAGTCTCCGCTAATTAACGGCCCCAGAGCGAACCCTGCTCCCATTACAACCGGTATAACCGCATTAAATCTCCCCCGGTGAGACATGGGAGTATGATTTGCAATATAAACATTTGTATTAGTAGTAACTAATATTTCTCCTATACTCCAGATTACCGTAGAAAACAAAAACCAGGGTAAACCGGTTATAAAGAATATCATACCAAATCCTATAGCGTATAATACTCCGGCCAAAGCTACGTTAAGCACAGGTTTTATTTTATGGGTAAGGCTTATTATAATTATAGTCAGACAAGATACTACAAGAGCATTGGTGGTCATAATTATCCCAAATATCTTAGGACCTTTATCTCCGAATAACTCAACAACTTGAATGGGGATACTAAAAGACATTTGGGAATAAACAAAACTATAAATTAAGGATATCATGGTAAATAATAAAAGCGCGGGTCTCTTCCATAAAACCTGCCACAAATTACCTTTTTCGGCTCTTTCATAACTATTTTCCAGTTTAAAACTCTCTTCTATCTCTTCTTTTGAAGGAAGGGTCTCTTTAACAAACAAATAGACCAAAGTTAAAGAAGCGAATGTAGTGCCAGCATCTCCTAAAAATATCCACATTAAATAATTATTATACAGAAAACCGGCAATTAATGGTCCCACGGCAAAACCGATGTTACCACCTAAATACAAAAGAGAAAAGGCAGCCTTTCGATTTCCCGGATTGGTTAAATCTGTGGTCATGGCTGTGCTGGCAGGTTGAGCTGCCCCATGAAAAAATGCGGATAAAATCAACAACCGAGGAATTAAAAATGGATTATTTAAAAATGCGCAAGGTATAAGGCAAATTGCTGCCAGGCCCTGAAACAAAAGAAGGATTTTCTTTCTTCCTAACCAGTCAGCTAATCTACCCCCTATTAATAAGCCAGGTAGATGAGCTGTAACGGCAAGCATCACAATAAAACCGGCTTCTCCTTCATCCAGTGATAGAGTTTTGGTCAAATAAATAGTTAAAAAGGGGTAGACAAAAGCCCCCATAGAGTTTACCATTCGAGCAAAAAATAATATATAGATGCTTTTGGGCAGCTTAGTATAATGATTCAACATTTTGGGAATTTTCATATTATTATTTTATTTTTTTATCCTTTGTTTTATAGCTTCGAAAACAAAATCTGGTTTTGCCCTTCCTTTGGTATAGCGCATAACCTGCCCCACTAAATAATTTAGAGCCTTTTCTTTCCCTTCCTTAAAATCATCTACCGATTTGGGGTTTTCCTTAATCACCATATCTATTACTTCAAATAATGCATTTTCATCGGTAATCTGCGTAATCCCACTTTCCTTTACAATCCGAGAGGCATCTTTTCCGGTTTTAAACATTTTTTCAAAGACATCTTTGGCCATCTTACCGCTAATTATTCCCTCATCCATTAATTTTAACATCCCGGCCAATTTTTCCGGAGAAATAGGGGAATATTCTATTTCTATTTTTTTTTCGTTTAAATACCGCATTAACTCCCCCATAATCCAATTACTCAAAACTTTATTATTAGAATATAGGGAAGCGGCCTTTTCATAATAATCGCCCAATGCTTTGCTTGAAGTTAATATCTCGGCATCATATCTGGGAATCTGATAATCTTTGATAAACCGCTCTATCCTTGCTTCAGGCAATTCGGGGAGATTTTTCCTGATATTGTCAATCATTTTTAGATCTACTTTAAGAGGCAGGAGATCCGGTTCGGGAAAATAACGGTAATCGTGGGCTTCTTCTTTACTTCGCATAGAGACAGTAATATTCTTTGATTCATCCCAGTGCCTGGTTTCCTGAATTATTTTTACTCCATCAGCCAATAGCTTCTTTTGGCGGTCCACCTCAAATTGCAAGGCTTTCTTGACTGCCTTAAAAGAATTCATATTCTTTATTTCTACTTTAGTCCCTAAAGCACCGGATTTCGCATCTCTAAGTGAAACATTGGCATCGCAACGCATCGATCCTTCTTCCATATTCCCATCACATACTCCCAAATGCTGGACTATGCTTCTTAATTTTATCAGGAATATTTTGGCTTCTTCGGGAGAACGAAAATCAGGCTCGGTTACAATCTCTGCCAGAGGAATTCCACAACGGTTATAATCTACCAGAGAATAAGACGAGGAAGCAATATCCCCTTCATGAACCAGTTTACCGGCATCTTCCTCTATATGGACTCGGGTAATCCCAATCCTGTGCTTTTCTTTACTTTCTGGGAGCAAAATCTCCATATACCCATTTATTCCTAAAGGAATATCATATTGAGATATCTGGTAAGCTTTGGGTAAATCGGGATAAAAATAATTTTTGCGGTGAAATTTATTTACCTGATTAATTTCACAATTTAAAGCTACCGCCGTTCTTATAGCAAATTCTAATACTTTTTTATTAAGCACAGGAAGGGAACCGGGTAAACCTAAACACACTGGGCAGGTATTGGTATTAGGTTCTTTTCCAATATAATCAGTGCTGCAATGACAGAACATTTTTGCTTTAGTCATTAATTGAATATGGATTTCTAAACCGATTACTATTTCTTCTTTCATTCTGCTGCCTCCTGTTATAATTTTTATCATAACTTGTCAGTTATTTATTGCTAGAGTTAAACAAACCCTCGTAGTGGTATGGGGTATAATGAATTATGCCCTTCCTCTATATTATTGTTTTTTATTTCTTGCGGGCGCGATACATCGTGCCCCTTCATCTGTCTAAATATTTTTTTATTGTGGGAAATTTATCTCCGGTTTTTTCTTTTCCACTTCACAATTTTGTTCAAAGTTAAAGGCTGCCCGAAGTATAGTCTCTTCACTAAAATGCTTACCGATAATTTGTAAACCTATGGGCAGATTATTTTTACTGTATCCGCAATTAAGGGAAATTGCAGGTATACCGGCTAAATTAATCGGGATAGTATAAATATCAGAGAGATACATGGTTAAAGGATCTGATACCTTCTCATTCAATTTAAAAGCAGGAGTAGGAGAAGTAGGAGTAATAAGGATATCGTATTTACTAAATGCTTTATCGAAATCTTCTTTTATTAAAGTACGAACTTTCTGAGCTTTCAAGTAATAGGCATCATAATATCCTGAACTCAAGGCATAAGTCCCCAGCATAATCCTTCTTTTTACTTCACTCCCAAAACCCTCGCTTCTGGTCTTCTGATACATAGAAGACAGATCTTCGTAATCTTCTGTTCTATAACCATATTGTACCCCATCATATCTCGCTAAGTTTGAGCTTGCTTCTGCTGTAGCAATTAAGTAATAGGTAGGTAATGAATATTCTGTATGTGGCAATGATACTTCCTCAATCCTTGCTCCTAATTTTTCAAACATTTTTAAAGCTTTATCCAGGGCATCCTTAACTTCCCGGTCTATTCCTTCAATGAAATACTCCTTGGGGACACCTATTTTTAAACCCTTTATTCCTGCCTGGCAGGATTTTAGGTAATCAGGAACTCCTAAATTTACAGAAGTGGAATCCATTTTATCATATCCGCTTATCACTTTCATTATTAGAGCACAATCGGTCACATCTTTAGTTATGGGGCCTATTTGGTCTAAAGACGAGGCATAGGCAACCAAACCGTATCTGGAGACCCGACCATAAGTCGGTTTTAACCCCACCATTCCACAGAGAGATGCCGGTTGACGTACAGAGCCTCCCGTATCTGTGCCCAAAGCAACAAAGGTCTCATCTGCTGCTACTGCGGCAGATGAACCACCGCTGGAACCGCCGGGCACCCTTTCTAAATCCCAGGGGTTATGAGTGGGTCCAAAAGCAGAATTTTCAGTAGATGAACCCATGGCAAATTCATCCATATTGGTTTTTCCTATTATTATTGCCCCCGCATCTTTCAATCTATTAATTACCGTAGCATCATAGGGCGGGATAAAGCCTTTTAATATTTTAGAGCCACAGGTAGTCTCCGTTCCTTGAGTAGCTATTATATCCTTTACGGCAATCGCTACTCCGGCTAAGGGAGGAATCTTTTCTCCATTTTTCACTTTTTTGTCTATTTCTTTGGCTTTTTTTAAGGCTTCCTCCCGTTCAACAACCAGAAATGCTTTGATAAGATTATCTACTTTATCTATCTGATTAAAAATATCCTGTATAATTTCATAAGCAGTTGCTTTCTTTTTTTTAATTAAGTTTATGGCTTTATGAGCAGTTAATTGGTTTAAGGTCAATTATCTTTCCTCCTCTAATTAGTCGTTAGTGAATAGTGAATAGTCGTTAGTACAAATACAAGTTTTTAGCATACAACTAAAAATTTAAAACTTTGTTCGTGTAATAGATATTGTTAATCCCGCACTCTTACATCATCTTTTTTCTTTTCTGTCATTCCCGTCCTCTCCCATGTCATTCCCGTCCTCTCCCATGTCATTCCCGTCCTCTCCCATGTCATTCCCGTCCTCTCCCATGTCATTCCCGCGAAAGCGGGAATCTATCTTAT
>Ga0190347_1000456_pt1 | contig 13197 bp, 9 predicted proteins | sample 48721356_MG_FD_161652 | JGI IMG/M metagenome (GOLD analysis project Ga0190347, IMG submission 161652) | Hydrothermal vent microbial mat bacterial communities from Southern Trench, Guaymas Basin, Mexico - 4872-13-5-6_MG | ecosystem: Environmental > Aquatic > Marine > Hydrothermal vents > Microbial...
TGCGCATCACATTCAGGGGCTGATTAAGCTCATGGGCTATACCGGTCGCCATTTCGCCGAGGGTTGCCATCTTGCTGGCCTGAACCAGTTGGGCCTGCCGTTCAAGGCCGAGAGTAATATCTACAGTCCTGACAATCAGGGACAGACCAAGAGATCCAAGCTGTCTTTCCCGGAATTTCCCGACCCGGGCATGAAGATCAATGTAGAAATCAACGCCATCTTTCTTCCTGGCCCACAGCTTAGGTACAAACACATAATCTCCCTCTTCCGTGAGGCGGCCAAGCTCTTTGCTGAGCCGCGGCACATCCTCCTTATCTAATAGATCAAAAAGGGACATTTCCATCAACTCTTCCCGGTCATATTCATATACTTTGGTGGCGGCTTTGTTCAAGTCCAGGATCCTGGCTGAATCCATTTCGACCATAAACAGGCAGTTTGGGTCGTAGTTAAACAGGACGCGATATTTTTCTTCCGAAACCTTTAATCCCTTTTCGAACTGTTTTTTTTCTTCTATCTCGCGCCGCAGTTGCTCATTTACTGCCGTTAATTCGACAGTACGCTCTTTGACGCGTTGCTCCAGCTCATCGCGAACCTTTTTAAGCATCTCCTGTGATTGCTTGCGCGCGGTGATATCTCTTAAAGTGTGGATACTGCCCGCCGGATTCCCGCCCCGATCCAAATAGATAGCCGTGCTTATACTGACGTCAATAATATTTCCTCCTTTGGTATATCGACGGCTTTCTATAGCAGAGAAATCTTCTCCTGCCAGCACCTTATCAATCATCATTTGGGTCTCAGGCCAGTTCTCATCCGGTATGTAAAGTAATTTCTTTCCCTTAAGCTCGTCTGATACCCACCCGAAAATTCGTGTGAACGCCGAATTTATGTAAGTAACCTTACCCTTCATATCATAGACAACAACAGGGTCGGGAGACGCGTCCAGAACTGTACGATATCTCTCTTTGCTCTCTTTGATTGCTTCCTCTGCCTGTTTTCCGTCGGCAAGTCTTTCTTCTTCAATCTCAAAGACATCCCAGAAGACCCGTGCCGCGACGTGGTCCATCAGCCGAATATGCTCTGGCTTACTGCGGGAAATTTCATTGGCCACATCATCACGGCCAGTCAATTCGAGGATCATGTTGAGATCCTTGAGCTTGTATAGATCACGGTAGTCCATTGTCGTATATATACCGTTTTTCTGGGCATAGCGATAACCAGGGGCCTCTGGATTGATATCTGCGACAGCTATGATTTCCATGTGAAGCTGGCGCAGCGTTTCAGCAAATATCATATCCATAATCGCCCTGCACCCAATACCACCACCCACAATTGCGACCTTAAGTCCTTTATGCCTTTTCATCATTCACTCTCTCAGAAGCTTACTGAATTTCTTTTGGCATATGCCGAGGGAGTCTAACGAAAAAGGTAATCACTTGGCCCGATTTTGATTTCACTGATATATTCACACCTTGCTCATGAATGAACTTTTGCATAATCAGAAGACCGTACCGTAATCAAGCCTTGCTTTGGTAGAGTTAGTATATTATATCTTAATTTGGGTTTTTGTTAAATTAAAGCAGAGCACACTGGGAAAAAACTTCACTTATCGCCATTTTGTCTTTCAAGACGGAACATTCTGTGCTATGTATTTGTTCAGATTAAGAAACAGGTTTATTTAAGGGCTTTCTCAGTAATTACAGGAGTAAAGAAGGAAATGGCAAAAAAGATACTTATAGTGGACGATGAGCCTGATATTATAACCTATATCAGTGCAGTTCTTGAAGAGAACGGTTATTCAAGCATAAGTGCCAGTAATGGGATGGAGGGGTTGGAACTGTTGCGCAAGGAGAAGCCCGATCTAGTTTTACTCGACCTGATGATGCCCAAAAAAAGTGGCATTGCCATGTTTCAGGAGTTGAGAAAGGATCCTGAGATGAGCAATACCCCTGTGATCGTGCAGACCGGGGTCTCTGAGGTTACAGGAGTCGATTTCAGAAACTTCATGTTTAAACAACCGCTTCGGGATGAAAAGAAATTTGTCGAGAGCACAGGATTGACAAAATATACTATTCCAGACGGCTATATTGAAAAACCAATTGATCCTGATGAGTTGATTGAAGAGGTTAAGAAGGCATTAAAAGAGACATAAACTTGAAGTGCCCCTTAGATCCAGCCCTTACGTAAATTCTCTGCTTCTATTCAAATCTACAAACGGCTTTCTTGAACAATGGATTGAGACAATCCTGGAAGGTCGTCTCAATCCATATTGATTTATCCCAAATAATTTCCTTCTCTATCTGGCAATGCAAAATACAGTTATTAGTATATTGCTTGGTGTGATTTTGAATAATTTTACGGTCAATCCACTCACAATAATGCGCTTAGGCTCCAAAGGCACTTTTTTAAGAAGATCTTGCCTATGAAACGCATTTCTGCCGGTAATAAGGGTAAATCTTTCCTCTCCAGATGGACCGTATTCGGCATTTTGTCTCCTAAAGTGTAAAGTGTCTTCAGGTAAGAGCTATCTGTGCCCTTTCTTTGGAGCTGCCGTTGATATGTACACCCCTCTCCGTTTAGATGCAAATTGTATTGATGAGATGAACAAGCTCAGAGATATCTTGTTCATCAGGATGTCCTTTTGCCGCCGGCGCATCAGCGAACCAGCCGGGCTTTTTATCCTGTGCGGCGAGCTTTTCCATCATCTCCGGAGAAACCTCTCCCTGACAGCCGAATGTACCGACGATACGCCCTTTGCTGGTTAACTCTTTTGCGATTTTCATGGCATTTCTGATAGGTTCGGAGTCTCTTGCCGAGGCATGGGTAGCAAACAAAAAGACCTGTTGGCCGTCCCTGATTTGGGGCAGGAATTCCATGGTAGCAGGATCCGGCTTACCATCTTTGACCCAGAAACCCACGGCAATAAAATCATAGTCATCCGGATTTGGTTTTTCGTTAATTGATTTCAATTCCTTGGTATAACGAAGGGCTTCATAAATTGCTTCAGCTAATTTCAACGTGTTTTTTGTCTTAGTCGAATAAACTACCAATGCGTTCATAATGTTTGCTCCTTTTCCCGTTCACCTTCAGGTCAGCTCTCAGCCTACGTTCTATGTCTGCCTTTACACAGTACGCAGACACACTTCAATATCCTTAATTTTATGTATGCAGGACATATCCTTCCCTGGTTTTATCCTAACCCCTGTTCCTTTCAGGATTCAAGAATCATGGTTTAGATTTTCAGTAAACCAGTTAACCCTGAATCTTTAGACGGTTAATAACTTTTATACATCACATATTATTTTGATCATGTCAAATTAGATTTTGTTTTTTCCAAAAACTTTTGGCCGATCCGGACGTCACCATAGCCTTTCGGAGGTTTGCCTGGAAAGAGATTGGAATATGATTTTATAGCCGGTAGCTCAATTATTACTTTTCTATTATGATGATTTCAAAGCCACTTGCAGGTACGATGGAAAAGATATGTGGCTAGTTATGTGATGGTGCTTATGTCTTCAAATCAAGATATGACACTTTGCGGTCGAATTGAGCGGGTTACCTATGCTTCTCCGGATACGGGGTTTGCCGTTCTCAAGGTGCATCCTTCCAGAGGGGCAAGATTTACTGCCGTAGGCCATGTGCCGGAGCTCTTGAATCAGGCGGGTCTGGAAGGCACGGAATTTCAGTTTTCCGGGTCCTGGGCCGTCACTAAATACGGGAGGCAGTTTGTGTTTTCGAGCTGTAATCTCATGGGAAGCGAGCTGCTTTTCTTTTTATCCAAGGTAGTGAAGGGTTTAGGGGAGAAGCTCGCGCTCCAGCTATTGGAACATTACGGCGAAGGAAAGCTCTTGCATATACTGGAGTATCAGCCGGAGGAACTTCTCGAGGTCAAGGGGATAAAGCAGAAGCGTCTTGCCCTTATTAAACGAAGCTGGCACAAGCACAGGAATTTAAGGGCATTGTCAGATTATCTGACAGGACACGGCGGCAAGATAACACCTAATCTTTTGATAAGGATATATAATCACTTTGGCGATCAGGCACTTGAGACGGTACAGAGGGATCCTTACAGCTTAACCGAAGTCCGGGGCATAGGTTTTAAGACGGCAGACAGAATAGCCCTTGGACTGGGAATTATGCCTGAGTCGCCTGAAAGGGTCCGGGCGGCTGTAACCCATGTACTTATCGAGACTGCAGAGACCGAAGGCCATTCTTATCTTTCTGACAGGACCTTTGTCCTTGCAGTAAAAGAAGTGCTTTCAACGGACGGGAAAGCTCCGGGTGAATCTCTTATAATGGGCGTGTTAAAACCAATGATCCTTGACGGCACCATAGTCAGGGACGACAAGGGGAAAATAGGTCTTTCAGCTTACCGCTATATGGAAGACTGGCTCAGAGACTTTTTTGTTGCAAGATCAAAGGCCTGCAAAAGGCCGACCATTTCTGCTGATGTGGTGAAGGAATTCCTTGATCAATACGAAAGTGCCGCGTGTATTGAATTTGCCAGTGAGCAGAGAGAGATAGTATTACGGGTAGCCACCGACCCCATAATGGCCTTCGGTCTTGCCGGTTATGCGGGCACTGGAAAGACCACGGTCTGCCGGGTGGTGCTGGATCTGCTCTCAAGGCACTATGCCGGCCGGGAGGATATAGTATGCTGCGCCTTTACCGGCATGGCTTCAGCCAGGCTCCGCAAGACCACAGGATACAATGCCATGACGATTCACAGCCTGCTCAAGTACAAAGGCGAAGGCGGATTTGAGCACGGGCCGGAGAATCCATTGCCCTACAAGGTGGTTATTATGGATGAGGCATCCATGGTAAGCCTGCCTCTTTTCTATCGTCTTGCCAAGGCACTGAAGCCGGCAACCTTGTTGTTGATGGTGGGGGACCCGGCACAGCTGCCTCCGATAGGAGCAGGGAACGTCTTTGGAGACATATTGGCCGCAGGGCTTGTATCCGCAGTGCACCTTATCCGGATTTACCGACAGAGTGAGGGCAGTGTGCTTACCCTTTTTGCCAACGACATCCGTCAGGGAAAGATGCCCGAAGAAGTTGAGGCCCCTGGTTGGCGTGATTTTGCATTTGAAAAGGTGGAACCTCATAATATCTACGCACTTAAAAGAGACCGGACGGAAAGAGAATTAAAACTCCTGAGGGAAGAAAACAACCAGGCTATTCTTGATCGCATCCTTTGTCTTGCCAGGGAATATAAGGGACGTCTCAACCACCCTGTATGGGACTTTCAGGTATTGACCCCAATGAGAATAGGCCAATTGGGTACAGAGATATTAAATACAAACCTTCAGGATATCCTTAATCATGGAAGCGTCGGGGTGACAAAGTCCGGTATAACAATTCGAGAAGGTGACAAGGTGGTTCACCTGCAAAACAGGGATATGCAGGTAATGCCTTGGGCCAAGTTTATAGGACAGGCGAAAAATTTCGAATCTGAAGGCTTTAGAAGGGTATTCAACGGGCACATCGGTCTTATCTCAAAGATTGATCCTGAGACGGAGCAGTTTTATGTTGTATATCCGGAAAGGATTGTTGTGGCATACTATTTTGATCATCTGGGGGATATCATAGAACTGGCGTACGCACTTACAGTCCATAAGGCGCAGGGAAGTCAGTATCGTATTGTGGTCATTCCGCTTACCAATTCACACTTCATAATGCTCAATAACAAATGGTTCTATACCGCTATAACTAGGGCTGAAGAAAAGGTATACCTGGTCGGCCAGAGTTATGCCTTAAGACGGGCCTGCACAAACGTGGAGGGAGTCAGGCGACAGACTTGGCTGGGGTTGCATTAAATCCGGACAAATCTCCTATTCATCAATTCTTCTCTCACGGCCCCCACAAGGTAAAGCGAGCCCGCCACGCAGAGCATATCCCCGGAACCGCAGTTTGAAAGGGTTTTATTCAAGGCCTTTTGCCAATCTTTTTCCATAGTCACATCTTTTGGGATGTCATTCGCGTCCCAGCTTTCTGTCGTGACCGGCACTCTGGGGCCCGGGGGTTCCGTGATGATGATTCGTCTGAACAGATATGCTATGTGCATCAGCATGGATACAAAGTCCTTATCTCCTCCTTCATTCGAACAGGCCCACAGAAGACTATGGAAGCAACCGTCTTTATCTGATGTTGTATTTAACCGGACAAGCAGGTCTTTGAGCACACGTATGCCCCCTAAATTATGGGCTCCATCAAGCAGCACCCTGCAACTTCCACTCAGCAGTTCCCCGCGCCCCGGCCAATAGACGCTTCGGCATCCATTTCTGACTGCTGTATCAGTAATTCTGAATCCCTGCCCTATTAACCTTTCACAGGCCGCTATGGCAAGACCGGCGTTTATGGCCTGGTGCGTTCCTATGAGGCCAAGATCCAATCCTTTGATATTTAGAAATTCTCCTTCATAATCTATTTTTGAATTTCCATGCCCTTTTACATCGAAGTCGCGGCCAAGCTCCCAAAACGGCGCATTCAGCTCAATACATCTGTCCAATATTACAGCTAGAGCAGGCTGTTCTCTGACACCCGTGATCAAGGGCACGCCCTCTTTAATTATGCCTGCCTTTTCCCTGGCTATTTCGGAGATACTGCTACCCAGAAAGGCTTGGTGCTCCAAGGAGATATTGGTAATAATAGAGACCAGGGGAGTAAGTATGTTAGTGGCATCCAACCTGCCGCCAAGACCAGTCTCAAAAGTTGCCAGTTCAATATCCTGTTCCGCAAACCAGGCCATCGCTATTACAGTGGTGAACTCGAAATAGCTGAGATCATAGCCTTTTTCTAAAAAATCTTTAATTCTCCAGATCTGCTCTTCCAGTTCCTCTTCGGAAATCATTGCGTTCCCTATCTTGAATCTTTCTCTGAGGGATAATAGATGTGGCGAGGTATAGAGACCTGTCTTATATTCCGCCGCATGCAAAATACTTGCAATAATAGCGCTTACAGAGCCTTTTCCATTGGTACCGGCTACATGAAGACACGGATAGTTTTTTTCCGGATTACCAAATGCATTCAATATGCGGATCATTCGGTCAAGGCCCAGACGAAAACCATGGAACTGAAATCCATCCAGATAGCTTAGAGCAGCTTTTAAATTATATTTGTCTAAAGGCATGACTTAAGTGTAACATTAATTTCGAGTACCACATTAACATCAGGCATTTATTAAGTCAGCACCCAAATTAAATGATTTATCTGTGTATTAATATATTTCTAATTTGCCTTCTTTCTGCATGTCAACCTCCTTTTATGGATTCATCTCTTGGCGTATCGGGCTGTAGACGATGCCACAGCGTTGAATTGGACCCTGCCCATGATATCGGCTGCATTGCCTGTCATCAAGGGAGACCCGAAGGCTATACCCGTGCTCAGGCCCATGATGGCTTGGTTCCGATGCCGGCCCATCCGACCTATATGGCACGCACTTGTGGAAGATGTCATGCCGGGGATGTGATAATTGCCGATTCCTCCAGCCATTTTACCCTGTCAGGTATGATAGGAGCGGTTTGGTCTGCTTTTTTCCCTGACGAGCAGGTACCGACTCTGCTGGAATTACCCATAGAAGAACCTCCTTGTACAGAAAGGGGACTTGTTTCGGATATGCTCAGGAGGAGATGCCTTCGTTGTCACGTTTATTACCAAGGCGATAATTATACCGGCACTACCCGCAATACCGGCTGTGCCGCATGTCATCTGAACATCAAGGCCGAAGGGCCCTTGGACCACAGGTTTCTCAGACAAGTCCCTGATATTAGGTGTCTTTCCTGCCACTATGGAAATTTCGTTGGTTGGGATTATTATGGACGGTTCGAGATGGATTATGAAGATGACTTTCGCGTACCCTTGGTTGAGGGTAATCACATTCAGAGGCCCTATGGTCTGGAGTGGCACGATATGGCCCCTGATGTGCACAGGGTGGCTGGTATGACATGCACCGACTGCCATTATCCAGGGCCTTGCACGCGCAGGGAACGAGATGTGACTTGTAAGGACTGTCACCTGGGAGATAAAACAGGATCTCATCCAGGACCACCCATGGACCGAAAACGTATTGGCCATAGGCCGGAAGACGTCGACCTGGTTGACTGTACTGTTTGCCATGCGGTATGGGCTGTCCAGGATCGAGGAAGGTCCGTGATCAGACAGGATTTTCCTGATTATGATGACTGGAGTTACTTAGCGATCCAAGGCAGCAGTGAGGTGGAGGCCGCTGTAAAGGCCTATGTTGATCTGCCGTATGAAGACTGGGTTGTACCCAGGATGCTTGACAAGATAACCGGCGAGTACCGGCAGGGTCTATGGTTTGAGAGTTTTACCGAAAGACGCTGGGGAGCTGTGGATTTGGCGGAAAATGACTATGGACGTCTCACTGTTGTTCGTCCTATCCTGGACCTTTCTCTGACTTATGTCGATTCCGTTGGTGTAGTGCGTTTTGATAATCTGCAGCCGAAGCCTATAAGTGACGGCCCGATCGCAGGGAATGCCCCCGGTACAGGCTCGCGTTTATGGCTTCCTTATTTTCCGCATACCATAGGTCCTGCCGATGCCTTCAGGACCATTTATGTGCGTTCTTGGTTAAATAAACAGTTTTTGAAATAGAATAATCCAACCTTATAATCAAACTATTGAATTAGTTTCGGTCCATGGCTAAAGTGAAATACTTACTTTTATGGAAAGGATGAACTCCATCATGCATATTGAAATAGAACTTTTGCCCGAATCAGAACGGAAAGATCTCCCCCCTTCTTCTAACTTGAGTTTCGGTAAACACCGTTCAGACCACATGTTTTTAATGGATTATAAAGCGGAGACCGGCTGGCATAATGCAAGGATAGTGCCCTATGCCGCCTTTTTTCTTGATCCCGCCTCAGCGTGTCTGCATTACGGCCAAGCCATATTTGAAGGACTCAAGGCCTATCGTGGTAAGGATGACCAGATCAGGCTGTTCAGGGCAGGGGAAAACATGGACCGCCTGAATCATTCTGCGTGGCGTATGTGTATGCCTCAGGTGGATAAGGATGAGCTCCTTCAAGCCATCAAGGCACTTATTCGGATTGATCGACGCTGGGTGCCTGAAGCCACCGGGACATCTCTTTATGTACGGCCGTTTATGATTGCTACCGAGGCCTTTTTGGGAGTTCGTCCTGCCAGAGAATATTTATTGTCAGTAATATTGAGCCCGGTAGGGGCATACTATGCCGAGGGTTTCAATCCTGTAAAGATCTTTGTGACGGACCAGTATGTGAGGGCGGTATCAGGTGGCGTAGGTGAGGCCAAGACCGCTGGAAATTATGCTGCAAGCCTTATGGCCTCTGAGAAGGCGCATGAACTTGGTTTTACCCAGGTACTATGGCTTGATGCGGCAAAGCGACATTATATAGAGGAAGTCGGGACAATGAACATATTCTTCCTTCTGGAAGATACCCTGGTCACACCTGAACTAAACGGGAGCATATTACCCGGCATTACCAGGGACTCGGTATTGTGTCTTGCTCGAGACTGGGGGCTTAAAGTCGAAGAGCGACCGATCAGCATTAACGAGGTCCTTGATAAGGCAAAGGACAAGGTCCTCAAGGAGTGCTTCGGAACCGGCACAGCCGCAGTCATTTCTCCAGTGGGGGCCTTGTATTATAAAGGCGAAAACTATCCCATTAACGGGGGCAAGACCGGAAATCTGGCCCAGAGGCTCTTTGATGAAATTACGGGTTTGCAGTATGGGAAGACCGAGGATGCCTACGGCTGGATTGATATAATTTAGACCCTTCGGCCTTTCTGGCGGTCTCTATATAGCCCTGCACCAGATCGTCCATGAGTTCCTGGACTGATACTATCTTGTTTACCCGCCATACGTTTGAGCCGCAAAAGACAAAACCTGAGCTAATATTTCCTCTCTGGGCATTTATAAGGGCCATGCCGATGCAATATGGTGTATCGGGATAATGGCAAGTTTTGATGCATTTGCATAGGCATTTACGAGGTTTCTTTGCCCCTGCCTCGGCCTTATCAATAAAACTGCCCTTCAGTGCCCTTCCAGGCATGCCAACCGGGCTTTTTATTATAGTGACATCTTCTTTTTTTGCCTTGATATAGGCCTGCTTAAACTTATCAGAGGCATCACATTCATGGGTGGCCACAAAACGCGTTCCCATTTGGACCCCTGCGGCCCCCATCTGGATAAATTTGTAGATATCCTCGCCTGTATATATCCCGCCAGCTGCGATTACGGGTATAGTCTGTCCGCTTTTTTGTTCAAAGGGTTTTACTGCATCAATGACCTGGGGTACGAGGTTTTCAATATAGTTTTCAGGGGAGTCGATTTCTTCTGCTCTAAATCCTAGATGTCCTCCTGCCTTAGGGCCTTCAACAACAATGGCATCAGGCAGATGAGAAAAGTGCAAAGCCCACCTGCGGCAGATAATTTCAGCCGCCCGACCTGAAGAAACAATCGGGGCAAGCTTTGTGTTGCAGCCTTCCGGTATAAGGCCAGGAAGCCCGAGTGGAAGCCCTGCTCCACTGATGATAAGATCCGCTCCTGCCTCTGCTGCAGTACGGACTGTCTCTTTATAGTCACTGAGGGCAACCATGATGTTTACACCAATTATGCCCTTGGGAGCTGCTTGCTTGGCTAGACGGATTTGCTTTTTAAGGGCTCGGTAGTTGGCAATTTGAGGGTCTTTGTGAAAGTCCTTTTCATCTATGCCGATAAGGACGGATGCTATAATGCCTATACCTCCGGCCCTGGCTACAGCAGAGGCCAACCCTGCCATAGACACACCAACCCCCATACCTCCCTGTATGATAGGAATGGGTGCGGTTAAATCACCTATAGTTAGAGGGGGTGGAAGATAAGTGTTAATCTCAGTCATAGTTACCTTTTTTAGTACCCTTGACAAAGGGCGTCAAGTGAATGAGATTCTGTTTATTAATTTATGTTTTCTTGACAATGCATAATACGCATGATATCGATATCGGCTGTCTGATTTGATTGGCCGATTTTTAAAGCGGGCCGTTAACTCAGTTGGCAGAGTATCTGCCTTTTAAGCAGAGAGTCGCTGGTTCGAATCCAGCACGGCCTACCAGAGTCCCCGTCGTCTAGTCAGGTCAAGGACACCGGCCTTTCACGCCGGCAACACCGGTTCAAATCCGGTCGGGGACGCCATGAATATAAACAGGGACTTAGGCTAAAATCTGAGTCCCTGTTTTTTTTACATAAAAATTAATTTCCAACCCTATTCCCAACCTTCAACACTAATTTCACGGTAAAAACGCCATTTTTTATTTTGAGTTCTTTTTCCTCAAACGTTCAGAAAATCCTTTGATTGAATATTACCAAAGTGCTAAAAAATAAAGTGTATTATTTAAATTGCCACTTTGTTTCAGGTTATAAAAAGTAATTTTTTTATCAGAATGAATTAATGACAAAGAAGCTCTTATCAATATCTTTGGCATTTTTATAAAGAATTAGTATGGGAGATTAATCATGGGTGGGAAATACCTTTTAAAACTGACACTGGCTTGCTGCTTGGTGGTTATCGGAGGGGTTCAACTAGGCCGAGCTTCTGATGTTAAGGATTCCAAAATTACTTTAAAAGACCTTTTGACATGGCAATGCGAGCAGTTCTACACAGAGAGGGTAAATACAACGAAGCATTTACATATTGCAGTGAGGCCGCTGAACTGGGGGATACCAATGCTCAATACAATTTGGGTTTGATGTATGCTCATGGTGATGGCGTTCCTCAGGACTATGCCGAGGCTGTAAAGTGGTATCGAAAGGCAGCTGAACAGGGTCATGCCGTTGCCCAATACATTCTGGGCGTGGGGTATGCTAATGGCAAAGGCATTCAGCAGAACTATGCCGAAGCTGTAACGTGGTTTTGCAAGGCCGCTGAACACGGGCTTGCCGGTGCCCAATTCAATCTGGCGCTGATGTATGCTAATGGCGAAGGAATACTGATAATAAGCGGTGCGGCCGCAGCCGATTGGTTTTACATGGCAGGCCTTTCCTATCTGAAGGAAGGAAAAAAAGATGATGCGCTGAGGTGTGTGGAGAAAATTAACGATCTGCAAACTAAGAGGCATCTAAACGTGCCCAACGCCTTTCTCGCTGATAAGTTGTTGACTACTATCTACGAAGATGGTGCGGCCAACGCCTCGCTAGGGCAAGAGGAAAAGTCGGAAGTGAAACAGGAGATTGTCTCATGGGAACCTTGAATAATTGCTAATCAGGCAAAAAGTTGCCAATAACTATTATTAGCTGAGAGAATTCGATATTTTTGTATAGCCGATCTAATTAGGCATTTGATTTTTTCTGAGGTCTTTTACCTCATAAAAACGTTATTTTTATTATCAGGACATACTTTGCCTAATGAGTAGCAACAAGAGAGCCGTATCGGTCAAAATTATACACCAGGTTGCGCAAACCAATCTTCGTCTTGGCTCGTATAATACCAATACCTCGGAGTATCATGCTGGTGGCTTTTTGGGCCTGTATACCAAATACATGTTCAACCCGGGATCGTATTCTAGAACGGGTCCTGTTGCCCTGTTGCTCCCATCTGCTGAGTTTCCGGTGACGAACCCCCTTACGCTGGAGATGTTCCCGGTAACCCTTATCTTTCAGATATTCTACTCTTTTTTGAGATCGATATGCAGAATCAGCCCATACATCACGACTTGTATTATCCTGATCAAGCAGCTCCTCAAATACATGGCTGTCATGCACTTCGGCGCTGCTTACCCGGAATCTGCGGATAAGCTTGTACTTCACATCTACAGAAATATGGTTCTTGTACCCAAAGAAATTCCTGCCATTCTTTTTGGTCCAACGGGCATCAATATCCTTTTGGCTTTGTTTGTGCTTATTCCAGCCGTCAGGCCTTTTTCCTTCTTTGATCTGCCTGTTTTCATCACGGCTATTACGCTGTATAGGAGTACGCACAATACCGGCATCTATAATCTGTCCCTTTTGTGCCCTGATTCCCTGTTCATTAAGAAACGGAAGAAGAACCGAGATATTGTGTGCAAATTGTGGGGCGCACCTGGGTCACATTTCAAGGAAGAAGGTTTAACGGAGAAGAATATCAGACATTGCGTCAATTCTATCTCCCTGATATTTATACCAGATAAAAAAGAGGCTATAGCAAAGGCCTACTTTGCAGGAGGTTGTTTTTGGGGAACAGAACA
>Ga0190347_1000457_pt1 | contig 13178 bp, 21 predicted proteins | sample 48721356_MG_FD_161652 | JGI IMG/M metagenome (GOLD analysis project Ga0190347, IMG submission 161652) | Hydrothermal vent microbial mat bacterial communities from Southern Trench, Guaymas Basin, Mexico - 4872-13-5-6_MG | ecosystem: Environmental > Aquatic > Marine > Hydrothermal vents >...
CTAAAAAATTAGGTAGGAATTTTATTGGAATAGAACTTAATCCAGATTACATTGAAATAGCAAAAAAAAGACTTGCTAATACAGAAAAACCTTTAAATAGTTTAAAAACATAATTAAATATGGTTAGAGTCAAGAAAACAATTAAATGTAAAATAATAAATCCAACAAAATTAAAATTAGAACAATTAAACAAAGAATATTCAAACTTACAGGAATTACTACAATTAGAGAAATCAGGACTGGATTTTTTACCAATTTACAAATCTCTCAAAAAGAAAGTCCATTCTGCTAATTTACAACAGGCTCTAAGGTTCTATAAAAAGATTAAATCTGATAAAGAATATCCAATCTCTTTTAGAAAGGATTTGTTGAAAGTCAGGAAAACAAATACTAAACTTTTTAAATATTGGATTAAAATTCCAACAAAACAAAGAAGAGGAGGATTGAATTTAGCAATTAAATCACAACCATTTAAGTTTGAAGATTACGAGATTTGTGAATCAAAAATGTATAAAAAGAAAAACAACTGGTTTATTAATATAACAGTTCAGAAAGAAGTTAAATTAAATAATACTTATTCCTCTATTCTTGGTCTTGATTTGGGACAGAAGTATATGGTAGTATCGGTGATGCAACCATCTGCTTTAATGACTCCTAAATTTTGGGGTAAAGAAGTTAGAGGTATAAGACGAAAATACAACTATATTAGAAAGCAACTTGGAATAAAGAAACTACTAAAACAAATAAAAAAGATTGGTCAAAAAGAACAAAGAAAAGTAGCTGATTGTCTCCATAAAATCTCCAATACAATAGTAGATTTGGCTCTAACCAACAATTCTGCTATTGTTGTTGGAGACCTGAAAGGGATTAGAAAATCAGCAAAAGGTAAAAGATTTAACAGGATAGTTAGTAATATGCCTTATTACCAATTATCTCAAATGATAGAATACAAAGCAAATTGGAATGGTTTAAGAATAATTAAAGTAAATGAAAGAGGGACTTCACATACCTGCTATAAGTGTGGTTCTAAAGGTTCAAGACCTAAACAAGGAGTTTTTAACTGTTCTGTTTGCGGACTAAAAGACTACAATGCTGATGTAAATGGTGCTTTCAATATAGCCAATAAATTGTTTTCTGGGTATATCTTGGAAGACGGGGCAACCTTGACTTTGCCCGAAACTGGTGCAATATGACACCAGAATCTCCCGATTTTAATCAGGAGAGTGTCAAGATTAAAAATATCTATAAATGTGAAAATTGTAAAGAATATTTTGACTTGGCAAATATTCCTGAAAAGGCTTATGACTTCAACAAAGAAACAGTTTTATGGTTGTGTCCCTCTTGCTATGAAGTAAATGAGACTAAAACAAAAAAGAAATATTATGGATAAACAAAAAAATAGAACTGAAGTTATAAATCATTTAACTAATAAATCTAAAGCTAGAAATGTCCTTTATATATCCAGTCAAAATTCTATTATTCATGAATTAACAAAAACTATTATATTTTATTATTTAAAAAAAGGATATAGATATAATTCAGTAATTGTTGAGAATTTACTTACTTGTATTAATTCAGAACTAAAGGAAATAGATAAACAATTTAAAAATCATGTTAAAGGATATGGATTAAAACCAGAAGAGAAATCCAGACTTATTCTTGTTGAACCTGAAATGGATAATGATAAAATAGATTTAATTTTAGCTGATGAGAAATTATTAATTGAATTAGATTACAAACATTTAACTAGTGAGGAAAAGATTGAACGACTTAAATCAAAAGGTTTTAAAATTGACATATTTAAATTATGAAAGTAAATGAATTGTTTGAGAAATCAGAAAAGCTATTCGACTATATTCTAGAAGAATGTTCAGATGAACAAGGACAAGTAGATAAAGATGTATTGGATTGTTTAATTGATAGAATTAAATCAATTAAAGATAAAATGCTAACAGTTGAGGAATCACAATCTCTAACTATAGATGAGATAAAAAAACAATTAGAAAAATTCAAAAAGAACAATACTCTAGATGTTCCTAATACCGATTATATAGATTGATATATAATATAATGATGGAATTATTCTTTTTGTGGGGAGCTATTGACTCTGAAAATAATCGCCAGATTAAAGAACAAATTAGAAATGAATTAAGACTTGAAGGTCATCCAGAAGAATATATTTCACAATATCTTGAGGAAATTGGAATTTAATTTCTGCAACTTAAAAAGCTGATTTGATTGTTAATTATGAGAAGAGAAAGTTTAGAGGATAAGGCTAATAGATTAGTAGAAGAAGGTAAAGTTAAACATATTAACACTTTTAAGAATAGTATATTTGAAGTTGCTGGAGATTCTGGAAATTATTCAGTTATCATTGGTGTTAATAATAGTACTTGTACTTGTAAATATTTTACTTTAAAAGGAGGGCTTTGTAGTCACATTCTTGCTGCAAGAATATATGCAAATAAAAAAGGAATCAAAATACCTAATATATCTCCTCAAATCAATAATGGTTAATATTAAATCCGAAAGTTGGTTAAGACAAGAAGGTAAAGAATTTTTTTGGTTAAAAAGAAAACTTGGTTCTTTAAGTTCAGATAGAAAGAGATTTATAACTTATAGAAATCAAAATCATTTCTTCCGTAAATTTCAGGGTTTTGGATTTAATTATGAATTGATTAATAAATTAATTGCTTTAAATGTAGAAACAATTGTATTAATATATCTTAAAACAAATAATAAAAAAAGTGTATTTAAAGCCAGTCCTAAAAAAATTAGAGAATCTGGGATACATATACATGAATCTTATTTTGAAGAACAGATAATTTTACCTATTGTAGAATTTGAGAAAATATAATGGTAAAAAAGATTTCAAAAGATAAAGTAAAAGAAATTAAAAGATTAAGAGAATTGGGTTTCTCTTATAACAAAATTTCTAAAAAGGTTGGTTGTTGTTATACCACAGTAGTATGTTATCTTTCTAAAAAAGCAAGAGAAAAGCATAGGAAATATTATAGAGAACGATATCAAAATGATGAAAAATTCAGGGAAAGAGTAATTGCTTGTAATGTTAAAAATCAAAAACAATACCGAAAAGAAGGTAAAGATTGGAAAAGTTTGCATCCTATCAAAGCCAAGAAATATTATAAAAAGTATCTTAAAAAATATCGTCAAGAACATAAAGAGGAACTTAAATTAAAACATAAAGAATACTTGCAAACACCTAAAGCAAAGGAATATTCTAAAAAATATCAAAAAGAGTATTATCAGAAAAATAAAGAAAAATGTCGTGAGTATTATAGAAAATGGTATTTAAAAAATAAAGATAAAATTACTGAAAAAAGAAGGGAATATCAAAGAAATAACAGAGAATTAGTAAATGCTAGAAATAGAGCTGATTATCAGAAGAATAAAGAAAAAAGATTGAAACGAAAAAAAGAAGTATATAAAGTTAAAAAGAAATTATAATTATGGAAAATAAATATATAGAAATGATAAAACAGTTAACTGAACTATTAAGAAGATATTTAAAACAGATTATGTCTGATGATACTTTAACACTTACAGCAAAATGTAATAAAGCTTATTTTGACGCTTTACTTACTGAAGGATTTACAGAGGAACAAGCTATGGAAATTCTACTGGCTTCTTCTATTACACAACCAGATATATATAAAAATTAATTATGGATGAAGAATTATATATTATATTATTTATTCTTTTTATCACTGGATTTATTATCAATTTAATCCCTTGTGATATTTCAACTAAATTTATTTTAATAGTGATTCTGGTTAGCATTTGTTTGGCTCGAGCTGCTGGACTTTAAAATAAAAGTTAATTGTAAACTACCACCCAACAAGTTGAGTGGCTTTCCATCAATTGAACTAAAATCTATACAATAGATTTAATTAACTCAATATCCTTTGGACGTAAGAGGTTGTTTATAAAAACCTCATCTCTTAGAAAACTGGGTCTTAAAGTTGCGACTTGTAAGTTCCGCTATGAAGTAAATAAATTTATAATAAACTTAAGACTATATTATTGATTATATATCATAAAATATAGAAAACCATAAATAGTATTAAAAACATATTATATTTAAGCAAAGGGGGTTCCTACAAGCCTTTTTGGATGACTTTACCCCCCGCTTATTCTAATTATGAAATCAACAGTAAGGTTATTTAGAGCAGTTCCAATAAAGGAAAAGAAATCAGAAAAACCAAATGAAGCATTATTAAGAGAAACTATAAGAAGAGGCTTTGTTTTCTCTCCAGAAGTAGTTTATAATTACTCTAATTATAATGATTTAATTAGATTAGTAGAGAAAGAGGTAGGTTTAACTCCTAAAAAATTAAACGCTTCTTTTCATAAATCTTGGGGTAAAGTAAAGGATGTGAGTATAGAACAATTAATTATAGAACAACTTGTTCATTATTTTACTACCTATGGTTTTAAGGAGCTGGGGATTTATAATGAAGATTCAGTTTATATCCCAAATGAAAAATTAGAAATACCTGAAATAAAAGAGGATATAAAGCTTACAGTTATTAAAGGATATACCAAAGAAGAGCTAAAACAAAAATTATTAAACCTACTTCAATCAGGTATAGCATTAAGCAAAGATACAATAAAAGATGTGATGAATGTTGGTGTTTTTGTAGAATTAAATGAAAAAGATATTGAAAGTATCAGGAACAAGGAAGTAAAAATAATGCTTTATGATTATCTGAATTTAGTCCCAGAGAATCCAGTTGAATTTTTAAGATATGTTTTATATAAAATAACTAACAAAACTTTGCTTATAAAAAATGAGGGAACAATAAAAGAAATAAAACAAAATATAACCAATCAATTTTCAATTGTTGGTTTATTCGCTAAATATAGAGACAAAAATGGGTATAAAAGATTAGCAGAGATTTTCTATAGATTCAAACCATTATTCCTGGCGTTTAGAGAAAATGAATCATTAAAACCTACCATCAATAAAATAAGAAGATTGGCAAAGAATTATCATAAGCCAATGCCAGAAGATTACCTTAATGAGATTGCTTCAAAAATAAAAAAACTGGAAGGAACAGAGATAAACAATGAGCGGTTAGAAAAAGAGTTGAATAAAGCTAATGTATTCAGGAAAATAAGACTTGCTTATGCTTTAAAGTTTAGAACAGGCGAAACCAATTCAATTTTATACAAGATACGGAATGGCAAAGGATTTGCTACAAAATTTATTCCTTTTGATTCTGAACGAAAAGGAGAATTAAAAAGAGTATTAAATATAGTGTTGGATGCGATAACTAAAGATGTTAGTAAAAATGTAAAAGGCAAGAAAATTTATATTCCAGAATATATAAAATACAGTCTTCCCATAACTGAAAAACAATTTACTGGAAACTTTCCAAACGGAACTTATATTTCAGTTCCAAGTGATATGATTGCAGGAATACACTGGGAAAATATAGGAGATTGTAGAATAGATTTAGACCTATCTTTGATAAGTCCAGAATCAGGAAAAATTGGGTGGAACTCAGGTCATAGAACAGAAGATGGGAGTATATTATTTTCAGGTGATATGACAGATGCACCAAAACCAAAAGGTGCCACTGAGTTAATATATGTTCAAAAACAAAGAATACAATCAGGTATACTTTTTGTAAATTACTATAATTTTAATAAAGATATTGAAGTTCCATTCAAAATAATAGTGGCAAAAGAACAAGCAAGTAATTTTGGCAAGAAGTATATGGTTAATCCTAATAATGTTATTTCAATTGCCAAGTCTAAAATTAATCAAAAACAAAAAATATTGGGCTTGCTGGTAACAACAGAAAGCGAATGTAAATTTTATTTTGCCGAAACTTATCTTGGAAAATCAATCACCTCTTTTGATAATAAATTTATAGAAGATACTAGAAAATATTTATTTAACTTTTATGAAAATACAATAAACTTTGGTGATATTTTGGAGAGAGCGGGAGCGAAAATTGTTAAATCTAAAAAGAATTGTGATATTGATTTATCAAAACTAGAAAAAGACACTATTTTAAATCTAATAAAATGACTGAAAATGACATTATATTAATGCAAACTACCACCCAACAAATTAAGGGGTCTCCTTGCGATTTTGGTGAATTATGAAAAAAGATATTAAAATAACTCAAAAGACTTTAAGATTATTAATTAAATTATTTGAAAATCTTTTAATACTAAAAAATAGTGATAATGAAAATGCTGATTATTTTGAAGCAACTCCAGAAGAGATTGAAGAAGCTATTAAAGAACTTAAAAAAGAATTAAAATAATATAATAAATAATCTGTTTGATGTAATATATATTGCATAATAGAAAACTATATATAAGATTAAAGATATTATAATCATGGGAGAAATATATGAAATTACTGGAATAATCAAAGCCATAAAGGAACGAGAGAAAAATTACAGTATCCTACTCAGCGATGGTATGTGGTATTCTGGATGGAACAATGACAAACCTGAAGGATTAACTAAAGAAGATAAGGTTTCATTTAAATATCAAATAAATGGAGAATACAAAAACATAATAGGAGCACCAGATATTATTGAACCAGCCAATAATCCTACAACTACTAATAGTCCTACTGCTGAAATTCCTAGTAAACCTAAAACAGAAAGTAAAGAAAAACCTTTTACATCCGCTGATGAATATCACCCACAAATAATGAGTAGAGATGAACAAATTAGACAAGATATTAGAAAACAGTCTGCTTTAAAATCTGCATGTAGTTATTTAGGAAACTTTGCTACAAATACAGGAGATGATAATGCTGTCGCAGAAAGAATAATAGCTTTTGCCAGAATGTTTGAAGCATATTTGGCAGAAAATTAGGTGAAATCCAAGTGGGGTAATATTTGCACAAAATAATTCCCTAGTGGTTCTATCTTCTTCATTCCCACAAACATTTTCACATACCCCACTTGGACACTATTTTGATTATGTCGGATATTGAAATTAAATTCAGAAAAAATAAAAAAGGCAATACTATCATTTTTTATGAAATTCCATCAATAAATCATGCTTGTGGAATTAGTTGTAAAGATAATAATTTTACCTATGCTCTTGATGAAATTAAAAAAGAGATAATTAAAAAAGGATTTATTCCTATTATAAAAGGGGAAATAAAATGGCAAGATTATTTTATGAAAAGGGATTTAGAATGAGAGAAGAAAATTTAAGGAGTAGGTGGTATGGAAAAATAAATAATGTTGAGATTCTTACAGGAACCAGTGGCACTTTTCAAATTAAATTAAATTCTAATCTTTTATCTAAATCTGATTTTGATGAATTACTAAATGATATTTTGCTATTTATAAGAGCACCAGAGAGCGTTGAGAATGATTAAAAAATGAGAATAATACTATTCAGAGGGAAAAGAATTGATAATGGAAAGTGGGTTTATGGTCATTTGTTTTATGAAATAGTTCAGGCAAAAGGAAGTTATGATGGGGTAACAGAAGTACAATATTTAATTCAATCGAATGATTGCCCATTTGATAAATATAGAGTTATAGCACATACAATAGGACAATATACAGGAAAATATGATAAAAACGATAGAAATAGAAATATTTACGAAGGAGACCTATACAAAATAAAAGGAGTTATTTATAAAGTTGAATTTAGAGATTATAGGTTTATGTTGGTTGGAGAATCAAATAGTAAGTATTTGGATTTAGATTTTATTGATTGTTCAGATGCTGAATATATAGGAGATATTTTTGAAAAAGAAGAACAAAAAAATGAGGAAGAAAATAAAGAAAAATATTCTGAAGAAGAAGAGGACGAAGAAGATTAATAATTTTTGTTTTTTCTTTTTAGTTTTATTTTTATTTAACTTTGTGGGTGGGAATTCCCCTTCCTTTGGGGTGAGATAGTTCACAAAGGTCTTGCGGGTATATCCTGCCTGACAGGGTTGTGAGTGAATCAACCCTAAACCAAAATCTAACTTTGGAAGCCCCTCAACTTGTTGGGGAGTAGTTCACGAGACAAATGATACTTTTATGAAATAAATTTTATATGCATTTTATCTATAGTATTCGCCCTATACCCTCAATTTAGACAATTTTCTAAATATATCTTCATTCTTGATGATAATTCTAAACTACAACAGAATGGGAGTATTCGCCCTATACTGCCATTTTCTAAAAATCTCACCATTTTCAACATCTATGCGTGTGTTCAAATGCCTTTATTCAACCAATACCCTTATTCTGTAAACCTACTTTTTTATTCATTATACAATCAATTATCTGTCTGTAATTTTCTTATTTCTTCAAACTCACTTATATGAAGAGTTTATCTTCTCGACACAACAAGGATATTTTCTTTCACTGTTTTTTTTACCCTATATCTTTAGAAAATACCACAATTTAGATTTATCAATTTTTTTATTTTTCACATAATTTAATAAATTCTCTTCCAGCATAATTTATAATTTCTCAATACTTATATCAGGTTCTCAAATCCTCAATTTCTATCTCCAGACCTATAGCCTCAAAAATATATTTCCCGACCTCTACTTCTCAACCTCCATTTTTTGACCTCTATTTTTCAACCTATATTTTCCATCCTCTATTTTCCATAATCGAAATCCTATTATTCTTTTTTTTGCATATTTTTTAATGGTTGAATTTAAAGGCTTTTTGAATAAACGAATTGAGGTTCTAAATATTTTAAAGGAAACTCCATTAAATAAAAATCAAGTATGTTTTAAAACTGCTATGTCTTATGCCACCATCCTCAACATTTTTAAAGAATTAATATCCAATGGATTGATTGAAAGGGTTTTTTTAGAGACTGATACCAGACAACATAGATATAAACTCACTGAAAAAGGAATTTCATTTCTTAATTTACTAAAATAATCTTACCTGTTTCAAATTAATCAATAACTTCTTTTAATTTAAAAATAATTTAATATTTAATTTTCTCAATAAGATATTTGCTTTTAATTTATTACCATTATTTTAAAGGTATTTATTACTCTTGGAATAGTACTTAAAGGTTTATTTAATACTCTTCAAAATACCAGAGCAAAACTAAAACACCTATTAAAGGCAAAAACCAGGAAAAAAATACAAGTAATTTAGTTTCAAAATCAGTTATAATCAAACCACCTAAAATACATAAATTTATAATTATTGTAATCAAGATAAACCCTATTATAATTTCAACTATATTCTCTTTCCTCATTTTCCTGTGATTATTTGAACAACATATCCTATAATTAATACTGCTACCGCACCAACATAAGTTACTCCGCTTTTGAATTTATTTAAAGAACTAATTTCAGTATCATGTTGTTTATCTTTTAATTTCAATTCAGCAATTGTTCCATTTATCCTCTTTAAAGAATTATCATTACTTACTGTTAAGTTTAAAATCTTTTCAAGTTTATCTTCAATTTTTTCTAATCGTTCCTCAAATCTATCCATCCTTTTCTCCAAACCATCAATTCTCGTCTTCATATGCATCACCTAAAGATTCGCCTCCCGTCAGGCTATTTCTTAATTCTTTTTCAAATTCCAAAACATCATCTTCTTCTACATCTTCCTTTTTTTCTTCAATTTCAGGAGTAATATCTGTTGCTTCTCTTTTTAAACGTTCAACCTCATCATCAAATCTTTTAATAGCATCCACCCGTTTTAAATTCTTTCTAATTATAATATATCCTCTTTCTTCCATTGCAGCCAAATGTTGATTTATCATCATTGCCATTGTAATTGCATTTACCTTACCACCTCCACCTATGTTTATTTGAGTTCCTGTATTTAATTTTCCAAGTATTTTATTCTGCAACTCAACTTGTTTTCTAATCTCTTGAGCCACTAAAACTAAATCTTTAACATTCCCCTCTTCTTCCATTTTATCAATTAAATCCCAAAGTCTCTTATTTAATTCTTTCATTTGTTCAACAGTATCTAGATAAATATCCATTGATTTCTCCTTAACTTCCACACTATTTTCTAAAGCATCTCCCACAGAATCATAAACTCTTTCTATTTGTCTTTTAATACTCATATGACTTACTTTATATCCAAATTCTTGTTCAAGCATATTTGAAATAGTTACATATCCACAACCCTCTTTGTATTTAGTCATTATGAATTTTTCAACTTCAGGTCTCATCTCACATACATTTTTTAATCTTATCCAATTCCCGTTTTTAACTTTTCTTTCACCCCCCATAATTTAAGTATCTCTCAATATATATTAAGTCCATCATTTAGTTTACAAACTATACAAACAAGCTAAAGTAGAAATTTTTACTGAAGCATCACTTACAGTTACTCGAATTTTAAGCTTATTTCCATCTGAAGTTGCAGTTGTTAATGTATTTAAATCAACAGTCTGCCAAGTTACACCATTATCTACTGATACTTCATAAGTTACATTTCCAACTAAATTTTCACCATAAGCTCTTACCTCAAATTTACTAATATTTGCAGAGGTTTCATAAGCATCAGTTTGCATTTTTCCTGAACTACTAGAAAAAATTAAATAACCTTCAGATACAGCATAATCACTTGAATTAGCATCATCTATATTAGTATAATCATCAAAAGTAAACATATAGGTATATTCTAATTTATTAATATTTGTAATATCTTGTGTCTCTTTTTGTTTTAAAAAAGATTTTCTTATTTCATTTGATATACTTGGTTTCCATTTCTCTAATTTAATTTTAGTACTTGGAATCTCATTACTTCCAAATTTATCCTCAAATTCTACAACTTTGTAAGTATCTGGTGGTATTCCTGCTGATGGTGCGGATACTCTTAACATCTCTCCTAGATTTAAACCTACTAATAAAGTTGATTTAACCTCACCTACTATTGGAGGGTCTTTTTTTAAAGCCAATTGAGGGTCTCCTTTATTTTTTAACTCATCATAACTCTCTAAAGTATTATCACTTATTATTTCCTCTTTATATCCATAACTAGCTATTGAAGTGGCATCTTCAGTAGTATATACTAAAGGAATCCCATCTACTACTGCTCCATTTACTATTATGTGATTTTTTACTTGTTCAACATCTTCGCTAAACCCTTTTAATTCCAACATATTTACTCCATGAACTACAGCATCTATTGTATTTTCAACTGATTTTTCCTCAAAAAAATGACAATCTTTATCCTTATCCACATAAAAATCAAAACCAGCTCTTTGACATAATTCTTCAATACACTCATTTGCATTTTTTCCATTAAAAGATATATCTATATAAGTATTGGTTGTATTTACATTTGTTGTTGTAAAGGGAGTTGTTATTTGTGAATTAACTTGTGAGATTACATCTTTTAAAATTGCACTTATTTCCCAATTAGGATAATTACCTGTAATTGTAATATCCAAAAGAGATGAACCCAACATTTTTCCCTTAATTTTTATTTCATTATTAGATTTATCAATAGATTCAGTTACTCCAGTATAACGGTGATTTGTAGCTTCTTCTGAATAATCTTTAAAAAATTTAACTAAATCTCCTGTACTAAAAACATCTGTATATTTGTCATTAGGATTTGCTAAAGTAAGTTCAAATTTACCTACAGAAGGATTTATAGCAGGATTACAACTTCCTTTTATACAATAACTAGTTACATTGTAAGTATTACTATCTGTTAAGATTTCTATTTTATAAATTGATGATACTCTAGGAACTCTCCAAGATATTATTTTTTCCCTTCTTAAACTAACAATCACCATTTTAACCTTTCTTTACTACATCAACTCCATAACCTTTCATTTCAAAATAAGGATATTCCCAATACCATTGACTATCACTACTGCAATTATACGACATCCACATCCACAAATAAGTAGTATCAAATAATTGTTTATTTGTATCTATCTCATACCAAGTTGTATTTATCTCATGAGCAGAAGATACATTATTCTCTGTATTTACTTTTAAAGTCGAACAGTTTAAACTCTCATTTATCCTTATACTTAAATTAGCATTTTGGTCATAATTTAAAAAAGTTAAATTAAGACAAGGTGTAGTGTCTGAACCGCCATAACATAATATATTCTGACTTGTAGGGCTATTTGGTGTAAATTCAAGATAACCATAATTAGGTTCTACTGAATGATTAAATCTACTATATACTGTCTTAATTATATGAGTATCATTACTGGCAGAATAAGTCCCGTCTCCATCAAAATGAGCAGTTACACTTATATTATCACTCCCAAAATAAGTAATGTTTATGTTATCTACCTGAATTGTTGTATTACTTTCCGAGATTATTTTAATTGGTACATTGTGAAAACCATTTGATTGAGAGTTGAGATAATTATTAATTACTGTTGCATTTAGGTCTCTTGTTTTGTCTATTATAAAAGTATAATTTATTTCAATATTGGATATTTCTAAATTCCCTTCTGAACCTGAGTAAAACAGAATAGGCACATTACAATATCCTTCACTGTCTGCTGAACAAGTAGAAAGATATTCATTTATCAAAGTAGCATTTAAATCTGCTATTTCAGATATATTATAAAAACCAGTATAATTCCATTCATACACCCCACCTGAATCTGCTATATCTATATATGGATTTGTGATATTACCCCATTTCCAATATATTCCTTCTTCATATAGTCTATCACCTGTAGTTGGACTCCAAATATAACCTGTCCAATCAATTTTAACCCATCCACTATCTCCATAACAATATATCCCTGAACCTCTATATACGAATCCATAAATTCCACTATATCTAGAGGATACTAACTTTAATCTTACTTTATCTCTATATTTTAAAAAACAAGAAGAAGGAATATCTTTTGTTAAATTACCTAATTCATAGATAGAATATTTTATTTTTGCAGATGATGATTGAGTTGGTTTTGTATAATTAATATATACATATTTTGTATTATAATGATAAGTTGCTGGACTTACAACATCAGCAAAAGTATTCCAATCGGCATCAAAAGAATTTGAACAAGGATTATGCCACCCACCTGAATCACATAAATAACTTCCTGTTGCTAATCCACCACAAGATGTAGAAATATTTGCAGATTCTTGATAACAATCAGAAGCATTTTTATTATAAATACCACTTATATTTAAATAAGCACTTGTAACATTAGCATTTTTAGGTAATCTTAAATATCTTTTTTTAGTCCCA
>Ga0190347_1000471_pt1 | contig 12973 bp, 9 predicted proteins | sample 48721356_MG_FD_161652 | JGI IMG/M metagenome (GOLD analysis project Ga0190347, IMG submission 161652) | Hydrothermal vent microbial mat bacterial communities from Southern Trench, Guaymas Basin, Mexico - 4872-13-5-6_MG | ecosystem: Environmental > Aquatic > Marine > Hydrothermal vents > Microbial...
AGATATCGTATGGCGTCAGGAAGATGTTAACGTCGCAGCAGCATTCGTTGAAGCAGGACAGGCCTGGGCGGCAGGCAAACTTGAAGGTGTCTTCTTCCGTCAAGCGGGGGTAATCCTGCAGGATGGCCTTCTTCAGGTTTTCAATGGAGCGGGCGTCTTCATTCATGCTATTTAATTCCTTTGTTCTTTTCATCAACGATTCGGTCGCGGATGGCCGCAGGAGACCAGACGGGTAGTGGCCCCGACTGTCCTGTTGAGGGATCGAGCCGGTAACGGTAGGATGCCTTCACCTGGTATTTTTCCATCATGTGATCCCAGCCGCGCTGGTAATAGGGGCATTCGTCGTTGAAACAGGCGTATTGCACGTTCGCTCCCCATGACGATTCCGCCGGAGGCAGCCATTTCAAGAGCCTCGCTCCGCAGTGCGGGCAGGTGGGTTTATCGGTTGCGTTCATTGTTTGTTTAATTTAAGTTTAAATTGACAGCACTACAAGATATTTATGAAGAATGAACTATAGAAGCCCCCTGTATTGCGGAGAGGACTGCAGAAAGAGAGTCAGCGAAATCCGTATCTCAGATGTGTTTTTCCGTTAGAAGCACGTACTCTTCCGGCCTTCTACCCTCGAACAAATGATTACGCGGCGTCATCATCTTGTCTCTGGCCAGATTCACGTCCATGTCAACGACGGCGGTCTCCTCCTCTGTCGCGGAAGCCTGAGCCAGGACCTCTCCTTTCGGGTCGGCGATGGTCGAAAGACCGGTAAACGTGATATCCACCTCCGTTCCGATTCTGTTGGCGGTAACGACGTAGATGCGATTCGTCATGGCGTGAACCGGGATGGCTTTCTGACAAAATCCCGGCAAGACCAGATTCGAAGGATGACAGATGAGGTCGGCGCCCTTTAAAGCCAATATCCTCCACACCTCCGGATGAATCCAGTCAAAACAGATCAGCATCCCCAGCTTGCAGAGACCGATGTCGAAGACCGGCAATCCCAGATTTCCGGGTTCGAAGGTATCCGGCTCATCCTTGAACAGGTGCATTTTACGGTATTTCCCCAGATACCCTTTCGGTCCAATGAGCACCGAACTGTTGAATAAGTGATCGCCGTCTCTTTCGTTCAGACCCGATATGATGTGGAAATTGTATCGGGCGCAGAGCGATGTCAGGTATTGAACAAAGACGCCGTTTTTCGCATCTTCCGAGGTTTCCCAGGCTTGCTCCTTTGATTGGAAGTTGTAACCGGAATTGGCCAGTTCGGGCAATACCAGGACGTCGGCGTCAATACTCCGCGGGATCAACCTGTCAATTTTCTCGATGCTCGCATCCCGGTTTCCCAGGACGGGAGCGAACTGTATGAATCCGACTTTCATATCTGCTTTATTTGGTAAGAAGCTGTTTTGGCCTCTTCTTGTTATTGGCCTGACTTTTTCATAAGTTCCCTGAGGCTGTAATAAACAACCTCCGGACGGCTGACGCCGCCCGGAGGCTTTCCGTCTTTTTTGATCGGAGAATGGGATGCTTACAGGGCCTCGTTGATGTAGATCACCGGGCGCTTGATCATTTCCCATTCGTCCTTATCCTTGTGCCACTTGCAGTTGGCGAAGGCCAGCCAGTCCTCTTTCATGCTCGGAGTGTCGGCGCGGAAGTAGTAACCGGGCCAACGGGTTTCCTCGCGGAAGAGGATGGTGCGGACGTGGGCTTCAGCCTGCCACATGCGGTGGATGTTCTCCCAGCAGCGCATCAGTTCATGCAGATCTTCGGCTGCCAGTTTCTCGCTGTCTTCCTTCAGGAAGGACAACAACTGCAAACCTTTCTCTAACAGGGACTTGGAGGTTTTGAACTGGCTGGAGACGCCGCCGGCGTACTCGTCCATAATCTTCTGCAGGCGGAACATGAACATCTTCGGCTTGATATATTCCGGATGGATATCGTTGTCGCTGCTGTAATCCTTGTTCTGGTTGTACATATCCAGCGGCTTCAGGATGCGGGCTTTCAGTTCTTCGACAACGGCATTATCAACCACCGGTTCTGCGGGATTGTCAACGATGTAGCGGATGGCTTCCTTGGCTGCAATGCGCCCTTCGGCGTGCGAGCCGGAAGAGAACTTATGGCTGGAAGCACCCGAAGCATCGCCGGCGCAGAAGATGCCCGGAGTGGTGGCCATGTGGCCGTAACCCCAGAAATAGTGATCCTTGGTTTCCGGAGTCTGCAGGTCTTCGGGGCCGCTGACCCAGGCGCCGGAAGCGCCGGAGTGCGAACCGATGAAATAAGGCTCGGCTGCGGCGATCTCGGATTTGCTCTCCTCAGGTGCCACGTTCGAAGCCGCCCAGAGAATAGCCTGCGATATGGTCATGTCCAGGAAGTCTTCCCAGGCTTCGGATTCGAGTTCCTTCATCTTTTTCTTGTAGCCTTTTGGGTCGTCCTTGTAGGCATCCGCGATGTTGGCGATGGCTTCTTCGGTACGCATGAAGATGGGGCCTTTGCCTTCCATGACGTCCAGCATCATCAGCCAGTTACGCAGATTTGCGGGAACGGGCTTAACCTTACCGTAGGGCTTCCAGTTTTCCAGCTCATCGGCGTTGGTCTGCATGTAGTTCTCATCCAGGCCGTTGGTGGCGCGGGATTTGAACAGCAGGAACCAGGCGCCGACGGGGCCGTAGGCATCCTTGAAGCGGACCGGGATGAAACGGACTTCCTGGCAAGTCATCTCGCAACCGGCTTTCAGGGTGAAGTAGGCGCTGGAGCCGGAGTTCCAGGGCGGGTACCAGGCGCGTCCCAGACCTTCGCCGGATGAGCGGGGCTTGAAGACGTGAACTGCGCCGCCCATGGCGACCACCACGGCCTTGGCTTTAAAGACGTAAAAGATGTTCTCGCGAACGGAGAATCCGACCGCACCGACGCATTTGTCGCCGTTCATCAGAGGTTCGGTGATGAAAACGCGCTCGTAGATGTTGTCCATACCCAGAGCGTTCTTGGCGGCTTCGGCGACGACGACCTTGTAAGATTCACCGTTGATCATGAGCTGCCAACGGCCTTCGTGAACGTATTTGCCTTCTTCATCCGTCCAGATGGGGAGTCCCCACTTCTCGAAGAGATGGACGGTTGAGTCAACGTGACGAGCGATGTTGGCCACCAGGTCTTCACGGGTGATACCCATCAGGTCGTTGCGGACGTAGTCCACGTAATCCTTCAACGTGTTCTCCCCGTCCTTCAGGCCGACGTACTGGTTGATGGCTGAAAGACCCATGGCCACAGCGCCGGAACGATCCAGGGCTGCCTTATCGACTAATGTGACCTTCAGGCCTTGTTTCTTGGCCCAATAAGCCGCCTCGACTGCAGCACCGGTAGCTGCCATTCCGCCGCCAACGATGAGCAGATCGGTCGAGACTTCTTTGGTTTGAAAATCTGCCACTGCTATTCTCCTTATAGTTATTTTTTCATTTACTTCAACGACGGAATTGCAGACATCCCGGAGGAAGCTGGTTCAGTAAACAGAATGGGTGATTTCAGGTCATCGGTTCCAGTGTTGAAACCGCCGTCCGGCACCGCTTTCCCCTCTTCGGTGGTGCGGATGGGGAACTTAAAACGCTTTAAAGTCCCGTTGCGGAACTTCACCGTCCACATGATGGAGTCGGTGCCGCGCATCGGCGTAACCGCAGCTCCCAGTGGCACGAAGTCGGCATAACCGCGCACTTCGACGGCCTGGGTGGGGCAAATCTTGACGCAATTATAGCATTCCCAGCACATTTCGGGTTCGCGGTTGTACGCCTTCATGAGGTCTTTGTCCAAGACCATCAGGTCGTTGGGGCAAATGTGCTGGCAGGCGGTTTTATCCAGCGCTTTGCACCCATCGCACTTTTCGTTGATGACGAAACTTGGCATTTATTCCTCCTGTCAAGGTAAGTTTTTCGGCGGTCAGGCATTCCCGCTGACTGCCTTCTATTAATTGATTGTTAACTTTCTCGGTTACTTTTTGTTGGCGTCGCCTGTGGCGTATCCGTGGACTTTCACCTCAACCTTTTCGGTCAGTCCGGCATAGTACTCTTTCAGAATTTCCAGGACTTCCGGCCGGCTGAATTCGGCTGGAATTTCATTGACTTTGCCCTCTGAAAGAAGTTTGCGCAGCATGGTGCCGGACAGGAACAATCTGTCGCCCTTCTCGGTGTGCGGACAGGTTTTCATCGAAGCCATGCCGTTGCACTTATAACACCAGAAGGTCCAGTCAATCTTCAGCGGCTTGCAGAGAAGCGCGCCGTCCCAGAGCTGATCGAAAATCTTCTGGGCGTCGAAGGGGCCGTAGTACTCGCCAACACCGGCGTGGTCGCGTCCGATAATCATGTAGTTTGCGCCGAAATTCTGGCGGAAGGTGGCGTGCAACAGCGCTTCGCGCGGGCCGCCATAGCGCATGTCCAGGGGATAGCCGCCGGTGACGACCGATTCCTTGAGGAAGTAGTTGTCAACCAGCGTGTTGATGCAGTTGACCCGCACGTCGGCGGGGATGTCACCGGGCTTCAGCTTGCCGACCAACTGATGGATGAAGAGGCCGTCCATCACCTCCAGGGCGATCTTGGCCAGGTATTCGTGACTGCGGTGCATGGGATTGCGGAGTTGCAATGCCGCGATGTCCTTCCAGCCCTTCTCGGCAAAAATCTTGCGACTTTCAGCGGGGCGCTGGTAGATACCGGCGAATTCGGTGGGGAAAGTGCTTTCGGAGAGGACCTTGACGGGTCCGCCCAGGTTGACTTCTTTCTGCGCCATGACCATCTTGACGCCGGGGTGTTCCGGGTCGGTGGTGGTAAAGACGTGCTTGCACTCGAATTCCTTATCAATGGTGTACTTGTCCGTGACGGTCATGGTGCCCATAATCTCGTTGTCCTCTGCGTTGACCAGGGCGACGTCCGAACCGATGGCTATACCATCGGCGACGCTCTGGTCCGCCGAGAGCGTGATGGGGATCGGCCAGAAGATGCCGTTGGCCATTTTCATGTCGGCGCAAACGCCCTTCCAGTCATCATGCCCCATGAAACCTTCCAGAGGCGTAAAGCCTCCGATGCCCAGCATAATGAGGTCGCCGACTTCACGCGATGACATCATTACTTTCGGCAAACTCTGGGCGCGGTTTAGTTCCTCCTGACGGGCGGCTCCTTCCAGAAGCAGTATCTTCAGCTCAGCAGCACCGTGGGGAGGTATAAGATCGGTTTTTGCCATTATTAGGCCCTTCCTATTTATCTTTGATTCGTTCGATTGCAAAATGAAAAAGAGGATATGATATAATTTTCACAAATAAAGGAAAAAAATTACGCTTACAAATTCACAAGCGATAAAATAACAAACCCTTAGGATTAGCCATATAACACTAATCCTTATACTGTGAATATAATAACAATTTCAATATGAGTCAAGCTCTATTTTCCAAAAATATTAAAAATATATAAATTGAGGAGGATTGGTAACTTGCAGTCCGGCAAAACCATTCTCCGGACTGCAAGTTACGCGAATATCATGGGTAGAAATAGATCAATTTCCCCCTCTGTTAGCACTTTTGGTTGTATATTATACAACAACCTATAGGGCGATCTTAGAACCCTTTGTAGGGGTTTGGCCCGACTGTGTCTATGTCCTCCATAAAGTCTTCGAAGACCTTAGGAATTTTCTCCCATTCGTTCAAGGCCAGTTCAACGATCTGAACCCGCTCTTCTTCCAACACTAACTGCTTCAGTTTCTCCTGGACGTTCTCCATGCGGGTGTTGGCCAGCTCGCTGCCTTTGATGAAGTGGCACTGGTAATCGTCGCCATGCTTGCAGCCTATCAGCAGTACTCCGTCGTATCCGGCGGATAAAGCGTCAGCGATCCAAACCACGTTCATCGAACCCAGACACCTGACCGGAATGATGCGCACATAGGGATTGATCTTAAGCCGGTGTCTTGCGGCAATGTCCAGCGACGGAATGGCGTCGTTTTCGCACATAAATGCCAGAACCCGCGGCTTTTCATCCTCTTCTTCGGGAATTTCCAGCGATTTCAGCATTTCACCGATGATATGCACCGAATAGTTCTTGAAGCTGACGATGCGTTCAGGACAGGCGCCCATGCAGATACCGCAGCGCCTGCAGCGGTTGGGATGGGTTTGCGGCGTGCCTTTCTCATCCTCGTCAAGTGTGCCGAAGGGGCATTCTTCCGTACAACGCTTGCACTGCGTACAGCGCTGCAGGAAAAAGTCCGGATTGGAGGTGTCCCCGGCGCGGGGATGAACCGTTTCCCCTCTGCCGATCATTTCCAGAGCCTGGATGGCTTTAAGAGCGGCTCCGTAGGCGTCATTGTCGGCTGTAGCCAGATCCATGGGAGCCCGCACCGTACCGGCGGCGTAGATACCTGTGCGCAGAGTTTCGTACGGGAAACAGATGAAGTGGGAATCGGGGAATCCGTATTTCAGTGTAGGCAGATCCGTTCCCTTGCGGTAGGTCAGGTTCAGGATCTTAGCGCCCACTTCTGCGGATACGCCCGTGTCAGCCTCTTCATCTCCTTCCGCCGTTTCGGTCTCCGCTTCTTCCTCTTTTTCCTCTTCGGCCTCTTCCTCCATAAAATCCTCAACCTTGGTAGTCGGCACCATTCCCGTCGCCAGCACCAGCAAATCGGCTTGCACCACGACGTTTTCCCCGAAGAGAGTGTCTTCCAGCTCGACTTCCACTTTGTCTCCATCAATGGCGTCCACGCGCACGACCTCTCCCTTGGTCAGAAAAACGCCTTCGTCCTCCTGGACGTTCTTGTAGAATTGCTCATATTGGCCGGGGGAGCGCAAATCCTTGTACAGGATGAAGACCTGGGCGTCGGGGTAGGCCTGGCGAACGTACATCGCCTGCTTCAGAGAGACCCGGCAGCAGACTGCGCTGCAGTAGGGAAGATGATCCTGATCGCGAGAGCCGGCACACTGAATGAAGGCCACGCTCTTTGGGGCGCTGCCGTCCGAGGGCCGTTTGATGCCGCCGTTGGACATCATCTCTTCGACCTGAACGTTAGTGACGACGTTGGGCGACCTGCCGTAGCCCAGGTGCCCCAAATTTTCGGGATCGTAGGGTTTCCAGCCGCTGGCTAAAACGATGGATCCGATGGAGAACTTCTCGCCTTTTGAAGCGCCTTCGAGTTCAACCTCGAATTTGCCCGGTTCTCCGCTGATCCTCTTAACGGTGGAACCCTTGTAAACCTTGATCTTGGGATGCGATTCGACCTTCTGGATCAGTTGATTCACCTCCGGGTCGGCGAGCTCCGCGTAAGGTGGAGTCTTGGGAAAGACTTTGGTATATTTCGCCGCCCAGCCGCCCAGCTTGTCTTCTTTTTCCACCAGGACGGTTTCATAGCCCATGTTCGCCGAGGAGAGAGCTGAACGCATGCCGCTCATGCCGCCGCCCACGACGAGTACGGTCTTATTGATTTCTTCTATTAACGGTTCAGGATACTCGGTATTCCGCATCCGGACCACACCCATGGTCAGGTAGTCCACAGCCGCCATCTGGGTATCCTCATCGTTGGGTTCCATCACCCAGGCGACCTGTTCGCGGATGGGGACTCGGTCTGTCATAACCCCGTTCTTGAAGTTGAACTCCTGCACCTTGGTTCGCCCCGAACAGGCGGCGATGACCACGCGGTTCAAGCCTTCAGCTGAGATGTCATCCTGGATCATCTTGAGGCCTTCCGGATTGCAGAGCTTTTCATGAACCTTGCAAACCGCAACCTTAAGCTCGTCCGTTGCCACTTTCTGCAGTGCTTCAACGTCGAGTGCATCGCCGATTTCGCACCCAGAGCAGATGTATACGCCGACTTTAGTTTCTATCGCCATGAATTAGCTCCTTTCCTCCGCTTGGATAGCCTTCAAAACCGATCCAGTTGCATCCTGGACGCAAGCCGCAACTTCAACCGGCCTGCATGCCACACCGGCACCTACGATCCCTGATATTGGATCGGGCAGCAGGAATCCCCAATCATCCATTTGAGTATCCAGCGGCGGCTTGTCATCAGTGGTATTGGGTACCATGCCGGTAGCCAGCACCAACATGTCCACCTCCATTTCGGAAATCTCACCGGTCAGCGTGTTTTCCGCCGCCACGATCAGGTTCTTGCTCCCGGGAACCTCCCGAACCTCGGCGGCTTTTCCCCGGTGGAAGAAAATCTTCTCATCTTCGTCCACTCTATTGTAAAAATCCTCCAGACGCCCCGGAGTACGGACGTCTATATAGAAGATGTGGATTTCAGCCTCAGGATACTGTTCACGCACATATAGGGCATGTTTCATCGAAGCGGCGCAACAAACGCCCGAACAGTAGGGCAGGTGGTTCTCATCTCTCGAACCGGCGCATTGTGCAAAGCCGATCTTGGTGATAGCTCCATTATCCGAAGGGCGGGTGATCTTGCCCTCCGTCGGGCCGTCAACTGATGCGAGGCGTTCCATCATGACGTTGGTGATGACGTTCTCGTACTTCCCGAAACCCAGATTATCGATTTTGGACGCATCGTAGGGTTTCCAGCCAGTAGCCCAGATGATCCCTTTGGCCTTGACTGTCACCGTTCGCGGCTGCATATCGAGGTCGAAGGCGTCGTATTTGCAGGCGTCCACGCAGGCTTTGAACTTCGGATCCTTCACGTAATCCGGGTCGGCCACGTAGATGGGCGGGTAGGCCATCTGCCTGATGTAAACCGCCTTGCGCGTGTTCATACCGAAGTTATAGTCATCAGAAACTTCGATTTCGCAGACCTTCTCGCATTCTTCGCATGCGGTGCAGTTATCGTTGATGAACCTGGGGTGGACGGTGAGCTTGACTTCGTAGTCCCCGCGCTTGCCGCTGACCTCCTCGACCGTGGTCAACGTCATAACCTTGACGCGCTCATTGAAGCGGAGGCGCCGGTAGTTTATTTCCAGACCGCAAATCGGCGGGCAGAGCTTGGGAAAGTACTGGTTCAGTCTGGCCACGCGCCCGCCCAGGAAGGGCTCTTTTTCCACCAGAACAGCATCCTTGCCCAGCTCGGAAGCTTCGATGGCGGCCGTCATACCGGAAATTCCACCTCCGACCACTAACAGATCGGCGGTGATCCGGTCTCCGTTTTCAGAAATTTCCATTGCGCATTGACTCCATCTATCTCGTTTTTGTATTATTCAAATCCTGTAGAATCAGCTCGATTCTTAGATTTTCTTCCGAGGAACGTCCAGCCCCGCGCCCTTGGCGTAAACCAGCGCCAGGGTTCGGTAGAACATGTGCGCGAATTTAGAATAGGGCGCGTACCATAGCAGGAAGAAGACCAGCACCAGATGGACATAATAGTTAATGTATGCGATGATCGGTACGCCGATCAAACGCAGGATCCACGATAACAATCCGGTCAGACCCACCAAGAAGATCACGTTGAGGAATAACCAGTCGTCATATCCGCTGCCGCCCACTTCGTCCTTGCCGCTGCGGCGCCGGCTGATCAGCATCCAGCCGCCGATGAACATTGCGATGCCGCTGGCGATTCCCAGGATTTTAATGGGATTGGGAAAATCAATGGGGCTCGTCAGATAGAACGAACTGCCCAATTTATGCAAAATGACTGTGAAGAACAGCGCCAATCCAGCAGTAATCGCCGCTCCGATGGTGCCGTAAAACAGCAGCATATGTCCCAGATAGCGAGGGCGGTTGGCCTCGCATTTGGTAAATTTCGTGTGCCCGGCGATTTCGAAAACCGTTGCGATCAGAGAGGGGACAAAGCCGGAACCTTCACCTTTGGGATTGTGGTTCTTCAAACCATTCCAAAACCGGAGCAAGCCTACAGCCGCGAAGGCGAAGATCAAGACGTTGCCGCCGATGAAGAGCATCTCTAAAAGGCCGTGGGGAATGAAACGGGCATAGTCCACTTCCCCGCTGAATTGAAAGATATAAGAAAGATTTGGATTAGCGGCGATCATCAAGCCCAAGAGAACCAGCATGGGAACCAGAAATAGCAGAGGCAGCGCCGACCGGCTGGCCAGGGCTTTACCCATAAAAGATGGAAAAGCGAAGTGTTGAAAAGCGATGGCTCGCAGCGACGCGAAAACGTCGCCGGGTTTGGCTTGGCGAGGGCATTGAATCGAACAGTCGTTGCATTGGTGGCACAACCAGATGCTGGGATCGCCCAGGAGTTGATCTTTCATACCCCACTGTGCCATCACCATCTGTTTGCGCGGAAAGGGATTTTTCTCAGGCGATAAATTACAGACGACGGAACAGGTGGCGCACTGGTAGCATTTTTTCAGAGTATCCCCGCCAGCATCTTTCACACGGCGGATGAAATCTACGTCCGGTTTAAGGATTGTTGCTTCTGGCACTCGGCTCATCTCCTGAATTACTTGATGAGGGATGCTCGCTTATCCAATTTCTCTAATGTAACGTTTATATGCTTTCTGGCGGGTCGCCCTGATGCTTTTTCTCAATCGTTGAAAAAACCGAATCCGCCACCCATGTATTGGACGTCCTCGAAACCGTGCTGCTTCAGGATGCGGACCGCCTCGCTGGATCTCGATCCCCGCGAACAGACCACCACGAGGCGCTCATTTTTGGGCAGTTCACTGATTCTGCTGCGAAGTTGAGTAAAGGGAATGTTCAATAACGCCTTACAGGGCGGTGAAAAGGATTTATTGGCGACTTCGAATTCTTCGCGAACGTCTATGACGACGGCTCCGCTGGCCCGTTCTTCCAGTTCGAGAGGTGGGAAGCAGGTAACGCCTTCTTCGATGGAGTTAACGCCTATAAAACTCAGATAATGCAGCGGATCTATGACATCGGCATAGGGTGGGGCGTAGGCGGGTTCGAAATCCCAGACGCGGCGCAGGGTCATTCCCTCCCGAATCATCGTTGTGGCAGCGTCTATTCTGCGGATCGCCTCCCCTTTGCTGACCGCCTGAACGCCTAAGATTCGCTGAGTCTTGCGGTCGAAGACCATTTTGGCGGAGATGTTCTCAAACTCAGGGTAATAATCCGGCTTATCGGTGAAGTAGCCCCAGGACTGACCGACGTCAAAGCCTTCTTCCGCTGCCTTCTTGGCAGTTAGACCAACCGCGGCGACGTTCATGTCGAAGACCTTCAGGCAGGACGCGCCCACCACCGGCCCGAAGGAATCATCTTTGCCGGCAATGACATTGGCCGCCACTCGCCCCATGCGGTTGGCGAGTGAACCCAGCGGTTTATACAGGGGCTTACCCGTGATGGCGCATTTCAGCTCCACACAATCACCGGCGGCGTAAACGTTCTCGACGTTCGTCTGCATCCGTTCGTTTACCGCGATGCCGCCGCTGAGGCCGATTGCTATCCCGGCATCAAACGCCAGTTCGGTTCTCGGTTGCACACCAGCGCATAAGACGACGCGATCGAAGTCTTCAAAAACGGAGCCCCCGCCCGCCACAATATTCAATTTATCGTTTTTCGCCTGAATCTCACTAACCTGGGTGCTCAGGTGAGACTCGATGCCCTGTCGTTCGAGTTCGAGCTCTACGACACGCGCCACTTCCGGATCCAGCATTTCGGGCAGCACCTGAGGCTCGTTTTCGAAGAGAACCGTCTCGATACCCCACAGCGCCTTAAAAGCTTCGCATAATTCGCAGCCGATGTATCCCGCGCCAATGATGGCTACTCTTTCGAGCTGATTGCTCGACGCTGCCTGGCGCAGTTCTATAGCGTCCTTAGGCCGTGTGAACGTGTAAACTCCCGACAGATCGCTCCCCTTAAGATCGGGAACGATCGGGGAGGCTCCGGTAGCCAGAATCAGATGGTCATAAGCATATTTGCTGGGTTTTCCCGAGGCCACCTGTCGGCAGATCACCGTTTTCCGGCTGGTGTCAATTCGTTCGGCGCGCACGCCGGTCAATACTTGAACGTCCTTGGCCGCAGCAAAATAATCCGGATCTCGCTGCACACCGTAGGGCGTGGCCGTGAGCTGGCGGAACTCTTCGACATCCGCGGAAAGAAAATAGGGCAGACCACAGGATGCGTAAGAGATGTATTGCCCCTCCTCCAACACCAAAACGTCGGCATCGGGCAGAAGCCTTTTCGCCCGGCAGGCCGCTTTCAAGCCGGCTGCTCTCGCTCCTATGACCAATATATTCATCCGATGGGATGCATTCGTTGAATTTACTTCGAACGCCGCAGCAAAAATTCTGCGGCCAAAACCATCTTTGGATCCCGACCTGGCGGGGCTAGGTGTCGCCCCGGCGACTTTAATTTCAGTCTCAGCGCCAGACTTAAGTCTGGCGTTCATATAGAGGTTAACCGAATTCTTTGACCGAGATCAAATTGAAGAAAGCAAGTAACGACCCCAATTAGTGTTACTCCTGTGCAGTCGCCAGTACTGATGATTGGGACTCAGCAGTATATCGCAGGATTTGAAGTTGGGGGCTACACGAATTCTCGGGGTTGATTTCGTATGTCGTGAGACTTTTTTACGAGTTGAATTCGATCTATAAGTTTCGATTTTTATATGATCAATCAGTCCCGGTAGCGTACCGGTTCCACTTCCTTTCGCATCGTCAGAGCAACCTTGTAAAGGAGGGTGACAATGAGGGCTCCCATACCCCAAACCGCCAGCGTGATCAGACTTTCAATCAACGTCGGCGCATAGGGCGTAACCGTATGCACGGGATTCGGGGTGAAGCCGGTGACGATCATGCCCATCCCCTTGTCAATCCAGAGGGAGAAGAACACCGTGATACAGGCGAGAGCCAGCAGGCCTTCCCGGGCGCGGAATTTCGGAACCAGAAGGAGGACCAGCGAGATAACCGCCAGAATCGAGGAGGTCCACATCCAGGGAACGAGATTGGTGCGCATCACCCCCTGAGCATCTTCCATTCCGAAGAACATGTACCTGAAATGATCCAGATGCTCGGGTATACCGCTGTACGCGGCCGTAAAGATTTCCATGAGGATCAGGAAGACGTTGATCGCCATGGCATAGGTTACAATAACGGCCAAC